>SKEB01000355.1_pt1 | contig 44686 bp, 37 predicted proteins | sample 4826561 | NCBI WGS metagenome assembly SKEB01 (sample SAMN11008820, study PRJNA524170) | human gut metagenome | biome: Human fecal sample; material: Feces; isolation source: fecal sample from pouch patient p17 | host: Homo sapiens | place: Israel: Tel-Aviv | collected 2016-03-29
ATAGATACTAAAAGTATAATCTATGAAATTAGGGGTAAGGTTATTCAAAAGCCCATGATAGGCAGACAGTTAATGTCTAGTTTGTGAGTATTTGAAAAGAAACTAATCTAGTTTTCGGGAATTCAGGCTGTTGCTTTCTTAGAAAACACCTATACATGGATGAGACACTCGGAGGAACAGAGTGCCTATGTCTATCCGCGGTCCTTGCTGGCATTGTTTCAAAGACTGCCGACTATTGACTCGCCGTTTTACTAAACCTATTTCTTAATACAAGGGTTTCCTCCTATTTCTTAAGCCAAAATGATTAGGTAGTTGGTGATCAATCCAATTTTTAGAATGCTTTTCAGAGATTTGACTTCAACTACAACTCATCAAATAGGAGAGACCCACATGAATTTCTCAAGACGCTCTTTTCTGCGCACATCCGCCGCTTCTGTCGCCTCTCTTGGTGTCCTCGGCACCGCTCATGCTGAACTTCTTCCCAAAGACATTAAGTGGGACGAAACATGCTCACTGCTGGTCATCGGAACAGGTTTTGCCGGCTTAGGTGCGGCACTTGAAAGCCACTATCTCGGCATGAAAGACATCCTTGTTGTTGACAAAATGCCATCTGCCGGCGGCAACTCCATCATTAACGGCGGTGCTATCGCTGCGGCCGGCACTGATATGCAAGAAAAAGCCAAGATTAAAGACAATGCCGACCTTCTCTACTCCGATATTTTAAAGGCTGGCGGGGGCATTGCTCATGCCAACCTTGCCAGAAGAATTGCCGACGAATCTGTTTCTAACTATGAATGGCTTCGTGACGAAATCGGAGTCAAATTTAAAGCCGTAACTTATCACGGAGGTCACTCGGTTCCAAGAAGCCATGCCGTCATGGAAAATAACGGCTCCGGCTTTATCAATCCAATGCTTGCCAAGTGCAAGGAATTCGGCATCAAGATTCAGCTTCGTACTATTGTTGACGATCTCATCGTAAACGATAAAGGCTGCGTCGTCGGCGTCAAAGCCCGCATCAATCACCGTTTCAATCGTCCCGAAAGCGGCAAAGTCGTTTATATCCGCGCAACCAAAGGCGTCCTCATCGCTTCCGGCGGTTTCAGCCAGAATGTGAAGATGCGTACAAGCCATGATCCTCGCTTAACTGATGCCTTTACCTCTACTAATCATCCGGGCGCAACCGGCGAAATGATCCAAGAAGCTCAGCAAATCGGTGCCAACACCATTCATATGGACTGGATTCAGCTTGGTCCATGGACATCTCCTGACGAATCCGGCTTCGGCTTAGCTCCTCTGGCCGTTGAATCCATGGTTGGCTACGGTCCGATGATCAATCCGAAGACCAGCAAGCGTTTCATTAAAGAAACCGGCAACCGCAAAGTTCGTGCTGACGCTATCGTCGCTATTGGAGCTCCTGCCATCATTTACACCAACGAACAGAACTTCATGAATAAGGTCGTGGGCAAGAACATGAAGCAAGAGCAGTTTGGATCTGCCTTGAAGAATGGTGTTATCCGCAAGTTTGATGACTTGAAGTCTCTAGCCGACTTCTACAAGCTCGATTATGCAACTCTCGAAAAAGAGAATGAAACATTCAACGGTTACATGAAGGCTAAGAAGGATCCGGAATTTGACTGCATGTTCTTTGATGATGGTATTCCGAACGTTAAAGGACCTTTCTACGCCATCAGACTCTGGCCGCGTGTTCACCACACAATGGGAGGATTGGAAATTAACGAAAAAGCCCAAGTCCTCAACGTTAAAGGCAACCCCATCTCCGGTCTTTACGCTGCCGGCGAGGCCACCGGCGGAGTCCACGGCATGGTTCGCCTTGGAACAGTTGCAGTTGCTGACTGCATCATTTTCGGCCGCATCGCCGCAAGAACTGCAAATGGTTGGAGTGGCTGCTAATTAATCCTGCAATCTGTGAAGTGCTGTCAGCACTTCACTCCTGGTGAGATATCAGAATGAAAACAAAGAAATTAACTTCGATTCTCTGGGCCTCTTTAGTTTGTGCTTTTGCTTTTTCGTTCACTCATGGCGCCTATGCTGCGGAGGCAAAAATGGGCGCTGATCGGCATATCGCGAAAGGCGTAACTTGTCAGAACTGTCATGGCAATGACATTAAAAATCCTCAGTTCCCAGAAGAATCTACTTGTCTTCAATGCCATAACAAAGATGCTTTAGCAGAAAAAACAAAAGACTTACCCGGTGCTAATCCACACAAAGCACCACATAACGGAGACTGCATAAACTGCCATCTCCAGCATGAGCCTGCAGAAGATTATTGTGCTCAGTGCCACAAATTTAACTTCAAAGTGAAATAAGCAACAAGTTACATAACAAGTTCACTCAAATTAGAAATAGAACATCATGAAAAAGATCAATCCATTCATTATTACTGCTCTTGCTGCTGCGTCTTCTCTCGCGTTTGCCTCCGAAGTTACAGTCTACGGTGTAGTTGACTCTTACGTGCAAGTCTACAACGGCGGAAACGGCACCGTTGTTAACCTTGGAAGCGGCGGCAAAGGCGGATCACGTTGGGGAATTAAAGGAACCGAAGATCTCGGCAACGGCTTCAAGGTATTTTTCCGCTTAGAAAACGGAATTCTGCTTGATGACGGCACAAATACTCCCGCCGGAAACGGGAACGGATGGGCTTTTCAAAGAGAATCTGTTTTAGGTTTAACCAGCAATGATTGGGGAACCTTCTCTTTCGGACGCCAGTACACGTTGAATTTCGGTGGTATTGCTCAGTTTGATGCATTCGCATGCAGCTTGGGCAGTACCATCAACAACTTCATGTCCCCGGCTCCTTATCTTCCGAGCACCCACATCCCGGGCATCAATGGAGCATCCGGTGTGGATAACCTAACCAGACGCGACAATTCGTTCATATATGAAAGTCCAAGTTTCGGCGGTCTAAAGCTTTCCGCCATGGTCTCCTTAGGTGAACAGACCAAACTCGATGGAGAAACCTCCAATAAACTCGGCAATTCTTATGCGGCTCAAGCTGTTTATCGCAGAGGTGCGTTTGGCATTGGATTTACCTACACTTACCAAAACTTGGCAGGCAAAGCTCCTAACGATTTCCAAACCGTTAACGCTCATGAGTCTCTCTATAACGTTGGAGCTAGCTACGATTTTGGATTCACAAAAATCTATGGCAATTTCATCTTCCGCGATGGATCTAAGGCCGTGGATCGCAATACCAACCCAAATATTGCCGTCTACAGCGTCTCTACCAAAACACCTTTGGCCGGAGGCTATTTACTCAATGGTCTCGCATTCTTAAGAAACAATACAACAGATCATGCTAATGCCTGGAACATCTCAGCTAGATACGACTATCCATTGAGCAAACGCACAACTATTTACGGTGGTGCGGCCTATATGCACAACGGTGCCAACGTTAACTACACAATCAACGGGGGAGGCGGCTCCTCCTCAGCGCCTGCGACTAAAATTGGCAAGAGTCCCTGGACTACTTTTATCGGTCTAAACCACAACTTTTAATTACTCAAGATAGCACCTGCGGCTGAATTCGGAAAATATGACGGAGAAGAGTTGGAAAGTTGCACTCCGTCCTCCGAATCCGGTTGCTAATTTTTCCTATTGAAGGAAGTTTTTGCCCGCACATCTGATGCGGTTTTTTTTTCAAAAAAACAAATTATCTTGGATGTAAGAGACAGCCATAGACTCAACAATTTGAACGAAGAAGCTCTTTGGACAACGGCAAACTCCTCAAAAAAGTTCAAGGAGCACTCGATATCTTCTATACAGTTCTGGAAGCAAATGATGCGGCAATACTTTTTTTATTTGTAACAGGCATTGGCGGCTTTCATAAACTATCCTGCTTGTCGGATAGAAGCATTTGGATAGACATATCTCTTAATCCGAATTTCGGAGGAATAGTAGGATTCACTAGTAAAGAACTATTTAATTTCTTCGACAATTATTTAGACAATGCGGTGAAACAGACAAAAAACACCAAAGGAGCTCTCGTTCGCAGACTTCAAGAGAACTATGCCGGTTACTGCTTTGATGAATGGGCTCAGCAAAAAGTGTTCGAACCTTGGTCCGTCTTAAACTTTTTGGAAAAGTCGGAACTTGGATTTATAAATTATTCGGCAGAAGCAAAAAATGAGAACTCCATTTCTCGCCAGTTTCACAAGCTTGCTAACAAAAAATATTGTTTTCGGAAGAAACGACCTTACAGTTAAGCGAGTTCAACAATCATACAGATATTGAGAACATCCCGGAAGCGGTACTTCTAGTACAAGCCGGTTACTTGACTATTAAGCGAACGGAGTTTGGAACAGCTTTTCTAGGCTTCCCGAATAGACAAGTTGAAGCGGCTATAGCTAGAGGAAGTTTTTCAAAATAGCCGCTACAAAGACTGTCAACTAGCGAAACGATGAACTAGATTAATTCGCAGAGATGTCGGCATAGAGTCTTCATCTCGGTGCTTCTCAACTCCTAGAACTCTCTAGATAAATCTTTGATCAAGTCAGCACAAATATCTGCCAGTTTTTTCCTAGCCGCTAGCTCTTCAGGGGCTGTCTGACGACGCTTTTGACTCCAAATGGAATCCGGAAATGCAGCGTCATCTTCATAGCGGGCAATCAAGTGCCAATGCAGATGAGGAACCATATTTCCTAGTTGTGCCCAGTTGACCTTAGTAGGCCTCATGTTCTCTAAAACGATTTTTTCTATCTTGCTTAGAGCCGAAATAAATCGTATTTGCGCTTCGGAGCTAAGCTCTGACATTTCTTTGACGTGAGCATTGGCAATCACGCGGAAATATCCAGGATAGTCGGAGTCATTAACTTGAATCACTCGGAACAGATCATTTTTGAGAAGAACTTTCTCTCCCGCTGGAGAACAAAGAGGACAATTCGTCATAGAAGCACCTTTTCAATAAGGCCGTCCTTCACTTCAGACAGAACCTTATGCATCCAATTCTTACCGTATTTAGTCTTCATCATTTCGACAATCAAGAATTCGCTGCTGGTCTTGACAGCATCGGAGTAACGGCTCATACCTTGATAACATCCGGGGCAAGTTGTCAGAATCTTAATTTCACCACGGAAATCGTCTTTCTTCAGTTTGGCTGAAGCCCCTCTGAGACTTTCCTCTTTACTCTTGCGAACTTGGCTGGCAATGTCAGGACGCCCAATAGCAAAAGTTCCGCTCTCTCCGCAGCATCTTTCGGAAAGTTCGATAACGGAACCATCCGCAGGTTTAAGAATCTGATTAACCGTCTTAATAGGAACTCCCTCCTTCAAGGGGGTATGGCACGGATCGTGATAGATGTAGCGTGTGTTTTTAGCTCCCGACAGTTCAATACCTTTTTCCTTCAGGAAGTCGTGAATATCCATTACTCGGCAGCCCGGGAAAATGCTTTCAAAGTTATATTCTTTGAGTTGATGCAGACAGGTCCCGCAGCTGACAAGGACCGTATTGATGTCTTTGTAGTTCAAGGTATTGGCAATGCGGTGAAAAAGTACTCGGTTGCGGGTGACAATCTCCTCGCTCTTTTGCTTTAAGCCGTTACCTGCCTGAGGATAGCCGCAGCACAGGTACCCGGGCGGAAGCACTGTTTGGATATCGAGATCATGGAGCATCCCGATGACCGCTACGGAAACTTGAGAGTACAGACGCTCGCTGCCGCACCCTGGGAAGTAAAACACGGTTTCTTTTTCATTCCGATCTTTATTTCGAATGATTGGAACATACGTGCTCTCTTCGATATCGAGGAGTTTGCGCGAGGTAGTTGGAATTTCAACCTTTGGAAGCTTCCGGTTTACCAAATGAATTACTTCTTCTTTTATCGTTGGTTTACCGGTTGAAAAACCGGGCCGTCTGGCAGACTTCGCTGCGGCCATCTTCAGAGTATCGGCTGCAATGCGCTGGGTCTTAAATCCATACTCAATCAAGCCCTTTCTCGCTGCTCGAATAAGAAGCGGATTTTCAATCTCCAAGAACTTCAGCCCGAAGTATTTTGCCGGAGATTTATTCTCCTTGTTGAGACGATGCAGCATGTCTCTCATCATCATAGTCACATGTCCAAAGTCAATTTTGACCGGACATGGTTTCTGGCACTTTTGACAAATCGTGCAATGGTCTGCAAGGTCGCCGAACTCAACAAAATGCTTCATGGAAAGACCGCGGCGAGTCTGCTCTTCGTAGAGGAATGCTTCAAGCAAAAGAGAGACGGCGATAATCTTATTTCTCGGAGAATACAGAAGATTTGCATTCGGAACATGAGTTGTGCAAACCGGTTTGCATTTGCCGCAACGGAGGCAAGTCTTAATTTCATCAGAAATTTGCTTTGCCTCGCTGTTTTGCATAATGATGGACTCATGACCGAGTAAGTTAAAACTTGGCGTATATGCCAAAGAAAGATTAGCTTCCGGCCGAAGTTTGCCTTTATTGAAATGCCCAGCTGGATCAACTTTGTCCAAATAACCGTAAAACTCATCGAATTGTCCCGGCTCGACGAACTCAATCTTCGTCATGCCGATCCCGTGTTCCCCGGAAATAGCTCCGCCCAGCCTCTTGGCCACGCCCATAACGTAAGCTACTGCCTCGTTGGCGATTCGGAGCATATTAATGTCGTCCGAGTTCACTGGAATATTGGTATGAACGTTACCGTCCCCGGCGTGCATATGCAGAGCAATGAATACTCGACCGCGAAGCACTTTGTCATGGATTTTCTTAATTTGCTCTCTAACTGCTTCGAAACTATCTCCGGCAAAAATATTATTCAAAGGCCCGATAACTTCTTTTTTCCAAGAAATTCGAATCAGATGATTCTGAACTAATCCTAGTAAAGTGCTGTATTGGTCTTGCCCCTTAACCGCGCTATCAATGGTTCTGCCGAGACTTTCTAATTTATCTACAGCTGCGCCCGCATTTTCGTCGAGATGAGTCAGAACGTACTCCCATTGCATTTTGACCTTATTGAGAAGCTCAATCGCTGCCGGGATTCTCTCCTTTAAAAGTTCTTCTTGGCTCAACCCTTGAGAAGATACGGCCAGTTTGCCCAACTTGATCGGTCCTTGAAGATAGGACTCAACCGCATCGATCATATCAATCTTGTTCTGGATAGAACAGCGAATGTTGAAAAGCTCGCAGGCATCAGTGTACTCACCGATTTTATCCAAAGGAATAACAACGTCTTCATTTAACTTAAAGGCGTTTGTGTGTTTAGAAATTGCAGATGTCTTGGATCTTTCCTGCCAAAACTGGTGACGAGCTTCCGGAGTTTTTGCAATAAAAGTCTCTCCGTTTCCATCCAAAGCAATCTGCTTAATTTTCTCAACCTGGCGGTCAATCGATTCTTCATTATCTCCAATGACGTCACCCACAATAACCATCTTCGGATATTCTGCCCGTACACTCTTGGGGGCATAGTTAATGGCATGAAGATACCTATCATCCAGGTGTTCTAAACCCGCAAGCATTACGCCTTCGGGGTGAGAATCCAGCAATTGAGAGATGGCATAAATTGCCGGCCCCGCATTGCTGGCAGCACCATAGAATTCCAAACAGAGGGTCTGTGTAAAGGGCGGCATTTTATAAAGGACAAACCGGGCAGACGTAATAATGCCGTCAGTTCCTTCTTTCTGGAGACCGGGAACACCGCCAAGAAATTTGTTGGTTACATCCTTACCAAGTCCAGGTTTTCGAATGGTACTGCCGTCAATTTTGATAATTTCAGTGCGAAGAACTTTCGCCTTTTCGGGATCTTTTGTTCCTTCCTTATATACGACCTCGAATTCAACCTCTTTCTGTTTGTGGATTTTCCCCAGATTATGATTCAGACGGGTAACCTCAATCCATTCACCGTTTGGACCGACCATGCGGTACCAGTAGACGCTGTCTACAGTCGTTCCCCAAAGCACGGCTTTCTTGCCGCCCGCATTTTCGGCAATATTGCCGCCAATCGAACAAGCATAGTTCGAGTTTGGATCAACGGCAAAGATCCACCCGTCGGCTGCAGCTTTTTCTGCAACCTGTTTGTTAACAGCTCCTGCCTGCGCAAAAATAGTTGCAGTAGTATCATCGCGTCCGCGTAAATGGATGACGTCAGGAGATCCAATAGCATTAAGTTTTTCTGTGTTGATAACAACACTTTTCTCATGGAGAGGAATTGCACCTCCGGTATACCCGGTTCCTGCGCCGCGGGGAATAATCGTCAGTCCAAGTTCAATACAAGCTTGAACTAGCCCCGGAATCTCAGATTCACTGTCAGGGAATAAAACGACAAAGGGATAGTGAACACGCCAGTCAGTGGCATCTGTTACATGCATTGCCCGTGAGAATCCGTCAAAGCGAATATTTTCCAGCTTGGTGTGTTTCTTGAGCTTTTTAATTACGAGACGGCGGAAGTCCCAAGAACGTTCAAAGGAGCCTTTAAACTTCTCTACCGTAACCAAGGCTTTTTGGATCAGCTGCGAAATCAATTCTTCGCGTGTGGAAGAACTACGGTTATCAATACGCTTCTGAATAGCATTTATGCGGTGATACAGCGCCTTGACAAGCAAATCTCTTCTCTTCTTATTGAAGAGCATGTCTTCCTGCAAATACGGATTACGCTGAATTACCCAGATATCTCCCAGCACCTCGAACACCATTCGAGCTGAGCGGCCGGTTCTGCCCTTCTGAGCCCGCAAAGTTTCCAGGATGTCCCAGGCTTCACTGCCCAGCAAGCGAATCACAATCTCGCGATCAGAATAGGAGGTATAGTTATAAGGAATTTCCCTCTGTCTGCGAGTTTTTTCTTGTTCGTTTTTCTTAGTAAGAATTCTTTCCGTTTCCACAGGCCCATCTCCAGGTCATTGTTTAGAAGAATTTTTTTCTTTTCAGTTTTTTAAGTCAGTGAAAAACATTGTACCTTCTGACCTTCAAAATAGACTGAACTCCATTGATTTTTTCTTCTGCAACACAAATTTTCACTGTTTCTAGTGGTATGTTTAAAAGTTCCTGTAATCAACTTAGTAACCGGATAAATCCATGTTAGAACAAGAATATCTTCGCCGAGTTTTAACGGCTAATGTCTATGAGGTCGCTAAAGAAAGCCCTCTCCAAAAGGCCACCCTTCTTTCTGCCAGAACCGGCAATACCGTTCTCTTGAAGAGAGAGGATCTGCAAAGCGTTTTCAGCTTTAAACTGCGCGGGGCCTTCAATAAGATGTCCAAGCTCTCCGATGAAGAAAGAGCCCGCGGCGTCATTGCAGCCAGCGCAGGAAACCATGCTCAAGGCGTCGCTTTAGCCGCCAGCAAACTCGGATGCAGAGCAGTCATTGTGATGCCGATTACGGCGCCTGACTTGAAAGTGAATACAGTTCGCCGTCTGGGAGGCGAAGCCGTCCTTTTCGGAGATTCTTTCTCCGAGGCAGCTGCCTACGCAGAAGAATTAAAAGCCAGAGAAGGTCTTACTCCAGTTCATCCTTTCGATGACCCTGATGTGATTGCAGGACAGGGAACGATTGGTATGGAGATTATTCGCCAGGCGAACGGCAAAAAGATTGATGCAGTCTTTGCTCCTGTCGGAGGCGGCGGCCTGCTTGCCGGTATTGCCGTCTATATCAAAGCCTTGTATCCGGACATTAAGGTTTTTGGCGTCCAAACCGTTGATTCCGACGGCATGCGCCAGTCCCTGGAAAAAGGCGAAAGGGTTGAGCTGCAGGATGTCGGTCTCTTCTCCGACGGTACTGCCGTGAAGCTCGTTGGTAAAGAAACTTTCAAACTCTGCCAGAAGTTCGTCGACGGCATCATCACCGTCACTACCGATGAAGTCTGCGCTGCTATTAAAGACGTTTTCCAAGATACCCGCAGCATCCTTGAACCGGCCGGCGCCCTTTCTGTGGCCGGCATCAAGAAATACGTTAAAACGAATCAAGTTAAAAACGAAACTTTAGTCGGCATCTTATCCGGTGCCAATATGAACTTCGACAGACTGCGTTTCGTCGCAGACCGAGCAGAAGTCGGTGAACATCGTGAAGTACTTTTCTCCGTCACTATTCCGGAAGAAAGAGGCTCTTTCAGAAGACTCATCTCTCTTCTCGGCAACCGCAACGTCACCGAATTCAATTACCGTATTTCAGATGCCAAGGACGCCCAGATTTTCGTCGGCATTCAGACTCAGCATAGAAGCGAAGCCGAGGGAATCGCTAAACTCTTTAAGGATAACGGATTCCCCTGCTTAGACATTACTGATAACGAAATGGCTAAGACCCATCTGAGATACATGGTCGGCGGTCACTCTGCATTGGCAACCAATGAGAAACTTTTCCGATTCGAATTCCCGGAAAGACCGGGAGCACTTGGTAAGTTCCTCTCCAGCGTCAATCCTGACTGGAATATTTCCTTGTTCCATTACAGAAACCAAGGTGCTGACTACGGCAAAGTCTTAGTAGGTTTGCAAGTTCCTGACACTGACAGAGAAAAACTCAATGATGTCCTCAAGAATCTTGGTTATTCCTATGTTGAAGAAACTGGCAATCCGGCTTATAAACTGTTCTTAGGATAATTAAGGACTGTTATCATCATGGACCCGATCTCTGACAAAAGCGTAGAACAAGTAATGTCGAGGCTTCCTCCGCAAGCTAGGACCGCCCTGCATGTCATGTCTGAAATGCAGAACAGAGAACCCGAAGATGTCCTAAGAGATGAGATCAAAAAATATATCGAAGGACGCATCCCTGCTATTGACCTCGAAGGGATCGTCCACGGTATTAAAGACAAGGCATACACTGCCGGCTATCTAGTCGGCAGTCTTAGAAAATTTGCCAGAAACTGGAACTCAAGATAGTTCTGAAAAAAATTTGGCCGAGAATCTGTCATAGTTCTCGGCTTTTTGTATCTAGACCCACCAATTCTGAGCCTCGACCATCCAAAGAAAAGCCCTCTATGTTTTATGGGCTTGAGACATGGCTAAAAAAGATCACTGCATGTACCGGTGCGAACCAAGGTTAGTATTAATTTCTCTTTATCTGCGCAGTACACCGGCAGCCAGTCATTCTGTATGTAGCACTCTCGGACATTTTTACAATGACGAGAAGTTTCTCGTTGATGAGAAGAGCAATGTCTACTTTCAATTCTTCTGGATCAAGTCCTCTTTTGACAGCCTTCTTGTAGTCTTTTTTGAATTGAGAACGATACTTAACGCTAAGTATTTAACGAATCCATGACATCATCGGCAGTGGAGAAAGGCCCAACAAGATCTTTCTCTTCTATCGCTTCCTCGATAGCTTTCATCGTTTCTTGCGACGGTTTTTCAATTTGCAAAACAAAAGGAAATCCATTTTTTCTTATCATTGCTTTAGCAAACATATTTATGGCTGTTGAAGGAGATAGCCAAGCTCTTCACAAACCTGAAAAAATTGAGCCTTAACTTCCGTGTTCATGCGAGCGCTGACAGTACAGTAAGTCATACTTAATCCATATTTTTTAATACAAGTTTCTAGTATCGTATTACAAAAGCGCAACACGGCCGCCTCAGTTCTAAAAGAACTGAGGCGATTTCAGGATCAAACTGGAAAAAGTATATTAACCAAGCAGTTTCTTCACAGTCTTGATATAAATATCCAGGCAATTTCTAACTTGATATGGGTATCCATATTCATTGTCGCCGTGCATATTTCCGCCGGACGGACCGAAGGTCACGACAGGAATTCCTAACGACACCGCCAAAATATTGGAGTCACAGACAGAAGGGTCGTAAGCGCACGGAAGTTTTTCTCCCGTTACTTCAGTAAAACTATCTTGAAGAGCCAGTACAAGCGGATGATCTTCCGGAATTGCGAAAGACTTCATGTAGGGGCTGCTTCTTGGTTTGAGACGCACCTCTACTTTGTCTTTCAGTCCAAGCTTATCAGCTGCTTCCGTAAGCTGTTTCAGACAGCTTTCTTCGTTCTCTCCGGGGACCACGTAGCGGTCAAGGAAGAGCAGAACTGTATCCGGCACCGTCAAAGTCGCAGTAGTACCGCCTTCAATATAACGGACACACCAAGTCCCTTTTTCCAGTTTCGGATGGGTTGCCGTAGGAAGTGCTTCGATAGCTTCTGCCATCTTGCCAGCCAGAATAATGGCGTTTTCTCCGCTTTCCGGATATCTGCAAGTGTGGCCGGCTCGTCCGTGAACGATGACTTCAAAGCTAAGTCTGCCGCGGAATCCTACTGCCACATTGTCATAGCGGCATTCGGCCATAATGGCGTAATCGGCATGAATATTATCTTCGTCAACCAATTGATAAGTACCTTTGCTGAGGATTTCTTCGTCAGAAACAAAGCAGCCCACCAACTTTCCGGAGAACTCGTCTTTATGGTTTGCGAAGTACTCCAGTGTACAAAGGATATCGGCAAGTCCGCCTTTCATATCCATTGCACCCCGGCCGTAGACCTTATCACCTATTTCAGTCGGTTTAAAGGGGTTGGTATTCCAGTTCTTTAGGTTGACTGCCACCGTGTCGATGTGACCGATCAGCAGCATGGTTTTACCCGGTTTTCCGCTATCGAGTTCGCACCAAACGGATGGACGTTGGCGTTCTTTATCATCGGGGAAATAACTGTAATGCGGTTCTATTCCCATTCCTCTCAGAACTTCAGCAACGTAATTAGCAGCGTTGATTTCATGACCGTCGACGGAGTCGATGCTGATGAGGTCGTACCATCTCTTAATAACTGTATCCATCATTAATCCTTTGCTAAAGCTGCATTACCGGTTAAAACTTCTTCCTCAAGTTTGGCTTCGTCTTCTTCCATCTTGGCCAAACCGATGCCTGTTAAAGCGTAGACGGCAGAGAGAATGATTGAGAGCCAAAGCATCGGAGCAAATGCCATGAAGGCGATGTTTGCTACACCCAAAGTTGAGGCGGTGTAAGAACCCGTGGTGGACCAGGGAACAAGCGGTGCAAGCCCGGTTCCTGTATCGAGCATCATACGCATTAAATTCTTGCGGTGCAGTTTGTATTTCGGGAACATGTCCTTAGTCATAGAACCGACTACAGGATAGCTCACGTAGTAAGCGCCGGTAATCATGAAGAAGAGAGTATGCAGGCACATTACGCCGAAGCACATTATTCTGCTGTTCTTAGCAAACTTGGTCACATAGTCAAGCAATACATGAGCGACGCCAGCGGTCCTTAAGGGAGCTCCGAAAATTGCTGCTGCCATCAATAAGCCGATGGTACTTAGCATACTGGTAAAACCGCCGCGGTTAAGCATCTTATCGACGAAAGCAGAATCTGTATGGATAGAAAAACCGCTGTACATAAAGTTCATCATGCTCTTGAGTGTGACGCCTTGAAGAAGCATGGCGATAAAGGCTGCTACCGCAATACCGGCAACGAAAGTCGGTATCGTCGGCTTCTTCCAAACAATCAGAGCAATCACAACAAACACCGGCAGTAAGGTGATTGGGCTAAGGACAAAACTCTTTTCGATAGTGTGAAGAATTTCAGAATATGCTGCACTTTCCATCGAGCCGGATGTAAAACTCAAGCCATACACAAAGAAGAAAACAAGACTGACAACATAGGCCGGACCTGTAGAAATCAAAGAGTGTTTAATGCCTTCTAAGAGAGGAGTGTCTGTCACGGTAGCAGTAATAACCGGAGAGTCGCTCAGCGGAGAAATCTTATCACCGAAGAAAGCTCCTACACAGACTGCACCGGCGGCCGCTTCTACCGGAACCCCCAATCCTTCGGCTACGCCCATACAGGCCACACCGACAGTAGCCAGGGTTCCCCACGATGTGCCAGCCAAAGTACTCATCAAAGTACAAAGAATACAGGCAACCGGCAAAAAGAGCTCAGGGGTAATTACTTTCATTCCGTAGTAAATCATAACGGGAATGGTTCCGGATGCCATCCATGCACCGATTAATACGCCGACAGACAAAAGAATCAGCATCGCTACCAACATAGAAGCGATCATGTCCTTGATGCCTTTTTGGATCTCGTCGTAAGTGATGCCGAAAGCGCATGCCATCAAGCACATAATCGCACCGTCAACAGCCAAAACAATTCTGGCGTTAACTTTGAGGGTCATCAGACCAAAAAAGATGATTGCAATTCCAAGAAACAGCATTGACATAGCCTGCCAAGGGGCTAGTTGCTTGCTTTCAGAGTTAGCCATTTGTTCCTCCAGGGACACTAAATATTATTTCTTCAGGGTTGAGCCTTCCGGGCTCAACATAATGAAAGTGTCTCTGCGAGATGGGATGAGGTATATTTGTTGAGTACCGGTAGCGCTCCACTAAAAGTGACAGTCCGCAAGATATTCTCTTACGGCCCAGCTTCCAAGCCTCTGGAGCAGGCTGGGAAGCTTCGGCGGTTTTTCCTTTCAATCCTCTGCAATTCTCCGTACAGAAGAGGTACTGATAAAAACCGCGCCTCTACCTTTACAAATGATCATATTCCCAAAATGTAATAAAAAATTAATTTTAGAGAACTAACGATCTAGTCATTTTCACCTATTTGGAATCTCCTTAACTATTGAGGCTGTTAGCCAATCTTGAAATTAAACAATAGATTCAAGAAAGATTCCCAGCAAGATTAGGTGCCGAGTCAGTCTGTTTTCACTTCTGTCTTCGAAGAATTAAATAGCCTGCTATACCAAGGAACAAAAGCAGAAAACCTCCGGGCAGTACCCAAAGAGCTATCGTCGAGAAATTCATCTCAGGAGAATATCGAATCTGCTGGCCGTATTTTTCAGCAAAAATCTTGAATATATCTTCTCTAGTTTTGCCCTCTTTGAGGAGCTGAAAAATCTCCGCTTTCATCTTGGAGGCCTGAGGCAGCTCCGACTCAAATAAATTTTGATTAACAGAGTCCGGACAGCGCAATTCTTTTGAAATTTGGATAGCTTCCTGAGTAAGGGAGGAATTACTTTGCGCAGATACTACAGGAATCAAGAAACAACATAAAACTAAGGCATAAAACCATTTAATAAACATCTTTTCTCCTGCGGAAAAAGAAGAACAGAGAAGACAGGAGCATTATGCATCCCCCCAACCATATCCAGCTGACAAGAGGTTTAATGCTGAGTCTGACAAGATAATCCGTCGGACTTAATTTATTACCCATTGAAACATACAAGTCGCGGAAGAATCCGTGTGAAATACCGGCGGCAGTCATCTGCATTCCGTTGCTCTTGAATGTTTGTCTCTGTGGATAAAGCTCTGTAATTTTTTCTTCCTTATCGTTAAGTACTAGGACATGTCCTTCATCCGCATAAAAGGAAGGATAATCAACTTTCGCCGTACGGTCGTAAACAAAAATCAAATCTCCCAACGGACGGCCGTATCCGGGCCCCATCCTGACTACGGCTTCTTTTTGGTACTGAGTATCTCCTACCACTCCGAGAATACTGACGGCAATTCCCAAATGAGCAACCAATGCAAACCAATTAATTGATTTTTTGTACTGCATTATGCGGAAGATAGTCGAGAGAATCAGGGCTGAAGCGCTAAATACACCTAAGGCAGTGTAAATCGAGGAATTGTTTTCTGTCATGAAGCCAAAGTAACCAGCGAATGCGGCACTCCAACAGAAAGCTCCTACCCACACCGGCCAACGAGAATATCTCAGCTGAGCCGCACTTATAAGAATGGATGCTAAGACTGTCATTGGGACAAAAATGCTGTTGAAGTATGGAGCTCCAATACTTAGCGATCCATTCCATATAGCCTGATACAGGAGCGGATAAAGCGTCCCGAAAAGAATGCATAACGAGCTGAAAACCAGCAGTAAGACCGCGAAGATGACGCTTATCTCTGAGATTGTGTACGGGCTAGCAGGGAAGTTTCCTATCTTGTTAAAACGAGAAAGGAAATAAAAAACTGCCGGAAGAACAATTAAGGCCAGAATGCACAACAAGAAATTACCGCGGTTAGGATCGGAAGCAAAAGCGTGAACAGATTGAATAACCCCGGAACGAACGATAAAGGTTCCGATCAAGCAAAAGGCAAATCCAAAGATTGAACATGCAATTACCGTCTTTAATAATTTCTGGTTATATCGAAGAAGCAACAAAGCATGCAGCTGTCCTGTGATTAGCAGCCAAGGAATAAAAGAAGAGTTCTCCACCGGATCCCAGAACCACCATCCGCCCCATCCTAACTCGTTGTAAGCCCACCAAGATCCGAGCATATTCCCAGCCGTTAAGAAAAGCCAAGTAATGACAGAGACTACGGTAAGACCAGAGGTCTCTTGAGCTGACAGTTTTCCTTTTACTAAAGCTGCAATTCCCAAGCAAAATACCAAAGCGAGACCTGCATAACCAAGAAACAACAACGGCGGATGAAAAATCATCCCTATGTCTTGAAGAATAGGGTTCAGGTCTTTACCGTCAGACGGATAGAAGGGAAGATTTCTGACAAAAGGATTTGAAGTAAATATCAAAAATAGGCCGAGTAATCCAATAATTCCGAGGGCCGCTGAAAAGACCCTCGATTTGAAATTAGCCTCGTCTCTTGAAAAAATACCATAACAAAGGGTCCATGCGCATATCGTCCAAATCCACAATAACATTGAGCCTTCGTGGCTCCCCCATATAGCAGATACTTTATAAAAATCGGCCAGAGACCTGTTAGAGTGATTAGCTACGTAGGCTATCGAAAAATCATTTGTTAAAAAGGCATAGCCCAAAAGAAGCAAGGCGCCAGAAAATCCGCAAAAGGTTACTAGCATTGCCGGCTTCCATAGACCGCTCCAGAATTGGCTGTCCCTGCCTGCGCCTACAGCAATAGGTATAAAGCTAACCACAGCGCAGAAAGAGGCGAGAACTAAAACAAAATTTCCTAACTCACCAATCATGCTATTCACCTCTTCCGGAGGTTAGAGACGGAGCGTGCTCCGATTTCAGTCGCTGCTCAGCATTTGCAATTGCTGTCCTAATCAGTTTTTCCTGCATCGGCGCATTTCCAGCCTGAAGAATACTAGTCCACAAACTTATTGCCTTTTCATAATTTTTATTTCGAAATGCGTCTTCTGCCATAAGCATTTTGACTGTAGGTTCTATAGGATTCAATCTCAGTGTCGTTTGAACTTCTTCCTGCACCTCGGGCGTCCATTTTCTTCCGTCCCGGTAATAAACCGCTCTAGCTTTTAAAGAATAAAGAGAGGGATCCTGTTTGCTGTTTTCCAGCAAGGAGTTGATCGTTTTTATCGCCTCTCCAAAGCGACCGGCCTCCATGTACAAAGAAATTAGTTTTCTTTTTTCGATCATGTCGTTCGGCGACTCTTGAAGGGCCTGGCGAGTCTCGGTAATTTTTGCAGCAAGACGCGGGTCTTGATCCATGTCTACCTGAGCTGTCTGCCACTCGGTAAATCTTCCCACTTTAAAGTAGGCTGCTGTGGAGGAGCCAACCACGCAGACGAGGAAGAGGAGAAAAGAAAGCGAAAAAAGAGCTTTCTTCTTTATTGCATAGGCATAAAAAATAAAAATTGCTGTAACTAATGCAAGCGTAAGCCCGATACTTAATGCGAGCGGATTAAGCATAACCATTCAATGAACTCATCAGCTTTGTGTTCGTCTAACTATTATTCGGTAAGAGAAAACCGAAGACCGCCTCCGTTTTTCATCCGAATTCATTATTCTAATTAGCGAACCTTATTGAAATCTTTCAAAAAAGCCACTTGCTTTCTTGAAATTACGGCCGCACCATTCTTCTCTTTCCACGATTTCACATGCTTATAGAGTTCTTGTATTAGTTTTTTTAATAGGCTTTGATAAAGAATCTAAATCTATGTTGTCTGCCGTCCTTAATTTGTCCACAATGGTCACAACTTTTCAATCACTCACAACCTAAGGAACAAAAAATGATTCAAGGTAACAACCGCGGAAAAATCAAACAGCCACCAGCCGCTGAGGTAGTCAAGTACATGATTAATCCGACTATCAATGAAGAAGAACAAGTTCGTTCCTTCCAGAACTATGTTGAATGCAACAAGGCGCACGTTTTGATGCTGGAAAAACAAGGAATCATCAAACCGGAAGTTGCTGCTAAGATTCTTGAAGTTGCCGAAGAGATGACAGCAATGGGACCTACACCTTCCTTTGAGCTTCGTCCGGAACTCGAAGAAATGTATTTCAATCTCGAAAACTACTTAATCGGTAAAGTCGGAATTGAAATCGGCGGTCAACAACACACTGCCCGTTCCCGCAATGATCTTTACGCAACAGTTTGCCGCATGGATGTCCGCGTCTTGTATCTTGAGATCTGCGAACTTTTCAACAAAATGAGAAGGACCATCCTTACCGTTGCTCGCAATAACTTCGACGCAGTTATGGCTGGCTACACACACTTGCAGCCTTCTGAACCAATTACATTTGCTCAGTATTGCTCAGCTATTCTCAATGCAATGGATAGAGACTACGCCAGAATTGAAACCGCTTGGAAGCAATTGAATATCTGTCCGCTTGGCGGCGGGTCCATGGGCTCAACAACTTGGCATATCGACAGAGAATTTACCGCTCGTCTGCTTGGTTTTGACGCACCAATCGACAACTCCATCGACAGCGTAGGATCCCGCGACTACATCTTGGAAATCTTGAGTGCCTTCGGCATCGCCGCAAACACTTTCACCCGTATGTGTCAGGACTTGTATGTCTGGGCCACACCCGACTACGGATACGTTGAAGTAGCCGATGAAGTTGCAGTCTGCTCCTCTATCATGCCTCAGAAGAAGAATCCTTGGACTTTGGAACACATCAAAGGTAAAGCCTCCAATGTTGAAGGATGCTGCATCGCCACTTGGATGGTAATGAAGAATACGCCTTACACGCACAACAATGAGGCCAACGGTGAAGGCCCAACAATGATGTGGACAGCATTTGCCGAAATGAAGGCTTGTATTGAGTTGTTGGCCGTTACGATGCGCGGCATCAAGCTCAACAAAGAATTGATGGTCAAAACCGCTTCCAATAACTTCTGCACGATGGCTGAATTGGCAAATACACTCGTCCGCGCTGATCACATCTCTTTCAGAACGGCCCACGATATCGTTGCTCACGTTGTTAACCATATGTTGGAAAACAACAAGAAAGCAAGTGAAATTGACCGTTCAGTCATTGTCCCGATTGCAAAAGAACTCTTCAATATTGACTCTCAAGTCACTGATGAAGAAATACAGCTCGGATTGGATCCGGTTAAGAACGCCAACTCTAAGTCCAGTCAAGGCGGTTCAGCACCTGAGGAAGTGGCCCGTCAATTAGACAGACTCGAGAGACTCATTGAAGCAAGTGAAGTGAAAGTTGTCGAGAGAACACATCAGCTTGCAGACGCTAAGGTAGAGACCGAAAGACTGATACAGTCACTTTTAGCTCGAGTGTAAACTAGACTGGAACTAAGCCGTCTCTATGGCGGCTTTTTTCTTCTAACTTCCTTTTAAGGTCACTGCATGGCAGAAATATCTAGTTTTTTATCCGACGTTGCTTCATCAGCCCCGGCTCCGGGAGGCGGATCCTGTTCCGCTATTGCACTGGCACAGGCAGCAGCGTTAATAAGCAAGGTCATGTCCTTAAGCATGAAGGATGCTTCCGAAAAGCAAAAAGAAAACTATGCTGAATCGTTAAAGACTCTGGAAAGGTTGCGCGGGCTCCTAATAAGACTAGCCGACAAAGATTCTCAAATTTTCTTAGACTTAATTGCTGCGTTTCGGCTTCCAAAAAATACTCCTGAAGAAATCGAGAAGAGACGAGTTGAAATTCGCACTAAGTACTCTGAAGCCGTTGCATCGCCTCTCAACATGATCAAAGCAGCCTTTCCTCTCAGAACCAATATTGTTGTTCTGATGCACGATGGAAATCAGAACGCCTTGTCTGACACACTCTGTGCGGCAAAACTTTTTGAAGCAGGCATACAAGGAGCTCTTTTTAATCTCAAAATTAACATTCCGCATCTATCGAGTGAAGAGGAACGAACCAACCTGGAAAAAGTTTGTTCGGAATATCAAAGCGGTTTAAATGAGTTTTCCGCGGAAGCAGAGGAATTTGCGAAACAACAAAATTATCTTTAAATCTTCTTCTCAAGGAGTAAAAAATGAACAAAATTATTGAATGCATTCCGAACTTTAGCGAAGGGAAGAGACAGGACGTTATCGACGCCATAAGCAATGCGGCGAACTCCGTCCTGGGAGCCAAATTGATTAACGTTAATGTCGATCCAAGCTACAACCGTTGTGTCCACACAATCGTCGGAGAACCTGAGGCAGTCCTTGAAGCCACCTTCCGAGCCTGTCAAGTTGCGGTTGAAAAAATCGACATGAATTTCCACCACGGCGAACATCCAAGAATCGGCGCCATTGACGCCTCTCCTATTGTTCCGGTTGAAAACGTTACTATTGAAGAATGCGTTGAGTACGCAAATCGTTTGGGTGAACGCATTTTCCGCGAATTGGAAGTGCCGGTATACCTCTACGAAAAAGCCGCAAAAAAGAAGAAAGAATCAAGCTGCAAAACATTCGTCATCCCGAGTACGAAGGACTTCAGCAGCTCATCACTCAGCCAGAGTGGCTTCCGGACTATGGAGAGGCGAAACTGCATCCTACCGCCGGCGCGATGCCGCTTGGTGTCAGAGGTCCGCTTGTTGCTTTCAACATCAGCCTCAACACCACAGACGTCAAAATCGCCAAAAAGATTGCTCAGTGCATCAGAGAAGCAAAAGGTGCTTTTACAGAGGCTCGTGCTATTGGTGTTTTTGTTGAAGAAAAACAGTGTGTTCAGGTCAGCTGCATGATCAATCACAAGATTGTTCCACTTTACCGAATCATCGAACTGGTCAGAATGGAAGCCCGAAGATATGGTTTGTCCATTATTGGGACAGAGGTTTGCGGAATGATTTCCAAAGAAGCACTAATGGATTCTTGCGCTTACTATATGCAGTTAGAAGGCTTCGATCCCAAAGCCCAAATCCTAGAAGATCAACTATAGAGAGATTTCCATGTATCAAATCTATTTTCCTACTGATTTATATTTCGGCGTTGGTGCCTTAAAAGAACTTCACAAAATCAAGATGCCTGGTAAGAAGGCTCTTGTTGTCACCACTTCCGGAAAAAGCATCAAACGTTTCGGATATTTGGCGGAACTGGAAAAACAACTTAAAGAACAAAACGTTGAATTTTCTCTCTTTGACAAAATTCTGCCAAACCCGACTAAAGACAGCATTATGGAAGCCGCTGCCCAAGCGAAAGCCGAAGGTTGTGATTTCGTTATCGGGTTCGGCGGCGGCTCTCCAATGGACTCGGCCAAAGTTATTGCTTTAATGGCAACCAATCCCGGAGATCTCTGGGATTACTGTCTCCGCGGTACAGGAAAAGGACAACCAATTCAAAATTCACCTCTTCCTATCGTCTGTATTTCCACGACGGCGGGCACAGGATCTGAAGCAGACTGCAGCGGCATGGTCAACAATACTGATACCAACGAAAAATTCGGCATCGGAGATGTCTCCATGTTTCCGACCATTTCAGTGGTGGACCCCGAATTAATGGTCTCGGTCCCCCCAGTTCAAACCGCTTATCAAGGTTTGGACGCTTTCTTCCATTGTGCAGAAGGATACATCTCCAAGAAGGCAAATTTATTCAATGAGATGTTTGCAATTACAGCTATTGAAAACGTTGGAAAATATCTCGTTAAAGCCTACAGAGACGGCAGCAATTTAGAAGCAAGGGAACATATGGCCTTTGCCAATACTCTTGGCGGACTTGTCATGACGACGGGCAAGCTCACGAGCCAACATTCTCTGGAACATGTAATGAGCGCATTCCATCCCGAACTTCCGCATGGTGCAGGTTTGATTTTGATTTGCCGAGCTTACTTTGGTCATTTTGTCAAAAAAGGAGATGAAGCTGAGAAGTTCATCAACATGGCTAAAGCACTTGGTAATAAATCGGCGAACAAACCTGAGGACTTCCTTGTTATGCTCGACAAACTTCTTACCGACTGTGGCGTAAGTCAACTAAAGATGAGTGACTTTGGAATCAAAAAAGAAGAACTGCCTATTTTTGCTCGCGAAGCGAAGAAGGTCTTTGAACAACTTTTCTACAATGATCCGTCAATGCTTTCAGAGGAAGATTGCTTAAAGATCTACGAAGAATCTTATCAGTAGGAAAAACTACTTATGCGAAAGAGATGCGGCTCCATCCTGCATCTCTTTGTAATCAAACGCTCTCTCAGAAGCGAAACAAGACTTCACCTCTGCAGACGAATAAATAACTAAGATATTCAAAACCGCCGCTAAAAAGATGCGGCGTTTTTGCCTTTCGCTTAAGCGAACACTTTCTTTAAATGTTCCTTGAAACGCTGCCTATCCTCTTCAAAGGTGGGATTTTTATCAACGTCGTTAGCCATAAAACTAGGCAGAGGTTTCATTCCCAAAAATTGGAACGCTTTATGCACTGGGAGGAGTACACCGTCGATGCCGACGCCTCCGAAAAAATCATCTTTCCTCTCAAAAGCGGCTTTAGGTGCGTTCCAGGTTGAACTAAGCATGTATTTCTTGTCGACAAGAACACCTCCGGTGCCATAGCCTATTGAAGGATCGGCATGATGCCGACCATCATTTTTCACGATACCGGGTTGAATGAAAACTTCATCTTGGTATTTTTTGAATTGCCAAGGAGGGCTCATCCACCACGCTGGAGTCTGAACAATAATCGAATCAGCCCAATGGATCTTTTCGACTTCTTCAGAAATTTCCCAAGCCCCTCCTACCAACGTAATCTGAACCTCATGCCCCATTTTCTGGAGCTCTTTCATAGCTAAATCAGAGTAGTAATGATTAAGTTTCCCGCCTCTGCCAAAAATTTGGCACCCACAATCAAGAATTAGTACTTTTTGTTTTGACATGGTGTTGTCCTCCTTAAGGATAAGTGCTCCGAAGCCTTCTTAAGCAGTTTTTTCTTAACCGAACAAAAGAATTTTTCTACTTGTTGAACGCATGAGAAAACTGTACGAGGAAATGTCTATTTTTGAAAAAACAATAAAAAAAATAATCCTTAAAAATAAAAAAAATCACTTCCACCAATTACATCTATCAAACGTAGTAAAGAAACAAATCAAACGTGAAAGATTTAAAGAGAGGCAGGTTTCCTAGGAATGTTTGCTTTCCGTAGTAGCCCAATAGGAAACAGACCAGAAGGGCCCGACATGAAAAGGGTCCAGATCTATCTATTTACAACAGTCTCCTGCCTTCTCTTTAGTTCCATTAAAAACTATCTATGCATGATTAGTAATTTTTCTTATCTCGCATACACATGACCAAGCAACTCACGGTATTCTTTTTCAAATGAGTGGAAGAGTTTCTCTGTAAGAGCATTTTTTATCTCTCCTGCTAGAAGCTCAGCAATTGGAGAATATATCTCATCGTAATAATTAATAAAAAATGTTCTAGTTGCCTTATTCGTCATAAAAGGAATAAGTTTGAGATTGTTTTTAAATATACGAGTGCTCCAAAGAGCGAGCGCCGGTTGTATAGACCAACCATTTCCTTGGCTGATAATGTCCATCATCCCTGACTTGGATCCAAAAGAAATCTTCCTTGTTTCTTTCAACCCGAGTGTTCTATAGATTCGTTCGACCTGAAAAAAATCCATAGTATCTGGCGGAAATCCCAAAAATGGCAAATTTTCTAACTGGGGCTTAACTGCCTCAATAGACCCTCCATTGAACTCCGGCTTATTAGGAACCACTAAAAGGAATTCTTCTGAAAATAAAGGGGCTGACAAAATATTCTTTTCTTTTGTTAGAGGATCAGTGCAAAGAGCGATATCAATTGCCTTCTTCTTGAGCAAATCCACCACATAGGGAGAAGTACCGGACGTTATGAATAATGTCTCCGTAGCCTTTCTCAGATCGTCAAATACATAAGGTATTAGGTTCGCAGCTATTCCATCGGAACAACCCAAGCGCAGATCTAAATCTCCGCAGTTGCCAGCCAATGAGATACTTCCTGCCAGTCTATCTATCTCTTTTATTAGAGCTGGTCCCCGATTGTACAAAGCTCTACCAGCCTTGGTCAGCCTCATAGGACGAGTCTCTCGCGTAAAAAGATCCACCCCCAAGCTAGTCTCCATTTTCTTGATTACACTCGAAATCGCTGGCTGAGTTAAGCCCAAACTTTCTGCTGCCCGGGTCATACTGCAGTCAGCAGCCACTTCAAGAAATATTTTGATCGACGATACTTCTAGAGGCGTCTCTATCATATACAACCACCATTAAGAAATAGAATTAGAACTGAACCATAAATGTGATTAATACCTTTCTTCCAATTTAACTTATTTTAGTCGCATTCTTATTTCGTCACTCTCACAATCTTGACAATAGATTTAACCTCAATACCAAACCAAAGGAAAATAACAATGGCAACAAGAATCGAACGTGATTGTCTTGGTGAAATGGAAATCCCGGACGAATTGTATTATGGGATTCAGACCACCCGTGTCATGGGTGTGTCCGGTGTTTTAGGAGAAAAAGTAATCAAATATCCTTTTCTTCATCGAGCCCTTACGCAGATGAAGAAAGCCGCCGCCTTAGCTAACGCGGAAATCGGAGCCTTATCTCCGGAAATTGCACAGGCAATTGCTTGGGCGTGCGATGAAGTTCTGACAGGTAAATACGATGATCAATTTCCTTTGGATATGTTCCAAGGCGGTGGGTACACCTGCGTCAACATGAATATCAACGAGGTCGTAGGTAATTTGGCCAATGAATATCTTACCGGCCATAAAGGTCAAGATAAGGTGCATCCTAATACACATGTCAACATGGGTCAGTCCACCAATGATGTGGTAACCTCCGCAGAACACCTTTGCATCTATCCTGCACTCGATTTACTTGCCCCTGAGCTAGACAAATTAGCGGAAGCTTTCCAAAAAAAGGCCGACGAATTTGCAGATGTTGTTAAGGTTGGAAGAACCTGCCTTCAAGATGCCGTCCCTCTCACACTGGGTCAAGAATTTGGCGGCTATGCTGAATTCTGCAGACGCCAAGCCGAAAACATCCGAGGCCTTAGAGATGAATGCTTCGAGTTAATTGTTGGAGCGACCGCTGTCGGAACAGGGATGGGTGCAGCGCCAGGTTATCAGGAAGCTTTTTATAGACATCTGTCGGCACAACTCGGCGAAAACGTTAGAAGCACAAAAAATCTTTTTGACGGCATGCAAAATGATGATTTTTGCGTGAAAGTATCTGCAGCGGTTAAACAAGCTGCTTGCGGTATTTCCAAAATTGCTAAAGATATTCGCTTAATGAGTTCTGGTCCTAGAGCAGGCTTCGGAGAAATTTCTATCCCCTCCCTTTCACCCGGCTCTTCCATTATGCCTGGCAAAATCAATCCAATTCTTCCTGAACTTGTCTCCCAAGTGGCACAGCAAACCTGTGGAAATGACGTTGTCATCAGTATGGCATTCGAGCAAGGAGAATTAGAAATCAGCGTCTGGGCTCCCACTCTCTACAAAAACTTGTTCGAGTCTTTCGATCTTCTCACCAAGGTCATTCCACTCTTTATTGAGAAATGCGTTAATGGTATTGAGGCAAATCGCGAAAGGTGCAGCAAAGAAGCGAGAGAAACAATTGCTCTTTCAACCGTCGTCGCAGCCACTCTTGGTTACCCTGAAGGAGTAAAAGTAGCTCACTATGCCCAAGAGCATAGCCTGGCAGTCGCTGACGCAGTCTTAGAAATGGGCATTATGACCAAAGAAGAAGCTGATTTGCTCTTAGATCCGGCTCTTTTAGTTAACCCAGCCAAAATGTCCGAAGCGATCGCTAAGTGGAAAAAACAAAAAGGGATTCTATAAATTTCCTTTTTACAGTTAAGTTTTTGACTTATTTCCCATAAGTCCTCCAACCTTCGAGAGCCCGATGAACTCTCGAAGGTCTTTTGTTTAGGTGAAGCTAATTTCTAGCAGTCCTAGTTATGCCAGATTACCTGTCTTGATGACCTTTATGACATATCGAACAGGGAATTTCCGCATTTTTTAATGAGGAATGCTGAGAATTCGTCTGGCTTAATCTTTCTTTTCCTCCATGACAGCCGATACACTTACTGTAATCGGCAACCGGCATCTGAGTGTGACATCCTTCGCAACCCACGCCTTTAAGCTGATGATTCTGAGCAACGGCGGCAGCTAAAACATCCGCAAAGAACAACAAGGAACACAGGAAACAACAGACCTTTATCGCCCTCATGTTCCTCTCCTAGTTAGGAATAACTACCATGTTGCGGTTAATATCCTTCACCGTCTGAGCGCCAGTTAACACCATTGCTACCGCAAGTTCATTTTTAATCTTGTTTGCAAACAGAGTGACTCCGTCGGCTAGTCCTCCATGAGCGGCGCGAACAAAGTGTCGTCCTGCGAGAGTACACTGAGCACCGAGACCAAGATACTTCTCAACATCGGTTCCACGGGCTAGAGTTCCATCAACCATAATAAAGCAACGGCCATTAACAACGTCGGCAATTTTTGGAAGGACGGCGGCTGTTCCCGGAGTGTCAGCGAGAGTGCGCCCACCATGATTTGAAACCACTATTCCAGCAGCTCCAGCCTGAACACATAGCTCAGCCTCATCAGGCGTCATAATACCCTTGAACAATAAGGGCAACTTAGAAGCTTTGACTAACTCTTTAAGCTGTTCAAATGTCTTGGGCTCAACTGTCTGGCCTTTTGTAGCACGGGCTGCTCGGCCAGCGCTATCTAAATCAATAGTTAGTGCAATAATTCCTGCCTGCTCTGCAAGTCTCATTCTTTCGATTATGTCTTTTTGCAATCTTGGCTTCAATCCAACGATAGCCTTATATCCGTGTTCTTTTAAAGTTTGAAGCCGTTTTTCATATACGTCTAAAGGATCACCAATTCCATCAGCTACGGCACCCAACGTTCCGGCTTGGTTACAACCTCCGCAAATGGCATTCACAAATTCTGCTTCTGTGAGCTTTCCTCCCATGTTGTAAGTAGTTCCTCCTGTTGGAGCTGCGATAACAGGCATAGAGATCTTGGTCCCAAAGAAATCAATCGATGTATCAGGTACGTGGACCCCATGAACTACTCGAGAATTTAGTTGAACTGCTGCCAAAGAATCATAATTTGCCTGGAATCCACGTGATGCGCCCATTCCCCCGAATCCTGGCACTTGTCCTACACACGGACCACGTCCGTTACATTCAGGACAGACATAACATCTTGGAATCATCATTTCACGGGCCCGATTTCGCACCTCTTCGTAAGTCATTTTGCCACTAAGAGGCCGTACTTGAGATGTCTTTTCCTGAGCTTCTGAGAGAGAGGACACACTTCCCAGAGCACTTCCTGCTAAAGAAGCCACTGATCCTTTAAGAACATTCCTTCGAGTTAAAAATATGCGTTTATTATCCATAATTATCTCCTTGGTAATGAATAAGTAAAAAATAATTTATTAGTTATTATGAAATAAATTTCATATTTTTACAATTAGCAATGACTCTATTTATCAAAAACAAATCGTATCTTCTATTAAAACTGCGAGAAATGCTAGATAACAGAAAATCCTCGCTTTCAGAAGAAGTAAAATACATATCTCTTCGACTGCGATTCTGCAAATGACTCATATCAAAGTTAGACTAAATTTCTCTTTATTCAAGAAAGAGCCTAATTCAAAGTTGGTTCTAAGCAATCCTCTGCTCGATTTGCTGGATGCGGTCAAACGGACCGGATCCTTAACCGGCGCCTCCAAAGATCTGGGTTACTCGTACCGACATTTATGGAACGAAGTTAAAGAGTGGGAGAAAGAGCTCGGAGCTGATCTGCTGGTCAGTGGCCGAGGGAAAAATGGAGAATTAACTCCTTTTGCAGAGAGACTTCTCTGGGCAAACAAAGAAGTCCAGGCTAAATACCATAAACAACTTCTTGATTTAAAAGCTGGTATTGCGCAAACTTTCTCTAGAGCTATCAAAGATACCTGGGATCCGGTAAAAATCTCAGGGTGTCCAGATATGGCAATTGATATTCTGCGGCAGATCGCTGTAAACAAAGCCGAGGATCTTGAAGTAAATTTCACGTCGAGTGTTGAAGGTTTAAAAAGCTTGTGCGGCCATGAGTGTGATATTGCCGGGTTCAACTTTCCATTATCCTCGGGAAAAGACAGCGAGGCATACAAGACTTTTTCACCCTACCTTGACTCGAGTAGTCAGGCTGTCATTACATTTGCAACGCGCCTTCAGGGCCTCGCCGTACCAAAAGGGAACCCAAAAAAGATCTATTCCCTTATGGACATGGCCTTTAAAAAGGCCAAGTTTATCAACCGAAAAGAAGGCACGGGAACAAGGCTTCTTTTTGATAAGTTATTGCAGGCATCTGGACTTTCTCCAAATGACATCGTCGGATACAACGATTACGCATCATCGGTTTCTTTGACAGCTGTTGCCATCGCCTCCAATAAAGCGGATGCTGGAATATGCACTGCCAATATTGCTGAAGACTTTCACCTGGATTTTATTCCGTTAGCGAAAGAAATCTATTATCTTGCCTGCACTAAAGATTTCTTAATCTCACAGAAGGGTAAAGATTTTTTAATCTTTTTGAAAAGCATTGACTGGAAAGATTATCTCCCTCAATTACAAGGCTATGACTTTTCTCATATGGGAGAAATCCATGACCCAGCCAACATATTCTAGCTGTTGCCGCCATTTATAGTTGAGAAAATTAGGAATTCCTTTCGTGAATTCTCTAACGGCTAGCAGATACCTTTCGTTTTGAACAATTTGGCTGAGTTTTAACACTTAGAGAATCATCTTAAGTTTAGAAAAACTAAACATTTAATAAAGATTTTTTAATGTTAAATTTTTTATAAAACTAGAAAGATAGAATTCCTTGAAAGGGGGTTATTCTATGACTGTAGATTCTGGCCTTGACATAGGCTGCCTCAGAATATTTATTGAAACGGCAAAAGATTGCAATATGAGTCGTGCTGCTCAAGCACTAGGTGTATCCCAACCTGCTGTTTCGGCCTCAATAAAGAAAATTGAAACAGTCCTTGGTACAAACGTATTTGACAGAAACACAAGGCCAATTCAACTCACCACGGCAGGAAGAATGCTGTGGAATCGCTGCTCTTTCCTTTTAGAGCAATTTGATTCCCTAACCCCTTCCATTAAAAGTTGCCTGCTGTGTCATAAAGTCGACTTACGTATCGGGTGTTCTGACTGCATGAGCAACTCTCTCAGTCCTAGTCTAATGAATGCAGCCCTCGAATTTACAGAAAATTTAAGCGTCAAAACCGGAAGTACACCGGCCGTTTCTCAAATGCTTTCGCACAACCAGATAGATATTGGGTTGTCTTCTGATCCAATGGTTGACGTTGAGAATGTCCAAGCACTGCCACTTCTTACTGAGGAATTTCTTTTTGTTGTTCCAAAGTCCTTAATTCCTTCTCCGAACCCATGCTTCAAAGAAGTCTACGATAAACTTTCCCAACTTCCTTATCTACGTTTTGGAAAAGAAACGTTTGATTTTGTGCAGTCTGAGAGAATTTACCGCGGCTTGCACTTCAAGGACACCAGACGGATTGAGGTTGATACGAATAAGGCTATGATGTCACTCATTGCTTATGGACGGGGATGGTGCATTCTTCCTCCTTTAAGCATTTGGATGGGTAAGGAGTTTGCTGGAAATGTCAACTTTTTCAAGTTTAGGGCAGAAGCGACGCGATGCTACTTTGTACTATATCAATCTCAAGGGTTCGCAAATATTGCTGAGAAAATAAGAACTGTTTCCGCCGAACTTTTCGTGAATGAGATTCTTCCGCAGATCAACAAGGAACTTCCGGATCTCCTAAAGTTTATTCATCTAAACGAGAAGACTGAGAGATGCCAACATTCGTTAGCATCCTTCGGGAATTAGTGAGACAAAAGGTGCATATGGGAAGAAAGGCCTGGAACAACACTATCCATCTTTGGCAACAGGTATTTCTTCATAGCATTTCTGGCAGCCGCATGCACGACTGTTTTCATGCGATTACTCACTCCGCATTTACCTATAATCCAAGACTGCCTGCGCATCCTCCTGCCCGGAATAGTAAAAAAATCCACTCCTTGTATAAAATGTCCTGATGTCCACAAGTTAGTGGGCGTTACTATAGACCATCCGTTAAGTTCAGCAACTAAACCTACTAAGAGATAACTTGTTGATACCGCTGTCTGAATTTTCGCACGCATTCCAATTGAACGAAGAATGCGATCAACTTGAATTCGATCCGAGCTTTGCTTGTTGTATTCAATCAAAGGATGCATAAAAGCAAATTGTTGAAATTCATAAAGAGATGTAAATGGCCTTGTCCCTTTTTTGACGATAACCAAAAAATCTTCTTCCAATAAATCAATTCTTTCAAAAAAATTATTTTCAAACAGCCCCTCAGGTGAAATGAGGATGTCTATTTTTCCCGCTTGAAGCGCTTTGCTCATAGGATATGTTAAACCTGACTGGACCTCCAATTCTTGAGTTTTTTCTTTTAACTCAGCAATCAGCCAAGGGCCATAAGAACCAGCGGCAGATTCACTTAAACCAAGTCTAAGATTGGTTAGATTTTTGCCTTCATCTTGAATCTCATCGAATAAAGACTCAGACAGCAACATCAGCTCTTGGCCACGAGAATAAAGACGTCTACCTGCCGCTGTATGGGTTAAGGGACGAGAATCTCGTTCAAATAACTTGACATTCAAGTGCTCTTCCAGCACTTTAATACTTTGACTTACCGCAGAAGGCGTTTGGTTCAATCTTTGGGCTGCATCTTTCAGGTACCGCACCTCAGAAACTATCAAAAAGACTCTCAGCAGATCTGTCTCAATCCATTTTTTTTCGGTCATGATCAAGATTAAGTTAAGGAAAACTGAATTTTCTCTATCGGATTTTTCATTTTAATAGACCTTGGTCAAGAGTTTTGACACAATCCTATGCAACTCAGATTTTTATTCAAACTATCTAACCCAATGGAGCAAAAGAATGGCCAACTTCAGAACTGAAAAAGATTGCCTTGGTGAAATGCAAATTCCAGATAGTGACTACTACGGAATCCAAACTCACCGTATGGAAAAAGTCTCAGGATGTGCGGGTCTGCCTGTCATCTTCTATCCAGACATGCACTACGCCCTAGCCCAAATTAAGAAAGCCGCTGCTAGAGCAAACGGCCGTATTGGAGCCATGCCACAAGACATAGCAGAAGCAATTGCACAAGCTTGTGATGAAGTTTTAACTGGAAAGTTTAACGATCAATTCCCGCTTGATATGTGGCAAGGCGGCGGTTACACGTGCGTGAACATGAATGTTAACGAAGTTGTCGGAAACCGAGCCAATGAAATTCTCACTGGTGAAAAAGGAACATCCAAAGTTCATCCGAATACTCATGTTAACATGGGGCAGTCTACCAATGACACCATCCCATCGGCTACCCACCTGGGCATGGTCAGCCGAGTAGACAAAATGATCTGCGAGCTCTCCAAACTTGCAAAATCCTTCAGAAACAAACAAGAAGAATTCAAGGATATTGTGAAAGTAGGGCGGACTTGCTGGCAAGATGCTCTCCCTTTAACTCTAGGTCAAGAATTCGGTGGTTATGCCTCTGTTACTGAAAGATTAGTGAAGAAGCTCCAAAATCTACGTCCAGGGTGCTTTGAAATTGTCATGGGAGGCAGTGCTGTCGGCACAGGCTTTAGTGCCGCTCCTGGATATAAGGAAGCCATTTACGAAGAGCTCTCGAAGCAATATGGGGAAAAAGTATCTCCAATGGAAGATCTTTTCGATGGATTCCAAAATGCCGACTTTATCGTAGATATGTCAGGTGTGGTCAAAGAAGTAGCTATGACCTTATCCAAGATATGTAAAGATTTGCGCCTCATGAGCTCTGGCCCAAGATCTGGATTCATGGAAATTCAGCTCCCGGCTCTTTCTCCCGGCTCTTCTATCATGCCGGGGAAAATTAATCCGACAGTCCCAGAAATGGTAATCCAGATTTCCCACCAAGTTGTTGGTAATGATGTAGCTATCTCTTTGGCATATGACGAGGGTGAACTTGATCTCAACGTGTGGGACGCTACATTCTACAAATGCCTTTTTGAGAATTTCCAGCTCGTTAATTCTGAAATTGAGATTCTGAGAGTGCACTGCGTAGATGGAATCAAGGCTAATACTGCCAGATGTGCTCAAGAAGCCAATGCTTCAATTGCTTTATCTACTGTAGTTGCTACCGCTTTGGGTTATCCAATGGGAGTTAAAGTTGCCCATTATTGTGAGACTCACAATAAGACAGTCAAGGACGCTGTCGTTGAGATGGATTTGATGACGCCGGCAGAAGCTGAAAAATTAGTAGACCCAATGTTGATGACCAACCCTCATGATATGGCTCCTGTAGTTGACGCGTTTAAGAAAGAAAAGCACGTTATTTAGTAATTTGTTTTCCTGTTTTCAATAGCTCCTTGAAATCCAAAAAGAAGCATTGTGCCTCGGCCTGTTTGACCGAGGCTTTTTAGTCTCAACTCAAGGAGCCGCGAATAAATACTCACTCGAAATCCAAGGGATAAACGAAGAAAGCTCCTCCTCAATCTTTCTTTTCATATGCTGAATAACGTGCAACCTTATTTTTTCTCGAATTTTTTCATCGAAATTATTCCTCGAGACCAGAAAAACTTTTCTTCGAGAAATCGGATAAGGAGCCTTTTCCACCTGCACTTCGTCCAACCCTATAAGAGAGGAAAAAGCATAAGGCTGCACTAATCCCCACCCTAAACCAGCCGTAACAAACTTTAAAATCATATTTGTATCATCGACTTTATAGCGACATGAGAAATGCAAAGAATGTCTATCGAAAAACGTGGAGAGAATTCGATTATTCCCGGTATTTTTGCCAAACTGAATAAAAGGAATAGACAGCCCACTAAGGTTATTCCATGTTAGCTGTTTCGGAACATTGAAGTCTTTTGGGAAAATTAAAACCCAGGGTTCTTCAAAAAGAAAGTCCCATTGGACTGCATCCTCTGAGAGAACCGGAGAGGAGAGAACGGCCGCCTCAATATCTCGGTTTAAAAGCGCAAAGAAAAGCCGGTCCGAGGATCCGCTTCGGATCTCAATCTCGTTTATGTCATAAGATAGTTCCTTTGCAATCTCTGCTCCAATAAAGGAACCAACCGATTCCAACATTCCCAGTTTTAATAACGGTTTTTTTCTGTCTTTATTTTTGAGCAATTGAAGCAACACTGAAAGTTCATGTGTTTCTTTTTCTAGGCCTGAAAGCAAAAGTTGTCCCTCAGAGGTCAGTTTCAGAGGGCGAACATCTCTTTCGAATAAATTAAATCCCAATTTCCTTTCAAAACTCTTTATCGATTGCGAAATAGAAGATTGAGAGACCCGAAGCCGTTGCGCGGTTATCGAAAAGGACCGTGTTCGAGCCGCTTCTATAAAAATTGCAGCATTCCTGGTTAAGAGAGAATCTTCTAAGAGTGAGGCCTTTTCGAAAGTATTCATAAGTAAAAACTAATACTAGAAATAAAAATATCCACTGTTATTTCACAATTTAATTATAAAAGACTACTCTACGCACATCACCTCATCTTATACGGAGATAAAATGCCAAAAGTTATCCACAATCTTCCAATCACTGGTATTGCCAGTTTTGCTAAATATCCAATCTGTACCGATCTTGATCAAATTGATGATGCGGATATGGTTGTCATGGGAATTCCCTACGATATGGGGGCTCCTTATCTAAGCGGCGCAAAGTTTGGTCCAAGAAGAATAAGAGAGGTTTCCTGCCACTATGGTCGGGGTCCTGCTGGTTTTTGGGATCCAGAAAGAATGGAACAATATCTTGAATCTCCCGTCAAAGTTGTAGACGCAGGAGACGTTGATATGGATCCGATGGACTTTCATAAAAGCTTCGAAAATGTAACTGAAGCTGTAAGAAAAATTATATCTAAAGGCGCTGTCCCAGTGATGATGGGCGGAGATCATTCAGTCACCATTCCCCAAGCAATGGCAATGGATATGTACGACGACATTTGCATCGTACAGTTTGATGCTCACCTTGACTTCGGAAAGAGAACTTGGACAAACGGCAGTCCAATGAGAATGATCTCGGAGATGCCTCATTTCACAAAGATGTGTCAGATAGGCATGCGAGGTCTAGGGAGCAATACTCGGGAAGACTTCCAAGCCGCTTATGCTTATGGTTCTGTAGTTATTCCTTCTCGAAAAGCTCTTGAACTAGGTGCACAAGAAGTGATTAAGATGATTCCGGACGCAAAACACTATTTCGTAACTATTGATATTGATGGGTACGATATGAGCACAGCTCCTGGTGTTGGTTCTCCTTCCCCTGGCGGTCTGAACTACAACTTTGTCACGGATGTTCTTGAAGGAATTGCCAAAAAAGGAAATGTTATCGGCTTTGACTTAGTAGAAGTTGCGCCCCAATACGATCCGACAGGAATTACTCCGCGGCTTGGTGCTATGACAATGCTGGCCTTCATGGGATTCATTATGAAAGAAAGAGAGAAGAAAGGATTGCTGAAAAACAAGAAGTCAGAATAGTCGGTCTTTCTCTCTTTCAAGGGCGGCCCTGTGCCGCTCTTTTTCTTTCCTCTAAATCATCCGTTGTTTTTTTTTCAACCTGCATCTTCTTATATGTAAGTCTCTTATGGACAAACCATACGGTTCCTTTATGATGAGAAAAACTGGAACTAGAAATAAAAACAATCTCGGGGAAAAAATGAACCTAACCTATCTTTGGCTCGTCTGTTCCATCGCGCTCGCTTGTGCCGATCTTCTGCTTGGGACAGCATATCTCTTAATACTAGGAGTTGCGGCACTTTTAGCCTTCTTTATTTCTTTATTTACCGACTCTTTTTCCACGCAAGTGTGGGGATTTGCCTTTTTTTCGGTTCTTGGAGTCCTTTTTTACAATCTAACGAAGAAACACTCTTCCAAACATTTAAAAAATTCGGAAGATCTTCAAGATTTGAATAAGGGCCAATTAGTTGAGGTTCATTACTGGGATAAATACGGTAAAACAAAAGTTTTTTACCGAGGCACTCATTGGGAGGCTACTCCACAAAAAGGTTGCCCTCTAATCCCTGGAATGTGGCAAATAATTGGTATGACTGGAAACACACTCATCCTCAAATTTATTGATAACAAATAGGAGAACATACATGGAATCAGAAAACATACAAATAATAGAATTCGGAGCTCTCATTCCTGTTCTGCTGATCTTTGCAATAATTTTCATCTACAAGTCGGTTCAAGTTGTCCCCCAGCAAGATGCGTGGGTAGTTGAGCGCTTCGGTAAATTTCATACTGTTCTGCAGCCCGGGTTAAATTTCATTATTCCATTGATTGATAAGATCGCTTATCGCCTATCGTTAAAAGAAATTCCTCTAGACACGTCAAGCCAGATATGCATTACTAAAGACAATACTCAATTGCAGGTGGACGGTGTCCTTTACTTTCAAGTGACAAATCCCGAACTTGCGAGCTATGGGACTTCTGACTATGTAATGGCTATTACACAACTTGCTCAAACTTCTCTTAGAAGCGTCATTGGAACTATGTCCTTGGATAAGACTTTTGAGGAAAGAGATGAAATCAATGCTCGGGTAGTGCAAGCTGTCGACGAAGCAGCTCAAACCTGGGGAGTTAAAGTTCTTCGCTATGAAATCAAAGACCTGACGCCACCCAAGGAAATCTTGCGTGCTATGCAGCTGCAAATTACCGCTGAAAGAGAAAAAAGAGCTGTTGTTGCAGAATCGGAGGGACTTAAGCAAAAAGAAATCAATATCGCAGAAGGCAATAGAGCGGCATTGATTGCAAAATCTGAAGGCGAAAAACAAGCTGCTATCAACAAAGCACTAGGGGAAGCAAGAGCAATCGAAGCTGTAGCCCAAGCTCAAGCTGAAGCTATTCGAGTGGTCGCTGAATCTATTGCCCATCCAAGCGGGATGTCTGCTGTCAACCTTCAAGTGGCTGAAAAATATGTTGAGGCCTTTGCCCAGATTGCTAAAACTAATAATACGATGTTGTTGCCAGCCAACTTTTCTGACATGGGATCTATGATTGCAACAGCAATGTCTATCGTAAAAGGAACACAGGCTCAAAAATAAGTGTTCGAGCCAACTTAGCATGCAGTGGATGAGTCCAAGTTCACGTTGTGTTTCAGCTCATCCACGTTGTTCACATCGCTAAATCTCGGTAGGGAGTGCTTGTGAATGATGTTCTTTGTCTTGAGTTTCCAACGCACTGAAAAGTCTTAGAGCATATACCACGCCGGCTACAAGACACCCCATCCCAACGATCAGAGAGACAGGAGGCCAACTCCATTTATAAACGTAGGCCCACACGACAGAAAAGATTGTCTCAAACACCAGCATCTGCCCAACTAAAGCTGTCGGAACTCTTTGGCTCATTGCATTCCACAGAGCAGTAGCAACAAAAGAGCACATCACTCCGGCAAAAAGACTCCAGCCCACAAAATTGATTGGTTCTGGCCCTAAGATATTTTGCATATCTCCTTTGAACACCCACACTACTACGTATAGAACCAGGCCAAAAGGAAGAAGTAGACTGCATTGCATGCTCGTAAAGAAAACCGGACTGACTTTAGGATGCTCTAAAAGCCAATCCGCGTTTCTGATCGGATACCAAGTCCAAGAGATTGTTGAAGCAACTGCAAATATCGTTCCGATTATGAAATTGATTACGTTATTTCCCGAAGAAAATGAATCGATCAAACCCTCATAGTTCGAGAAAAAGAGTCCTATCAAAATTAAGCTAAGCGGCAAAACCAGTTGAGAATGAGCAAGATATCTTTTTCCTTTTTTTCTATCCCGTTCATTAGCAATAATTGCTACTAACACTGGGATTAATCCAAAAAAAGTCGCCGCCAAAGGAACTCCCGCGTATTGGATTGCTGTAAATAGGAACCAAGGCTGGATCAAGTTCCCAACCATTGTTAGAACGAAAGCGAATTTCCAATCATTGAGCGTAACCTGTTTAAGATAGTTTCTTTGGATCCACAGCCCTATCAAGGCCGTCATTCCCATCACCACAGCTCTAGCGATTGAGATGTAAAGAGTATCGTATCCAGGAAGGACGATAGGAAGAAGATAAGTAAGACCCCACAGCGCACATGCCAGGAGGCCAAATCCAACACCTAACAGCATATTTTGTATTCTCCGAAGGAGATTCCACTGTACTATGGTTCGCTCCTACGGCTTCTTCATATACAAAATATTAAGGAAGTACGATAAAAAACTTTTATGTTCTGGTTACTTAAAGGAAGTTTTCAAAAAATCTGTGAATTTCTCTCTAAAAGGAGAGTTATTGTCTGAGAATACCCCTAAATAGTTCTTGCCAGGAACTTCCCAAATTTCGGCTTGTTCAGGAAGAGCAACCGACACCAGAGCTTGCTCGTTTTTTCTCACATAATCATCTCTCTGAGGTTTGACGAGAACCAGAGGACATTTCAACTCAGGAAGAATTTCAATAGGTTCAACCGCAGAACAGTTAAGAAGTTTAGCAGTTACATCGCCAACTACCGGTCCGTATCTTTCTCTTAACCATCCCTGTCGTGTTGCATAAATTGACTCAACAATGAGAGCTTTTATCTCGTTTTGGTGTCTGATAGAAAAACGAAGAGCGGCATCTGCGCCTACGCCCTGCCCAAAGACCGCGACCTTCTCCATCTTATATTTTTCTTTATTTTCCGGATCCGAATTTATTGCTACCCAAACTGCCTGCGCATCTTCCTCTATCCCCGCAAGAGTGGTCGACCCGCTACTATGACCAATTCCTCTGTAGTCGAATAAGGCCACTGCATAACCGTCTAGAGCAAGATAAGCAACTTGCTGCATGTTATAGGACATGTTGAACTGTCCTGAGTGGAAAAAGAATACAAACCCTTTACTCACCTGACCTTTTACCAACTTTGGCTGCAATACTTGGTACTGAACAGACTCTTTTTCGGTTACGGAAGCTTCTCCAAATTTTGTCTCTAGTCCATAGTGCTGAGCACTCCAATAAGGCAGCGAAGTTCCTCTAAAAAACATGCTTTCCGTCAATTCAGATAAAAATCCCATTCTTTTCTCCGAAAGAAATACATCCACTCCCAATGTGCTCTTCAAGAAGTTTAAGAGAAGATATTTTCAGATTAATCTTCCTCTGCCGCAACCGTATCTAAGGTTAATCCATTACCTCGGAATATCCAAGGAATCCGCAATCTTCTTTCTGCAACCTCAAAATCCTTCCAAAAGGGATTCTTATTTTCCGGATATGAACACTTTTCTATTATGAAATATTGGAATACTTATCAGTCTTATTCGTTCTATTAATCTATTCAATACGACTTCAGATTAAAGTTTAAAGGTAATCGACTTTATAGCTCAATATCATGCGTTTAGAAAGAGATTCTTTGGGAACTCTTGAAGTTCCAGATGATGCTTACTACGGAATTCAAACCGTTCGTTGTGCTGCAAATCACAACGTCACAAACCACACCTTCTGTGAGCTTCCTCGAATTCAACAAGCTTTGGCAGAGATAAAAAAAGCCTGTGCAATAACTAACCAGCAAATAGGAGCATTAGAAAAGAAAAAAGCAGAGGCCATCATTCAAGCCTGTGATGAAATAATTGCGGGGAAATTTCACGATCAATTCCCAATAAATGTTTGGCGTTCTCATGGAACCGGCGCAAATATGAACGTCAACGAAGTTATTGCCAATAGAGCCAATGAGATTCTGACCGGACATAAAGGATACGACATTATTCACCCAAACACTCACGTGAATATGTGTCAATCCTCTAATGATGTTTATCCAACAGTCCAGTCTATAGTCCTTTACAGACAGATTGGAGAAGCCCTTGACTCTATTGAAAAACTTGAACTGGCATTAGGACGAAAAGCCGAAGAATTCCAAGATATAGTTCGTTTAGGGCGTACATGTTTACAAGATGCTGTACCAAATACTTTTGGACAAGTATTTGGAGGCTGGCAACATATGATTCACCGATTGAAAATAAGATTGGCTGGCTATCGGAAGGAATATACGAGCATTGTCTTGGGTGCGACTGTTTTAGGGACAGGAATGGGGCAGATGCCAGGCTACTCTGAACACATTATGGAGAATTTGTCTGATGTCTTGGGATGGAAGGTCCAATGGCCTATGTGGGAGGAGGAAGTAATTCCTGACAGCGCTGCATTTGATGCGATGCAAAACTGCGATCATTCCCTAGTCCTAGCGGGAATGCTGAAGGCCCTATGTTGTGCAGCCGCCCGAATCTGCAAAGATCTTTGCATTCTATCCTCCGGCCCAGAACATGGATTCGGAGAGATTAATTTACCCAAAAAAGCTGAGGGAACATTCTCTTCAATTCCTCAATTGATGTTTGAAATTATGCAGCAGTCCATTATTACTGACCAAGCCGCAACTTTAACTGTAAATGAAAACGATAGTGATGAAGCTATTACTGACAGTCCAAGCTTTATGGGATTAATGGAAACATTGGACAACATTTCAACCGGATTCAAAGTTTTCGCAGAGGACTGTATCTTAGGGATAAGCGTTAATGAGGAAAGAGTAAATCAAAATGCTCGAATGTCAACCTCTCTTGCAACTATGGTTAGTGCATTGTTTGGCTACCAAGTGGGCACAGCAATAGCACACCGAGCCTGGAATGAAGGAATTTCTTGCAGAGAAGCTGCCATAGAGGAAAAATTGCTTACGCAAGAACAAGCCAACGATCTATTCGATATCCACAAGCTTACAGACAAAAAAGCATTAGTACAGATGTTTGCAAAATATGGCTCTCTACGAGAAATTAAATAGGAGGGAACAGAAAATGAGAAATATAACGCGTGCGATTACATGGTCAGCTTTCCCTGAATACCCCCAAGCTCTTCTTTCCGTTTTAGATGCCATTCTCCAAGCAAAATTCAAATCAGATCTTATTTCTGAGGCATGCTTCTTTAATACTCAAAAAGCAATAATAGATACTTTGCAAGGTCCATTTGACTGGCAAATCCTTGGTCACTCTGACCTTGCTCTCAGTAAAGACATAACAGAAGCTGTCGTATCTAAAATTGGGGCGGAGTTGCAGGCTGAGGCCAAAGAAGCCCTCTGCCTTGCATTCTCTACCTATGGACTTTGCTTCACTGCCAAAGAATTAGCTATCCGAAAGGAACTGCTTCTCTTACTAAATTCAACCAAAACTCTCCAAAATAGTTTAATTAAGAAAAGTGAAGATTTTTCCGGAAAAACGAGAGACGCTCGCGACCACTTAAATAATGCAGGGCAAATAAGATATTCCACCATGTTTCGTATTTTTGAGAAGGGAGTTTCAGAACAGGCTGAACAAATCCGCGCATCTCTAAAACACTGGAATACAAATTATCTTTCCTCTTACAAAGAAGGCTTAGAGGAAGAACCTCCTAAACACCCAGGATTCCAATCTTTTCTTCGCCAACAGTTGGAAATTGAATTCAATACTTCTTTAGAGGATTTTCATGATCATCTGGATTTTCTAAACTTTGGTTTGAAACTTCTTAACTCACATGCACTCATACAAGGACTTTCGACCCAAGTCTGGAGAATAGCCAACGACTTAAGAATTCTTGCGTCAGGTCCCAGAGGGGGCTTGAGTGAGGTTACTCTTCCTGCAGTTGCCCCCGGATCATCCATTATGCCAGGCAAACTCAATCCCGTAATTGCTGAAATGATTTATGGAACTTGTGACCAAGTTGACGCTAATCATGCCGGAATTAGCCTCTCCTTGAAATCAGGATGGTTAGAAACGTCAGGTACGTCTGCGATCTCTCTGAAAGCATACTTGCAAAGTGTTCGCTTATTACGCCGATCTATGGATTGCTTTGTCTCTCGCTGTTTAATTGGAGTAGAACTAAACAATAAAAAATAAGATGTTATATGTTTTAGAAGTTCCAGAGGCCCTATGAAATTTAATACTTCTTATATCAAAGGCATTCTTCTCGTCTTATTGAGTGCTTTATGTTTTAGTATCAGCGGCACACTTCAGGCTTTAGCTCCAAATGGTGCTAATCCATTCGTTATTACAGAGATGAGAATGCTTATAGGCGCCATTTTTCTTTATTTTTGGTGCCGAGCATTTAAGAAACTTCCCAGCAGTTATAAAAATTTACCTTGGAAGTCTCTGTTAATTTGCGCATTCTTTCTTCTTGTGGGGCAGCTATGCTTCTTCACAGGCATGGCGAATATAGGAGTTGCTGCCGGGGCTGTAATCTCTATTGGCTCAGCTCCGATATTTGCGGCGATTATCTCAAGGATTTTCTTCAAAATATCTCCACCCTCAGCGTGGTACGCTGCCACCCTCCTTGCAATTGCTGGAGTAGCCCTCATTAACGGCACAGACATTAATCAGTCCCGACTGTTCTACATTCTGATTCTTCTTACGGACGGTTTAACATACGCGGCTTACATAACCTTCAGCTCTAAACTATCAGAAAAGCTGGACAGCGATGCAGCCGTTATGCTAATCCTGGCTATCATTGCAATTGCTCTTTCACCGTTGCTTTTCTTCTTTCCAGTATCTTGGACCTATTCTTCTTTAAATGGGATCCTGATCTGCCTAAGTTTGGGTATTTTTACAGGCGGTATGGCATTTGCTTTTTTAACCTCCGGTGCTCGACTAGTTAGTCCAGCAGTTGCATCGACTCTGTGTTTAGCCGAGCCTCTTGGCGCAGTTTGTTGGGGCATTTTCCTTCTCAAAGAGGACGCCTCTGTCACAACACTCCTTGGTATCGCCTCGGTTCTTTTATCAATTTGTGTTCTAGTCTTTTTTGCCAAAAATCCAGAAAGGTCTTCTTCCACTAAAAAAGCAAAAGCTGAACAGCCACAGTTTTCCTCAGGGATCTCCAAGGTCTAGTACACTGTCTCTTGCTAAGTCAGAGAGGAGAACTTTTTATGAGGCTACGAGATACTGGTGCGTTCAAGCCGGGATGGCGCGCCTTTATTCTCCTTTGCGAATGCAGAAACTTTTCCGATGTTGCTAAAACACTCGGTATCTCACAATCGGCTCTCTCCAAAACTATAAAGGCTATTGAGACCGAGTTAGGCTTTCCTCTTTTCGATAGAACCAAGCGTCCCATCATTCCTACGGCCGAGGCTCAAGTTTTGAAGGAAGAAATTTTAATAGCCTGCTCTGGAATTGATGAAAAAATAAAGAAGCTCAGAATCCAAAAAGATCTTAGGCCGACGCTCCGTTTTGGATGCGTAGACAGCGTTGGTCGCTTCATTGTTCCTCGTCTGGTTACGCATTTCAAAGACACCCTTTCCAAGTTTTCTCAGATTACAGCAAACTCAGGCATACTCATCGATCAACTCCTTGCCAACCAGCTAGACGTAGTCTTAGTGAGCGGCTCCTTTGATGAAATTAATGGACTCTACCGAAAAAAGATTTTTACTGAACCTTCTCTCATAATGCTTCCTCCTCACTTAACAAATCATAAATGGAGCTGGAGAGACCTTCAGAAGCTCGATATTCCTCTACTATCTTCATCGCAAACGAGTGATGCCAAAAGACTCAATGATAGGTTTCTAAGCAGCTCTCGCCTTCACTTCTCCTCCCCTTACCAAATTGATTCTGATGAGATCATGATTTCTTTAATAGAATCAGGTTTTGGATGGGCCATCACCAGACCTTCAACTCTTCTTGCCTCAAGAAAGGAAGGGATCAGTGTGTGCCTTCTCCCCCTCCCTAAGGGAAGCTTCGATCGGCATCTTTATCTAGTATGTAAAGAACATTCTTTTTCTCAAGAGATTAGTCAGATTGAAATGGTCTGCAAGGAGATTTTTCAATCTGAAATTAAAACTCGGATTACTCAGTTCCTTGACACATCTAACCTTGCTTATTTAACAAAATATATTAAGTAGAACTTAATTGAAAAAGAAACCTCCCTTCATCTCCTTTCTTTGTGTGTTCCCTTCTCTTATTGTGAATTCATTCCATTGAAGAAACCTTCAATTGTCTACTTCTTCAAACATAAATCAAATTTATAGCTGCAATGTAATTTGGATTATTGGGTGTGCAAATAGACAGAAGTTCTCTGAAAATGGATCTGAGTCAAATATTTTTGGTCTTGAGAATATTTGAGCATCTTTTTTGAAAACAACTATCAATCCAAGGAGGAAGAAGGTCTCAGGACTCTGTACCTTCTGCTTTTATGATTACTCTTATTGAACTACTTATCGTCTTCGGCGCCATTTTCATGGGCGTGCGGCACGGAAGCTTAGCCCTCGGTTTCTGGGGTGGCTTGGGATTAGTTGTCTTAGGCGTATGCTTTGGCGTATTTCCTACGGCACCTCCGATCGATGTTATGCTCATCATCTTGGCTGTTTGTATGTGTGCAGCCTGCATGGAAGCAGTCGGTGGCTTGGATATCCTTGTAAGAATTGCTGCTCGCATTATTCGCGCAAAACCAAAAATGGTTGGCGTTATTGCCCCGGTCGTAAGTTTCTTTTTGACATTCTTCGCCGGCACGGGCAACGCGGTTTATGCCATTCTTCCAGTCGTCTATGAAGTTTCCTACAATGCAGGAGTTCGCCCAGAAAAAGCTATGGCAGGAACTGCAGTGGCAGGACAAGTTGGTATTACGGCTAGTCCAATTGCCGCAGCTATGGCAGCCATGATTGGATTGTTCGCACAAAACAATCACGCTGATATTGGACTTGGCTCAATATTGATGATTACCTTCCCTGCATGTTTAATCGGCGTCATCCTTGGCTCTGCAGTTTGCCTTATGTTCGGTAAAAATTTAGCCGATGATCCCGAATATCAGGCTCGTTTGAAAGCAGGCTTGGTGCTTCCTCCCCAACCTATCTCAGATCATAAGTTGCCTCCATCCGCCACTTGGTCAGTTCTTATTTTCTTAGGTGCAATCGCTGTCATTGTTGCAGCTGGTTTCTTCCCTGAGTTAAGAGTTCTTCCAGGACAAACGAAGAGCGTCGGAATGGCCCTCGTTATTGAAGCTGTGATGCTGGCTGCTGGAGCCCTGATGATGCTCTTCTGCAAACCTGACATTAAGAAAGTCGTTAAGAGCCCCGTCATGGAAGCTGCCGTAGTTTCCATTGGATGTGTCTTTGGCGTCGCTTGGATGGCTGACTCCTTTATTGCTGCAAATAAGGAAGTCTTCCTTCAGATTGCTGGACAATTAGCGCAAACCGCTCCGTGGCTCTTCTCGTTCATTCTCGCCGGCATGTCTGCCTTGTTAGGCAGCCAAGGTGCAACAACTCGTGCCATCATGCCTTTGGGTTTTGTTCTTGGAATTAATCCATGGTACTTGATTGCCATGTTCCCTGCCGTTAACTGTCTCTTCATCCTCCCAACCACGGGCCCGGCACTGGCAGCTGTTGGTATGGACCGCTCCGGCACAACTTACATTGGCAAATATATCCTTAACCACTCCTTCCAGTTACCTGGAATTTTGATGGTTGCCTTTGCTGTGTTAGTTGCCTTTGGAATCGTCCAATTCCTGGTAATTTAAACTTACCTACCCATCCTAGCTAAATCGAGTAGGGAGGGTTGTTAGCCCGTCCCTCTCACACCGCAATTTACTGGCATGCCGTTCGGCACCAGGCGGTTCCTTAATCTAGTTGGAGGCACTGTCCCTACCATGAGCGACAGTTCTCCAG
>SKEB01000357.1_pt1 | contig 44495 bp, 43 predicted proteins | sample 4826561 | NCBI WGS metagenome assembly SKEB01 (sample SAMN11008820, study PRJNA524170) | human gut metagenome | biome: Human fecal sample; material: Feces; isolation source: fecal sample from pouch patient p17 | host: Homo sapiens | place: Israel: Tel-Aviv | collected 2016-03-29
AACGAATAAAAGAAAAGTTAGGATGGATGAGTCCTGTTCAATATAGGCTCCATCTTTTAGCTGCATAATGAAAACGAGACGACCGGAGTCGTCTCGTAAAAAAGTCTAACTTTTGGGGGTCACCTCATGACCTCCGCCCTTTTCATTCATTTATATATTATTTTTCTTCTTCGTCTTCTGGCACTTTATTATCCAAGTCGGTACGTACAATTAAGACATCACAAATTGCATGACGGATAACATATTCAGATACAGAACCGATAAATAAACGTTCAACTGCATTTAAACCAGTAGCGCCTAGCATGATTAAATCTACTTTTTCACTCTCAGGTAATTCTTTAGCAATCACTGATTTAGGAGAACCGTATTCGATAATTGTTTTGACTTGATTTACCCCTGCTTCACTAGCAGCTTTTTGATAATCAGCCAAGGTTTGTTTAGCTATTTCACTTGCTTGTTCCATCATCATACCATCTAAAGAAGAGATTGTTTGGAAAGCACGCGTATCAATGACATGGACTAATAACAATTCAGAATCATTCCGTCGTGCAACATTCACCGCCTTTTGGAATGCCAATTCTGCCTCTTTGGAACCATCTACAGCGACCATAATTTTTTTATATTCTTGCATCATAAGAATCATCCTCTCTGTTATATCTACCTTTATTTTAAAACAAAAAAAGCGATTTGTCACAAAATTTCTATTATAATTTTAAGTTTTTTGCTAAAAAAGAAGAGAAAACCCCACTTAATATAAAAACAGCGATAATAAAACAAATGCTAAAGAAACGATCATTCATAAAAGTGCAGACAATCCCTAGAATACCACCGATTACGAAAAATTTACCATAATCACTTAATACCGAAGCTAAATCTTCTTTAGGTTTTAGAAATTGTAAGGCAATCGTTGTTTTGAAGATTAAGAAATAACCAATGACTATTAAGAGTAGGGCCATGATAAATAATAAGATTTGGATTAACATGAATTATTTTCCTTTCGATTTTGATATTTTTCACAGCTTTATTATACTCAATTTTGGCAAGAAAAAAAGCCTGACAATAAAGCCAGGCTCAACCTATATTGGTTATCATAGGTACTATCCGTAGATGCCGTTTTTTATCCCGAGGTATTGATCCCGCAAACTAGCAGGGGGGCTCTTCTATCTATCCTTTGAACTACCAAATGAAAAGGCATGTTACCCGCATAGATTCAATTAGATCCCAATAAATCAATAACAATGTTCGGTCAACACACTAAAGGGAGAATTCGCACATCACAGATTTCCCATAACTAATACTAGCATAGTTTTTCAAAGAGTGCAAGGGAAACACCTAAAAATTGAGAACGTTTTCTAAAAGTGGCTATACTAGTTATTAGATAACTTATCAATGTTGCTTCCATTCTTGGATTTGCTGATTTCTCATGGCCAAGGCTTTTTCGTATTTGCCACTTGTTTTTGGTTGGTAGTAATGACGATGCACAAGATTGTTTGGCAAGTACTGTTGGTTCACCCATTGATTTGGATAATCATGAGGATACTTATAGTCTACCCCACGATTTAATTTTTTTGCCCCTTGATAGTGACTGTCGCGTAAATGATCTGGCACATCGCCTGCTTTCCCACTTCTGACATCGGCTAAGGCAGCATCAATGGCGCTAATAGCTGAATTGGATTTAGGAGATAAACACAAATCAATCACAGCATTTGCTAAAGGAATCCGTGCTTCAGGAAATCCTAGTTTTTCAGCAGCTTGGATAGCAGAAACAGTACGGGCCGCGGCTTGTGGATTTGCCAGGCCTACATCTTCATAGCCAATGACCATTAAACGCCGACAAATAATAGGTAAATCTCCTGCTTCAATTAACCGTGCTAAATAGTGCAGTGCCGCATCTACATCGCTCCCTCGGATAGATTTTTGTAGGGCGGAAATCACATCATAATGGGCATCTCCGTCTTTATCATGGGTCAATGCTTTCTTTTGTAGGCAAGACTCAATAATTTCTAAGGTAATCTCAATCTTCCCTGTAGCTTCATCGACGGGGGTAGATTTGACGGCTAATTCTAACCCATTTAAGGCACTTCGTAAATCGCCATTGGTTACCCGCGATAGATGAAGTCGAGCATTTTCAGCTAGATGGACGGGATATTCGCCCAATCCTTTTTCCGTATCTGCCAATGCTCGGTCAATCGCTGCTAAAATATCTTCTTGGGTCAGTGGTTTTAACTCAAAAATTTGGCAACGACTGCGAATGGCTGGATTGATGGAAATATAAGGATTTTCAGTTGTTGCGCCAATCATAATAATTCGGCCATTTTCTAGATGAGGCAATAGAAAGTCTTGTTTGATTTTATCTAAACGGTGAATTTCGTCTAAGAGTAAAATTACCGTACCACTCATTTTGGCTTCTTCTGCAACTATTTGTAAATCTTTTTTGCTGTCAGTCGCGGCATTTAGCATACGAAAGGCATATTTGGTCGTTCCGGCGATGGCTGAGGCAATACTTGTTTTTCCCGTGCCTGGGGGTCCGTATAAAATCATAGAGGATAGCATTTTAGCTGTAATCATTCGGTCAATAATTTGTCCTGGTCCCACGAGATGCTTTTGCCCAACGACTTCGGATAATTGAGTGGGGCGCATGCGATAAGCTAATGGTTTCATACGATACATCCTCTCTATCAAAAAATGCTTTGCTTACATAGTATAGCATTATCCGCGTAAAATAAGCTAGTTGAAACATTTTTTTGCGCAAATGATGGTTTTAGCTATGATTTAGTAAAAGAATTGTGTATGATGAAAGTGATGGAAATTATTCAGAAAAGAGGGAAATCAGTGGCCAAAGAAGATATTTTAACTTTTTTAGACCAACAAATTGATCAAAAAGTGACTGATTATGATGTCGCATTAGATTGGAATACTAAAAACCATACGATTGAAATCATTTTTCGTCTCTATTTAGCAAGCAATGAAGAGTTAGCTGGTGAAGAGGAAGTCGAAGCGATAGAATTTGAAGATGGGATTTTACTTTACACTGAAAAATCTCAATTTGATGCAAATGATTACTTATATACACTACCTTTTGAGCGTAAAAAAGGGATTGAAAGTACGACTTTAGCGGGTCTTGTTACGTATTTAAATGAAGTATTAGACCAAGGCATGTCTGATATTTTCGACTTTTTAGAAGACGAAGAAGCTGAAGTGTTTGAATTAACTTTTGATGAAGCTAGACTACAAGAAATCATTAAAAATGAAGGATCTGCTCGTTGGATTCCTTATCCTAAATTTTAAGAAGGTGAAAAGATGAAGTGGAATGAAGTAAAAGTCACAACAGAAAGTGAAGCAATCGAAGCAGTGTCTAATATCCTAATGGAAGCCGGTGCCAGTGGCGTGATGATTGAAGATAGCTTAGATATCGAAAATTATAAAACAGATGCCTATGGAGAACTATTAGACAAAGAAAATTATGAAATGATTACAGAAGGGGCGGTTGTTACGGCATATTTCCCTGAAACAACCTTCTTGCCTGAAATTATGCCAACCATTCAAGACAGAATTGCGCAATTGGCTGAATTTGGTTTAGCCATTGGTAAAAATGAAGTCGAAATTTCTGAAGTCTCTGAGGAAAATTGGGCGACGGCGTGGAAAAAATATTATCATCCTGTGCAAATTAGTCGCTTTTTAACGATTGTCCCAAGCTGGCAAGACTATCAAGCAACCCATCCAGAAGAAAAGATTATCACTTTAGATCCAGGAATGGCCTTTGGTACAGGGACACACCCGACGACTCGCTTAACGTTACAAGCTTTAGAAGTGACCTTACATGGAGACGAAACGGTGCTTGATGTGGGTACAGGCTCAGGTGTGTTAAGTATTGCAAGTAAATATTTAGGGGCAAAAGAGGTCCATGCCTTTGACTTAGATGAAGTAGCGGTTCGAGCAGCTAAAGAAAATATGGACTTAAACCCTATCGCCAGTGATGTCAAGGTAAGTGCCAATGATTTGCTAAAAGGAATCGAAACCCAAGCGGATGTTATCGTGGCCAATATTTTAGCAGATATTATCGTCTTAATGTTAGCGGATGCGCATCGTTTGTTAAAAGATACTGGGCATTTGATTATCTCTGGAATTATCGAAGCCAAACGCGAAATGGTCTTAGCTGCATGTGAGAAGGCAGGCTTTGTCGTGGAACAACAATTGAACCAAAAAGACTGGTATGCGATTATTTTGAAAAAAGACTTGGGTGAAGATTAATGCAAAGATATTTTGTTGATACCCCTTATCAAGTACAAGAAAGCTATCAGGCAACCAAGGAAATGTATCATCATATGGTGCACGTGATGAGGATGAAAGTTGGCAGTCAAGTCTATCTAGCTTTTAGCGACCAACAAGTCATTATGGCACAAATTAGCGAAATAACCTCAGATACTTTGACTTTGGTGGAAGTGGCTAAAGAAGAACAAGCAAAAGAATTACCAGTTCATATTACTATTGCTAGTGGCTATCCAAAAGGTGATAAGCTAGAGTGGATTGTCCAAAAAGCGACAGAACTAGGTATGGCAGAATTGATTGGCTTTCCAGCTGCTAGTTCGGTTGTGAAGTGGAACGATAAAAAACTAGCTAAAAAACAAGAACGTCTCGAAAAAATTGCCCAAGAAGCTGCGGAACAATCGCATCGTCAAGTCGTACCTAAAATTGAGTTGTTAGAACGTTTTGCAGATTTATTAAAACGCGCAGCTGAGTATGATCACATTGTTATTGCTTATGAAGAATCGGCCAAACAAGGCGAAGATAGTCAATTGGTGAAAGTCTTTCAACAGCTTGCCCCTAATGAGAAACTTTTAGCTATTTTTGGGCCAGAAGGGGGCATTACGCCGACAGAAATCGAGCAATTCAAGCAATTAGGCGGCAAATGCTGTGGGTTAGGGCCAAGAATATTACGCACGGAGACTGCACCTTTATATCTTTTAGCAAGCAGTAGTTTCTTTTTTGAATTGATAAACCAAGAAAAGTGAGTGAATAAGATGCAACAAGCAATTACAAAGTTAGAAGCAGCACTGACAGAAAATGAATTTGTCTCTGTTCCCAATATGAATGTAGCACAAATTCGTTATATCTATGGTTCATTAAATTTATTTTATTTAAACCAAATTGTGCAAAAGGAAGTGGAACAAGCAGCTGCATTTGACCCTGAGGAATTGATGATGGCCTCGGCATTTGGTGATATGGCGGTGGAATTAATTCAGATTAATCATACTTTAGGCTTGCCTTCTCTAAGTGAGTATCAAGTGAATGAAACCTACTTCTTCATTAATGATATGTTTGAGTTATTTAATCGGACGGATAAAGCGATTTATCAACTTTCAAGTCAAATCATTCATAGTAAGACAACACATGAACCATTAGATCAAGCTTTGTTAACGGATATGTTTGATTTGTTGGCTAGTTTAGCGCATTACTGTGGCTTTTCATTTAAGAATTCTTTGCAGATGGCTGTGGATGAGTTTATTGAATTTTTATTATAATTTTTGCTGAGTATTTGATGCTTTTTTAGTGTCAGATGCTCTTTTTTTAGGTTAAATAGATAGCTAAAATCGAAAAAAATAAGATAAAAGCGTTTGAATAGTCGTCTTTCATTGTAATGGATGGAAATTTTTTGCTATAATAGTAGAATATCAAGCGAGGTGAGTGAAATGGCAAAAGATATTGTACTTTCAGGGCCAAGTGTAATCAAAATGGTTGCGGACTATATGAGCGAAGAAGAGACCGCCTTTGTCCAAAAAGCTTTAGATTATGCGACGAAAGCCCATGCCCATCAATTTCGTAAATCAGGTGAGCCATACATTATTCATCCGATTCAAGTAGCTGGACTTTTAGCGGAATTACATATGGATCCACATACCGTTGCCACAGGATTTTTACATGATGTTGTAGAAGATACTGATGTGACTTTAGAAGATTTAGAAAGAGACTTCGGTAAAGATGTGGCGATGCTAGTCGATGGTGTCACGAAATTAGGTAAAATCAAATATAAATCTCATGAAGAACAATTAGCAGAAAATCACCGCAAAATGTTAATTGCGATGGCCAAAGATTTGCGAGTCATCATGGTAAAATTAGCGGACCGTTTGCATAATATGCGGACGTTAAAACATTTAAGAGAAGATAAACAACGCCGCATTGCACAAGAAACATTGGAAATCTATGCTCCGTTGGCTCACCGTTTAGGGATTAGCCGCATTAAATGGGAATTAGAAGACCGGGCCTTACGTTATATTAATCCTAGTCAATATTATCGTATCGTTCATTTGATGCAGACCAAGCGCGATGAACGAGAAGCCTATATTGCCGAAGCGGTAGAAGAAATTCGTTTAGCGACGGAAGAACTAGAGATTTATGCCGAAATTTATGGACGGCCAAAACATATTTATTCGATTTATCGTAAAATGGTCGATAAAAAGAAACAATTTGATGAAATTTACGACTTGTTAGCGATTCGTGTGATTGTGGATTCCATCAAGGATTGCTACGCGGTGTTAGGGAGTATTCATACCAAATGGAAACCGATGCCAGGTCGTTTTAAAGATTATATTGCGATGCCTAAAGCCAATATGTACCAATCCTTGCATACGACGGTTATCGGGCCAAAAGGAAATCCCTTAGAAGTGCAAATCCGTACCCATGAAATGCATGAAATTGCCGAGTTCGGGGTGGCGGCACACTGGGCATATAAACAAGGAAAAACCGATAAAGTCAAACCAGACAGTATGACCAAACAAGTGGGTTGGTTTAAAGAAATTTTAGAGCTGAAAGATGAAAGCTATGATGCCTCTGAATTTATGGAAGGGGTCAAAGGCGATATCTTTAGTGATAAGGTCTATGTCTTCACTCCTAAAGGCGATGTGACTGAGCTGCCTCAAGGTTCTGGTCCACTTGATTTCGCTTATAGTATCCACACTGATATTGGAAATAAAACAGTCGGTGCGAAAATCAATGGGAAGATGGTACAACTTGACTACAAATTGAAAAATGGTGATATTGTTGAAATCTTGACTTCACCTAATTCATTTGGGCCAAGTCGTGACTGGTTGAAATTCGTGGCGACTTCAAAGGCCAAAAATAAGATTAAACGCTTCTTTAAAGTCCAAGATCGCGATGAAAATATCGAAAAAGGGCGTGAAATGGTCAGCAAGGTCATTCAAGATTTAGGCTTTGTACCAAAAGAAATCTTGACCAAGGCTAAAATTCAAGAGGCGATGTCACGGTTTAATTACCATTCTGAAGAAGACTTATATGCAGCAGTCGGTTTTGGCGAAATGAGTGCCACGACTTTTGTGAATCGTTTGACCGAAGAAGAACGCAAACAACAACAAGAAGAAAGACAAAAGCAAGAAGTAGAAGATTTATTGACCAATCCAGTGAAAAAAGAACCTGAAAAGATGAAAGTGCGTCATGAAGGCGGCATTGTCATTGAAGGGGTGAATAATCTACTTATCCGTTTGAGCCGTTGTTGTAATCCGGTGCCAGGTGATGAAATTGTCGGCTATATCACCAAAGGACGTGGGGTGTCGATTCACCGTGCAGACTGTCCAAATGTCCGTCATGCAGTTGATTTTGAAAACCGCATGATTGAAGTAGAGTGGGAAGATACTGCAGTCATGAATATGGAATTCGATGTTGATTTGGAAATTCATGGCTTCAATCGTAACGGCTTATTGAATGATATCTTACAAACCGTTAACTCTATGACGAAACAATTAAGTAGCGTGGAAGCGAGATCGAATAAGGAAAAAACAGCTACCATTCGTCTTACTTTACGTATTCAAAACTTAAATCATTTGAAATCAATTGTCGATAAAATCAAACAAATTCCCGATGTCTACTCTGTACGTCGGATGAAAGGATGAGTCCATGCGCGCGGTAATTCAACGAGTCAGCCAAGCAAAAGTAGTCGTGGATGACAACACAGTAGGTCAAATTGGTAAAGGTTTTATGATTTTACTTGGTGTCCATGAACAAGACACACAAACAGATGTCGATTATTTAGTAGGTAAAATCAGTAAACTTCGCGTCTTTGAAGATGATCAACAAAAAATGAATCGTTCTATCATTGATGTCGGTGGGGAAATTTTGAGTATTTCTCAATTCACCTTATTTGCGGATACTAAAAAAGGCAATCGACCAAGCTTTGTGCAAGCGGCTAAACCCGATGTAGCAATTCCTTTATACGAGGCTTTTAATGAAGGATTACGTCAAGCAGGCATTCCGGTTGAAACGGGCATTTTTGGTGCTGATATGAAATGTCACCTCGTTAATGATGGCCCCGTAACGATCATCATCGACAGCCAAAATAAATAAATACAATAAAAAAGGTAGTGATCCGCACAAAAAAAGTGTGGTCGCTACCGTTTTTTTAATAGGAATTGGATGGAAAGAATTTTAGAGATGATTGCGTAGAATTATATGATAATACAGATAGTTTTAATTAATAGCAAAAGATATCAGAATGAAGAAGAATAATCCGTCGACATCTTGTTGCTATGCTAGTTAGTATGCTGCTTATTAATTTTGAGTAGCATTTTCACAACAATTTCTTCGGATAAATCCATACAGAATAGATAATAGGAAAGACTACCCAAATAATTAGCGCGCTAGGAACAATGATATTTCCATTAAAAATAGTGCAAAATAGGAGAATGCCACAACTAATTGGGACACTTAGAAGCGCGAGAAGTTGATGAGTGGATTGCCAATTTTTAGGATCATTTCTAGTAGAAAAAATGCGAATACCGATAAAAGGGTTATACGCAAGAATTGTACTTAAATTACCAATAAATAAAACTCCTGCACAAATTAAGAACAAGGATAAGTCATGTTGAATCTGAGTATTTAGGCTACACAAAAGAATAAATACTGTAGATATGATAGTTAAAATAAATTGTAGCGGCCTTTTCACACAATTGTTTAAAATCATGAAAATCTGAATAATTGTAAATAAAATATAAATGATTCCAAATATATTGGAATATTGATGGTTAGCAAAATAATAACCGACAAGAAATAAAACGAAACTACCCCATATTAAACATTTTGAAAAATGAAGATTATTCATATGTTGTGCCTTCTTTCAAATTAATTATAAATCTTTCATCATGGAATATCCATAGACGTATAAATAAATTCCCAACCTCCTCGTGAAGTGATTTTAGTTGTATTATTCTCTTTTCTTCGTTATCAGGTGAGAAGTAGCTTGTTCATAAAAATCAATGTCTTTGAATACTGTCTTTGTGCAATTTGCTCCATTTGTAAAAAAAATATTTAGTTTTTGTAATTATTTTCATAAAGGTCGTGCATTTTAAAAATAAAATAGTATAATAGTAATTGTAAATGAAAAGGTTTTCATATCAAAGTTCTGTAGGAGGTTTTGTAGTATGTCAACAATTCAACAATTTAGTCGTAGCGAAATTACCAAAGAGAATCCACGCTTTTCCCCGTTTAAAGTGTTGGTAGAATCCGCTTTTTATGGCAATCATGTGAGAAGCGTTCAAAATATTCAAGAAGCCTATGAAATGGCCAAGAATGCACCCGGTACAGTCGTGACTGATATGCCAATTAAGCACGCCAAAGATTTAGGGCTAGCTGAAGATACGAAGATTTTGGCTAATAATGATGGTGCTATCGTAGGTCGTACCGCAGCTGCTCGGGTCATTGTGACTGAACCAGGTATTGATCGTGAAGGGTATCGTCGCGTGTTACGAGAAGCCGTTTATCAAGCTACTAAGCAAGAATTCTATAAGACAGAAGTAGTGGTGGGACTTGATGAAGAATTTATGGTTCGTAGCCATTTGATGCTACCAAAAGGCTTTGAAATGAACCTATACTCATATATGTTGAACTTCCAATTAGCGACTCAAGAATGGTTAGACAAATATAAACAATCCAAACCTTATCCAGAAAATGATATTTATATTTTTGCCAATCCAGAATGGTCTCATCCAGATTTTCCAAATGGTCTTGCTTTATTTATGCCAGAAGCAAATGTGGCTGCAATCCTAGGTTTACGTTATTTTGGAGAATTGAAGAAAGCAACTCTGACTTTAGCTTGGGCAACGGCACATCGCAATGGCTTTGTGGCCTGCCATGGTGGAATGAAGCAATATCATTTACCAGATAAGACCTTTACGATGGCAGCGTTTGGTTTATCAGGCTCAGGTAAATCAACCATTACTTTGGCTAAGCACCATGATGAAAATTCGAAAGTAGAAGTATTGCATGATGATGCGTTTGTCATTAATCGTGCGACAGGAAGTACCACTGCTTTGGAACCATCTTATTTTGATAAAGTGCAAGATTATCCATTGACCGATGATGCGGTGAATTATTTCTTAACTTGTCAAAATGTCGGTATTACCTTAGATGAAGAGGGTAAGAAAGTATTAGTCCTTGAAGATGTGCGTAATGGTAATGGTCGTACAGTAAAATCTCGTTATGTTACACCAAATCGTGTAGACCATTTATCTGAAAAAATCGATGCCATCTTCTGGATTATGAAAGATAATACGTTGCCACCAGTGATTAAAATCAATAATCCTACGTTAGCCGCTGTGTTTGGCTTGACCTTAGCTACTAAACGTTCAACGGCAGAAAACTTAGTCGGTAAAGTTCGCCGTGATCAATTGGTTATTGAACCATATGCAAATCCATTCAGAAGTTATAAATTATCTGAAGACTATCTTGCTTTCCGTGAATTATTCGCAAACCAACATACAGCTTGTTACGTATTAAACACGGATGAATTCAATGGTAAGAAGGTTACGAAAGAAGTCACTTTAGGAAGTATTGAAAAGATTATTGCTGAAAGTGGCGAATTCAAACCATTTGGCACGATTGAAGATGTAGAATACTTAGCAATTGATGGCTATCCAGTTGATTTTGAGGATAAAGCTTATTGTGAACGCTTAAAAGATAGAATGGAAACTCGTTTGGACTTTATCCAAGCGCAAGATCATCTAAAAGACGGCTATCATGCATTACCTCAAGAAACGGCTGAGTTAATGCGTAAAATTGTCAATCAATTGAGTTAAAAGAAAAAGGCTATAGCTAGTTTAAGGGTTGTAATAGGTAGGTTGTAGCCGATAAAGAGGGAATAAAGATGTTACTTTTAGAAAAAATGATTATCATATTAACAATTATTACTTATTTGGCGAATTATTTAACCTATTTGTTTATGAAGCACAAAAAAATCAAAAATGGTTTTGAACGGTGCGCCCTATTTCTAGCAGTAAATATGAGCTTAATACTTTTTGATGGCTTATTTGCCGTTATTGGCAAGATTTTATTTGATGAACTCTTGCTATTAGAATAAACAGGAATAAAAGAAGTCCAGCGATGCAAGAGGCTACATCGCTGGACTTTTATTCATTTTTGGCTTTTTTCCGTAATTGTAGGTAGTATTTGATGCTAATGGCTATAATCAATATCCCTGAAAGTATTTGTGATAGACTCATTAACTTTTGGTCAGTCAATAATCCTTCGTCGACCAAAAAGCCAGCTAACATTGAAGTGCAAGTATGGATAAATAAAAACATCGCTGCATAGCCAAACACTTTGCCATTGACTTCTTTTTGCAGAAATTGTATCACCATACCTAAAATACACGTCCCCATAATCAGCAGTATCAGTGTTTCCATTATTTTCACCTACTTTTTTCTTTCATTATAGCAAACATTTGACTGAAAACGATTGAATGTCAGATGTTTTTGTTTTTCTTAAATTTTATCAATTGATTGAATTTTTTTCTTGCATTTTTTCGAGATTGGGTATATTATGACAACGTGTCATGTGACAGAGTGTCATTATTGAGTGAAATGAGGTGAGCCTATGCCAACAGAAACATTTTTACATTTACCTGATGAAAAGCGAAAAAGAATTACTGACGCGGCCATTCAAGAGTTTTCCCGTGTCCCGTTAGAAGAAGCATCAATTGCTAATATCGTGAAAAATGCGGAAATTCCGCGAGGGAGTTTTTATCAGTATTTTGAAAATAAAGAAGATGTCTATTTCTATTGTTTTCAAACGGTTCAAAGTATTGGATTTGACTTCTTAAAAGAGATGCTGATTGCGCAAAAAGGCGATTTATTTTCGGCTTATCGTGAATTTTTTAAACAGGCGATTCCGCATTTATTTGACAGCAAGTATGCGAATTTCTTTAAGTTTTCCTTTATGAATATGAATTACCGTTCTTCCAAAAAATTTACGGCAAATTTCCATAAGCATCACGAAAAAATGCATGCGAATAAAGAATCGCATAATCAGATTTTTCAACAGTATGTGAACTTTGATTTACTGGTTTTTGATTCGCAGGAAGATTTGGAATTGTTAATTCAAATGATTATGAATGCATTCATTTCCAGTGTAGTAGAAGGATATCGTAGTCAAAAGAATCAAGAAAAAGTGGATGTTCAAAAAATCATTACCCGCTATGAGAAAAAATTAAATTGGCTAGAGATGGGTGCTAGCAGAAAGGAAAAATAGATGTTTAAATTAATGAAACGTGTGTCAGTCGTGTCTGCGATTATGGCGTTTTTATTCATGATTGTCCAAGTCTTAGCGGATCTATATCTGCCTAATTTGACCTCTGATATCATTAATAACGGGGTAGCTAAAGGCGATATTGATTATATTTGGCATACTGGTTTTGTGATGATTGGTTTTTCATTAATCAGTATTGTTGCCGCGATTTGTAATACGTATTTTGCGACCCGTGAATCACAAAAATTAGGGAAGGAATTACGTAGTTCGATTTATGAAAAAGTGGAGCGTTCTTCTTTACACCAATTTGATAAATTCGGGACTGCTTCTTTAATTACTCGTACTACCAACGACGTGAACCAAATTCAATTGGTGGCACAAATGTTTTTACGAATGATGATTAATGCACCGATTACCTTAGTCGGAGCGAGCTTTCTAGCTTATCGAAAAGATGCGGAATTAACGAAGATTTTCTTATTCGTGATTCCAATCGTGGTCGTCTTTATAGCTCTTTTGATGATTTTTGCAGTGCCGCTATTTAAGAGTATGCAAAAGAAAACCGACCGCCTAAACTTAGTCTTTCGTGAAGTCTTAACTGGGGTGCGTGTCATTCGCGCCTTTAGAAAAGATGATTTTGAAAAGAAACGTTTTGATGATGCCAATACTGATTACACTCAAACCGCGATTAAAGTTAATACGATTGTTGCCTTTATGATTCCATTTATGACTTTAGTAATGAGTGGGACGAATATTGCCATCACATGGTTTGGGGGACATTTGATTGCTGATAAGAGCTTAGAAGTCGGTAACTTGATTGCCTTTATGACTTATGCAATGCAAATTTTAATTAGCTTCATGATGTTGTCGATGATTTTCGTCTTGGTGCCACGTGCGCAGGCCTCAGCTGAACGTATCAATGAAGTGCTTGAATTACCAGATGATATGCCAGATGTTATGCAACCTAGTGAAATTGCCTTAGCTGGTAAAAAGAGTGAACTAGCTTTTGAACATGTGAATTATCGCTATACCGGTGCTGAAAAATTGGCCTTAGAAGATGTTGACTTTAAAGTAAGTGCGAACCAAACTTTAGCTATTATCGGTGGAACAGGCTCAGGTAAATCAACCTTGATTAATTTGATTCCACGTCTATATGATATTGAAAGTGGTACGATTAAGATTAACGGCCAAGATATAAGTCAAGTGAAACAACATGATTTACGTTCAGTGATTGGCTTTGTTCCACAAAAAGCCGTACTATTTTCTGGTACGATTCGTGAAAATATGCAGTATGGTGCCCAAAATGCCAGTGATGAAGTGATTTGGAAAGCCTTAGAAATTGCCCAAGCGAAGGATTTTGTTGAAAAATTTGAAGATGGGCTGGATCATCATGTCGAACAAGGTGGCGGCAACTTCTCTGGTGGACAAAAACAACGTCTAGCCATTGCCCGTGCTATAGTGAAACAAGCTGATATCTATGTCTTTGATGATTCTTTCTCAGCATTAGACTTTAAGACTGATGCCAAATTACGTAAGGCATTGAAAGAACAAATGCATGATAAGATTAAAGTTATTGTCGCTCAACGGGTAAGTACGGTCATGGATGCGGATATGATTTTAGTCTTAGATGAAGGAAAAGTAGTTGGTAAAGGGACCCATGATGAGTTACTCGCCAATAATACCACTTACCAAGAAATCGTTCATTCCCAATTAAGAGAGGAGGATTTGGCATGAGTGAAGAAAAACAAAAACAACAAACGCCACGCCGTCCAGGTCCAGGTCACGGTCCGGGTCATGGCACTCGGGCAAAAGGTGAAAAACCTAAAAATTTCTGGAAGACAACCAAACGACTATTTGGCTACATGTCTAAGCGTTTAGTGGCAATTGGTGCGGTCTTTGTCTTAGCCATTCTTTCGGTCATTTTCCAAATCCAAACACCAAAAATCTTAGGGAAAGCAACAACTGAAATTTTTAAAGGTGTAATGAAAGGTTATGCCAAAATGCAAATGGGACTAAAAATTGATAAGTTCCCAATTAATTTTGATAAGATTGAAAAGATTATTTTGATTGCGATTGGCATGTATGTTATCTCTGCTGTCTTTAGTTTCCTACAACAATTCATTATGACTCGGGTTTCACAACGCACAGTGTATGAAATGCGTCGCGACCTAGATCATAAAATGTCGCGCTTACCAATTTCATATTATGACACGCATACCAATGGCGATATCATGTCGCGGGTCATCAATGATATGGATAATATCGCGGCGACTTTACAACAAAACTTAACCCAATTTGTAACCAGTATCGTGACTTTAGTTGGGGTCTTATACATGATGTTAACCATTAGTTGGCAATTAACGCTAGTTGCCTTAGCTACTGTGCCACTTAGTTTGATTGTGGTGATGATTGTTGCGCCTAAATCGCAAAAATATTTCGCAGCCCAACAAAAGAGTTTGGGTTTATTGAATAACCAAGTTGAAGAAACATATGGCGGTCATACAGTCGTTAAAGTGTTCAACCATGAAGCTAGCGATAAAGAAGTTTTTGAAAAAGAAAATGAAGAACTTTATAAAGCTGGTTGGAAGGCACAATTTATTTCAGCGATTATTATGCCATTGATGAATTTCGTGAAAAACTTAGGCTATGTCTTTGTAGCTGTACTTGGTGGCGTGCGAGTAGCTCATGGCGAGTTACCATTAGGGGATGTCCAAGCGTTCTTGCAATATACCAACCAATTTTCACAACCCATTACCCAATTAGCCAGTTTGATTAATACGATTCAATCAACCATTGCCTCAGCAGAACGGGTCTTTGAAGTATTAGACGAAGAAGAAATGCAAGATGTGCCAAGCGGGGTAGCTAAAGAAGAAAATTCACCTTATAAAGTTCGTTTTGAACATGTCCAATTTGGCTATACTGAAGACAAAGTGTTAATGAAAGACTTTAATTTAGATGTTAAACCGGGTGAAATGGTGGCGATTGTCGGACCAACCGGCGCAGGGAAGACGACCTTGATTAACTTGCTTGAACGTTTTTATGATGTTAAAGGTGGAAGTATCCGTTATGAAGGTCAAGATACTCGTGATATGACGCGTGAACAATTACGCAGTCACTTCTCGATGGTGTTACAAGATACTTGGTTATTTACGGGTAGTATCTATGACAATATTCGTTACGGTAATGAATCGGCCACGAAAGAACAAGTCATCGCCGCAGCCAAGGCAGCCCACGTGGATGAATTTGTTCGTAAGTTGCCAGAAGGATATGATACGATTTTAAATGAAGAAGCAAGCAATATTTCCCAAGGGCAACGTCAATTAATTACAATTGCCCGTGCTTTCTTAGCTAACCCAGATGTTTTGATTTTGGATGAAGCGACATCTAGTGTAGATACTCGTACTGAAATCTTAATCCAACAAGCAATGAATCGTCTGCTTGAAAATCGTACAAGTTTTGTCGTGGCACACCGTCTATCTACTATTCGCGATGCCCATAATATTATTGTGATGAATCAAGGTTCGATTGTCGAAACGGGCAACCATGACGCTTTAATGGCGAAAAATGGTTTCTATGCTGATTTATATAATAGTCAGTTTCAAGAAGAGTTAGCTTAATAGACGTAATCAGGTATCCAATGCGAATCATTTCGTGTTGGATATCTTTTTTGCTTGAAAGTTCATATTTTCTTCATAAGATTTTTGTTATAATGTAGGTAGTCTATTTTGGAGGATTGAAGATGACATTAACTGTGAAGCATTTATCAGGGGGCTATTTTCAGCATCCTGTTTTAAAAGATTTAAATTTTGAAATTGAAAATGGGGAGTTAGTTGCTTTAATCGGATTAAATGGTGCCGGGAAAAGCACAACTATCAAAGAAATTATCGGATTATTGAAGCCAACTAGTGGCAGTATCGAAATTGATGGTCTATCTTTAAATAAGTCAGCGAGTCAATATCGTCAAAAAATCGGTTTTATTCCAGAAAGTCCAGTGCTATATGAGGAATTAACTTTAAGAGAGCATATTGAAGTGACGGCCATGGCTTATGATATTCCGATGGATGTGGCGATGCAAAGAGCAGATAAATTGCTAAAGACTTTTCGATTGGAGAAACGTTTGGATTGGTTTCCAGCAAACTTTTCTAAAGGGATGAAGCAAAAAGTCATGATTGTTTGCGCCTTTTTAATCGAACCGAGCCTTTACATTATTGATGAGCCATTTCTAGGATTAGATCCTTTGGCGATTCATGCCTTGTTAGAGCTATTAAAAGAAGAAAAAGCAAAAGGCAAAAGCATCTTGATGTCTACCCATGTCTTGTCCACCGCTGAAAAATACTGTGATCGTTTTATTTTCTTACATGAGGGACAAATCAAATCTCAAGGAACACTCGCCCAAATCAAAGAACAATTTGCAATGCCAGATGCTTCTTTAGATGAGTTATACTTGGCTTTAACTTTGGAGGGTGAGCGATGAGAAACTTATTTTCTACCCGATTAGCCAATCACCATCGCCATTTGCAAAAATATTTACGATTTATTTTAAATGATAGTTTTGTCGTGATTTTGACCTTCTTATTTGGTGGCGCCACGCTTTACTACTCACAATTATTAAAGCAGTTACCGACGCCATTTTATCCAGGTCGTTTTTTGGCTTTAGCGATTTGTATTCTTTTATTATTAGTCGGCAAGCTAGCTACTTTATTAAAACCGGCTGACCGACTCTTTCTCTTACCCAAAGAAGAAGAGATGAATCGCTATTTAGACCAAGCGCGGAATTATTCGCTGATTTTACCGGCGATTGTCTTGGCATTTGGACTAGGATTTTTGATGCCCTTAATCAAAGTTTCGCTCGGCTGGGACTTAGCAAGCTATCCGCTGGTATTAATTGGCTTAATTGGTTTAAAATTTGCGGATTTACAGGCCAAACGTCAAGCTGTTTACCAATTGACCAAGAAAAAACGACAAATGGCGCGCACAGTTTGGTGGATAGGATCTATTTTGACTTTAGTCGGTTTGTTTTTCATTCATTGGTTGATCTTTTATTTGATGGTTCTTTTAGTCAACTTACATTTTTTCAGTCAACAAAAACGGTTGAAAACGAGTTTGATTGATTGGACGTATACCATTGATAGTGAACAAAAGCGGATGTATCGGATCTATCGCTTTATTAATTTGTTTACCGATGTGCCGTTTATTGAAAGTAAAATGCGCAAGATGCGTGGGGCACAATGGTTATTTGATCGAGTTGCAAAAAAGCAAACAAAAACTTACAGCTATTTATTTGTGCGTCGGTTCATGCGCAGTGATGAATATTTTGGCCAAATTGTGCGCCTATTACTCTTAGGGGGCGCTTGCTTGTTGGCGGTGGATGATTGGCGTTTTAGTCTAGTTGTTAGTGGCTTGTTTTTATACTTGATTACTTTCCAAATGATTCCTTTGATGACGCAATATCAAAGTCAAGTGCTTACTAGACTTTATCCAGTAGCTAAAGAAATCAAAGAAAAGAACTTCTATGCGATTTTACGATGGGTATTAAGTATGAGTGCGTTGATTTTCATATTGGTTAGTTTGGTGACTATCCAGTTACACCTAGCACCTTTTGTTATATTGGGAAATATTGTCATTGTAGTTATCTTACAGGGCGCGTATGTACCAATGCGCTTAAAGAAAATAAAATATTAATAAAAAAAGGGCGTTGTCTTCAAATATGAAAACAACGCTCTTTGTTTGCATTCATTATTTAGCGCTTTGTTCTTTTTGTTGTTCTTGCATTGTTGCCATGATGACAAATGGTGCATAGATTAAAGTAGAAACCGCTAAGTTCACAGCTGCTAAGATACCACCAGCGATACTCTTAGTAGCTAAAATTCCGCCGATAATTGGTGGTGTAACCCATGGTGGCATAACTGTTGCGGCAGGGACTAAACCAGCTTTTGTCGCAAAGTAAGCAATTGTCACACAGACCATAGGCGTAATAATAAATGGAATAAAGATACCTGGGGCAGCGGCTAAGTTATTTACGACCATGTAAGGTTTATTTTTATGACCAAATAAGTAAATGGCAATAACTAAACCTAAAGTAACCCCAGTACCACCCATGTTTACGAATGAATCGATAAATGGTTTGTTAACGATATAAGGAGCAGCTTTTCCGGCTTCGATTGCTTTTACATTGGCTTCGATGGCAGGGGCGTTAATTGTTTGCATGAATGGATCAATCATATTTGCCCCATGTAGACCGAAGAACCATAAGAATGGCGTAATAAAGGTAATAAGTAAGGCTGAACCATAACTATTTGCCAAGCCCATAAATGGTTGTTGGACTAATTGATAGAAGGAAGCAAACATATCTTTGATTCCAAATGCGGCAATAATCGCTGCGACTAAACCAAAAATAGAAACAGTAATCATCGCAGAAAGTAAGGAAGCAAAGGCCTTAGCGACTGCAGGTGGCACGCCATCTGGCATTTTAATCACTAATTTAGGGTTATCGATTAAACGTGTAAAAATTTCGGCAGACACGATACCGACGATTAAGGCTACGAAAAGACCAGTTGAGCTCATACCACTCACTGCTGCGCCTAGTGTAAAGAAGCAAGCTAGTGAAACAACCCCGGTAGCAACTGCATCTTTTTTATAGCTATAAGCGATATTATAAGCTAAAAGAAAGGCAATAAATACTGATAAAATTGCAAAAGTACCATTCCAGACAGCTCCACCAAATCCTTTCCAAGCTTCTCCGCCAAAGATTGCATTCATCAGATTTTGGAAGTCAGGAATTGGTAAGTTATTAATCATTACGGCTAGGGCACCCAAAATCATTAATGGCATAGAAACTAAGAAGGCGTCACGGATGGCTACTAAATGCCGCTGTGATCCGACTTTAGAAGCTACAGGAATGAAATGTTTTTCCATGAATGCTGTAAACTTATCCATTATTGCTAAGTTCTATCAACGCTTGAGACATTGATAATTAATAATAATCAAAAAATTGCTGATTTAATGAAGGTAATTTCAATTTTTGCGCTTTAGCACTTGCTTGTAAACGCTGGGTGAAAATTGCCTCATCCACGGTAAATTCCCCTAGTAAGAGTGCGCTAAAGGTGGTGATATCTGCGCTTAAATCCGCTTCCTTAGCTGTTGTTTTTTGCCAACTATCACCATGATATTGCCAATAGCCGACATTTTGTGAACAGATATCATCTTGCGTTACCTGAATCACTAGAGAATTTAATGCTTCATATTGAGCGAGAATTTGCTCAATATGGAGTATGCGTTTCATCATGTAAGGACAAATCTTGATTTCAATGCGCTTTTGTTCAGGAAAGAGCCATTCTAATCTTTCTTGGATACTCGCACAAATGGTCACTTCTTGAAAGGTAGATTGATGGGACTTGATGTATTGCAGGCTTGCTTTCAGAGCATTAAAGTGAAGGTAAATCAGCTCTTCTACTTGAAAGGTGCTACCCATTTTACGATAGATGAGATAGCCTACTGGATGTATCTCGTCATAAATTACGACATAAAAGCGATTAGGATAATAAATATGTAGTCTTTGCCACCACCAATCTTCACGCCAGAGCCCCCCTTGATGTGCTTTTTGATAAACGGTTTGGATATCTGCTAACAATTCCTCATAGCTTCCACGCTTTAAGGTCAAGTCATGCTGAAAATTGGTGCGTTCAAATGCGTCAAAACCAAAGCGATATTGTTTTTGATAAAAGGCTTCCTCAAAACCAAATTGGCGATAAAAGCCTGCCGAGAACGGAGCGAGTTGCGCATAGGATACTTGGTTTTCGTATAAATACTGCAAAACCTCATGAAAAAGCGCTTTGATATTCCCTTGGCCACGATAAATCGGATCACTTGCTACATAGCCTACACCCGCCATTTGTAGTTTCTGATGATTTAGATAACTTGGAAATAGATTAATCATCAGGCCATTGGTTAACTGGTCATTATGATAAGAGCCAAAACATAATCCGTGCTGATAACGGGAATGAAATTTTTCTTCATTTAAGACAGATGATGTTTTATCAAAAGCATAAGTGACTAAATTTGCAAAATCAGTCATCGCTTGTGTGGATTTGGGTAGTTGCATCTTGCTTTCCTCCTTACGTCATCCATTATACTAGAAAGCGTTTACTTTTTAAAGGGAAAAATGGTATAAATTTAAGTTATTGTAACAAATTTATCCTAAAGACTATACAAATCTATGAAACTGTTTAGAATTGTTCGATGAAAAAAGAAATAGTATTGACTTTGTTTTTTTAGTACAATGAACTTGAGGTGAATGAGGATGGAAAAATGTAGTTGGGCGTTGCAGAGTCCACAAATGCAAGACTATCATGATAAACGTTGGGGTAGAGCTTGTCATGATGAGCGACTATTATTCGAATATTTAGTACTAGAAATGATGCAAGCGGGTCTTTCGTGGGCTATTGTCCTGAAAAAACAGTCAGGCTTTAGAGGGGCGTTTGATGATTTTGATGTTCAAAAAATCGCTACCTATAATGAAGAAAAAATTGCTGCTCTTTGTCAAAATCCAGCCATCATCCGCAATCGCATGAAAATTCAAGCAGTCGTTGCTAATGCACAGGCCTTTTTAGCATTGCAAGCAACATTTGGTAGTTTTGATGCTTATATCTGGTCGTTTACTGACTCTCAAGTGATTCATCATCAATGGCATAATGAAGAAGAAATTCCTAGTCAAGATGCACTTTCCCAAAAAATTAGTAAAGATATGAAAAAAAGAGGCTTCCGATTTGTCGGTCCAACGATTATCTATTCCTATTTACAAGCAATTGGTGTCATTAATGATCATTTGTTAAGTTGTCCATGCTATGACGAGATTTTAGCAGCTTCTCAAGTAAAATGAAATTGTGATGAAAATGCGTAACTGATTGTTTTTCAGCTATTGACGATTTTTATATAAGGGGCTACAATTATAGTTACTGTTAAAATGAAGGGAGTAAAATTTGATGGAGATTCGTGTTGATAATGAATGGCGTATGCAACCATTAAAAGGCGATACGGGTAAAGCATTTGTCGGCATGCGTGCAAAAGAAAAAGTCTTTATCAAACGAAATACCACTCCGATGCTTGCGGCGTTATCCAAAGAGGGGATTGCTCCTAAGTTAGTATGGACGAAACGCACGGGTTCAGGAGATGTTTTAACAGCACAAGAATGGTTAGATGGACGGATTTTACAAGCGGATGAAATTGGTAAACGCAATGATGTGATTGATGTGCTATATCATTTACACCATTCACCTTCCTTAAAGTCCATGCTCCAAAAGACAGGTGGGCAACTTTTCACACCTGAATTGATGTTGCAAAATTATTGTGAGAAGTTACCAAAAGAGATTGCCCAAAATTCATTTTTACAGATGGTGATTCAGTACTTACAAGAGCATATACCACTTTTTGATGTGCGTGATGCCTGTGTAGTCCACGGAGATGTGAATTATAAGAATTGGATTGTCTGCCAGAATTATCTTTATTTAGTGGATTGGGATTCGATTATGTTTGCCGATCCAGCGGTAGATATCGCGACCATCCTAGGCTCTTATGTACCAGTTGCCAGTTGGAGTGCTTGGTTATTAAGCTATGGGATAGAGCCTGAAAGTGACTATATGGAAAAAATCTATTGGTATGCTTTATTGAGTATTTTACAAGAAATTAAAAAGAATGTATTAAAAAGTGATTATCGCCAGACCAACCGCGAAATTATCCAACTAAAAAGACTATATCGCTCTTAATAGACGGAATTCTCAAAAACATAGATTTCCGTCTATTTCTTTAGGAAGATAAAGTTGGCTGCGAAAAAGAAAGGAAAGAAGATGCGAGTTAGAAAACGTAAAGGGGCAGAAGAATTGATTTCATCTCATCCAGAATATGTGGTGGATCAAGCCCATACATTTAAAGGAAAGTGGCATGAGCGCTTTGGCAATGACCATCCAATTCATATTGAAATTGGGATGGGAAAAGGTCAATTTATTACGGAAATGGCTAAGGCACATCCAGAAATTAACTATATTGGTGTGGAAATTCAAGTCAGTGTGGTCTCTTTTGCCTTAGATAAAGTTTTGGCTGAAGAATTGCCCAACGTACAATTATTGCATGTTGATGGGTCAAGCTTGACAGAATATTTTGCAGATGGTGAAGTAGATCGAATTTATTTGAACTTTTCTGATCCATGGCCGAAAAAACGTCATGAAAAACGTCGCTTAACTTATAAGAGTTTCTTAGCTGTTGATGAGCAAATCTTAAAACCAGCTGGAGAAATACATTTTAAAACCGATAATCAAGGCTTATTTGAATATTCATTAGCTAGTTTTTCACAGTATGGCATGACGATTTTACAAGTCTGGCTAGATTTGCATCATAGTAATTATGAAGGCAATATCATGACGGAATACGAAGAAAAATTTTCTAGCCGCGGGCAAAGAATTTATCGAGTAGAGGCTAGATTTAATGGTAAGCAATAAATATTTCATTGAAAAAGGCAGTTAGAAGAATGGTCTAACTGTCTTTTTTTTGTACGATTTATTAGGAAAGCATCCTTTTTGACAAAGTGACAACATTATGGTATTGTAAAGTAGTCACTTAAAGAAATCAGAAAGAAGGGAAATGAATGAGTAAATTAGAAGTTAAGCATTTAACGAAAATATTTGGACGCAAAACCCACCAAGCGTTAAATATGATTACAGAAAATAAAAGTAAAAAGGAAATTTTAGCCAAGACTGGCGCAACTGTCGGGGTCTATGATGCAAACTTTCAAGTAAATGAAGGTGAGATTTTCGTTGTCATGGGATTATCTGGTAGTGGGAAGTCTACGTTGATTCGTTTGCTGAATCGTTTAATTGAACCAACAGATGGCCAGATTTTTATTGATGGTCAAGATATTGCCAAATTAGATAAAGAAGGTTTACGAGAAGTTCGCCGTCACAAAATTAATATGGTGTTCCAAAGTTTTGGATTATTCCCACACCGTACGATTTTAGAAAATGTCGAGTATGGTTTGGAAATTAAAGGTGTTACTAAAGAAGAACGCGAAAAAAGAGCAAAAAAAGCGTTGGACAATGCGGGTCTTTTAGATTTTGCTGATCAATATCCGGACCAATTATCTGGTGGGATGCAACAGCGTGTAGGTCTAGCCCGCGCCTTAGCTAACGATCCAGAAATTTTATTAATGGATGAAGCTTTCTCTGCGCTAGACCCATTAATCCGTCGCGAAATGCAAGACGAATTATTGGATTTACAAGCGAGAGAAAAACGCACGATTATCTTTATTACGCATGATTTAAATGAGGCTTTACGAATTGGCGACCGAATTGCTTTGATGAAAGATGGGCAAATTATGCAAATAGGTACTGGTGAAGAAATCTTAACAAATCCAGCAAATCAATTTGTTCGCGAGTTTGTGGAAGATGTGGATCGTACCAAAGTCTTAACTGCCCAAAACATTATGGTTCCGGCGATTACGACGAATATTGAATTAGATGGACCAAATGTTGCTTTGAATCGCATGCGAAAAGAAGAAATTAGTATGTTAGTCGCGGTCGATCGTAAACGTCAATTAAAAGGCATTATTACTGCCGATGCCGCATTAAGAGCAAGAAATGAAAAATTAAGTTTACGCGATGTACTGGATGAACAAATGCCAACGATTAATAAAGACATGTTGGTTACCGATATTTTTAATGTTTTATATGATGCCAAGACACCTTTAGCAGTTGTCGAAAATGGTAAAGTTTTAGGAGTAGTCATTCGTGGTTCGGTCATTGAAGCATTAGCAGAAACACAGCAAGGAGAGGAAGTTGTCAATGGATAATTTAACAAATACATGGCCCGTTGCTAAAGTAATTGAGCAGCTGACGGACTGGTTGACGGTTCATTTTTCTGGGCTATTTAATTTATTACAAACTGTCGGTCAAAAAGTGATGGACACAATTACGGGAATATTAGGTTTAGTACCTATTCCAGTGTGGATTGTGTTACTGACAGTGATCGCTTATATCATTACGAACAAGAAAAAAGGTTTACCGATTTTTACCTTTTTAGGATTAGTTTTTATTGCTAACCAAGGTCTATGGGATGCACTTTTACAAACGACTACATTGGTGTTAGTAGCTAGTGTGATTTCGATTGTTATCGGGGTGCCACTAGGTATTTGGATGGCAAAAAGTGAGACGGTCAGAAAAGTATTAACTCCTATTTTAGACTTTATGCAAAGTATGCCAAGTTTTGTGTATTTAATTCCAGCCGTGGCGTTCTTTGGTATCGGGATGGTGCCAGGGGTCTTCGCTTCAGTAATTTTCGCTTTGCCACCTACTGTACGTTTCACACATTTAGGGATTAAACAAATTCCAACAGAACTAGTGGAAGCTTCAGATTCATTTGGGGGCACCGCTTGGCAAAAATTATTGAAGTTAGAATTACCTTTAGCGAAAAAGACGATTTTAGCTGGGGTCAATCAAACGACGATGCTAGCTTTATCAATGGTTGTTACAGCTTCAATGATTGGGGCGCCTGGTCTTGGGCGCAATGTCTTGGCAGCCTTACAAAAAGCTGATATCGGTAGTGGGTTTGTCAGCGGATTGGCATTGGTTATTTTAGCGATTATGATTGACCGCTTTATCCAATACACAAACCGCGAAAAACAACACGCTCATCAAAAAATGCCTAAAAAACAAAAAATTGCTTTAACTTCAGCCGTTTTAGCTGTTTTAGCAATCGGAGCTATTGTCCAAAATGTGGTATTAGGTACGCAAAACAAAGAAACCATTCGTTTAGCTTATGTGCAATGGGATACTGAGGTGGCTTCAACCAATGTGATTGCACAAGTGCTAGAAGATGAAGGGTATCAAGTAGAGATGACTCCTTTAGATAATGCTGTCATGTGGGAAGCCGTGGCCAATAAACGGGCCGATGCGATGGTGGCAGCTTGGTTACCAAACACACATGCGAGCCAATATAAAAAATACAAGGATCAAATGGTGGATTTAGGGGCCAATTTAAAAGGGGCAAAAGTAGGTCTAGTTGTTCCTAGTTATATGAAAGTCGATACCATTAGCGATTTATCCGATGAATCTGGTAAGAAGATTACCGGAATCGAGCCAGGTGCTGGAGTTGTTGCTGGTGCTAAGAAAACAGTCAAAGCTTATGATAATTTAAGTGATTGGCAAGTAGAGACTTCTTCATCAGGTGCAATGGTCGTGGCCTTAGATAAAGCAATTAAAAATAAGGAAGATATCGTTATCACTGGTTGGTCTCCGCATTGGATGTTTGCCAAATATGATTTGAAATACTTAAAAGATGATAAGAAGATTATGGGTTCAGCTGAAGAAATTCATACAATGACAAGTAAAGACTTTGCCAAAGAACATCAAAAAGCCAATCAAATTTTAGATAATTTCCATTGGAGTACCAAAGACATGGAAAGTGTGATGTTGGACATTCAAAATGGGAAAGAGCCAAAGCAAGCAGCAAAAGATTGGATCAAAGCCAATCCGGAAAAAGTCAAAGCTTGGGTGAAATAATCAAAAGGCATTGGAGTGTTGTCTCCAATGCCTTTTTTTAACACAACAATGAACGCACATGCCTAAAAGACATGTGCGTTCATTGGAATATGGGAAAAGATAATTTACATTAACTTGAAACGGTAAACATATATGTAAAGATAAACGGCAAAATATATTTACAATCTTTACATACTTCATTATCTTATAAAATGCTCAAAATGAAAAGGGGTAAATGCAAAAAAATCAAAAAAATTAAAAAAAATCTTGCGAATAAGATGAAGTATGCTATTTTTTTATTTTTGGAATAGACTAAAACAACCTATCTTGACATTTAATCCATTATTTTGAATGAAAAGGAGTATGTTTTAAAGGAAGTAGATAATGAAAAGGAATAATAGATTAATCATATTAGCTGTAAGCAAAATACGAAATAAAACAATAATATCTACGCAAGTGCTTGTCCTAGATAAAGTTTTGAAAATAAAATAAAAAAATAATATTATTTATAACTTGTATAAAAAAACAATGGATTCTATATGTGATTTTATAGATAGAGTATCTAGTATCATTGTTTTAATTTAGAATTATTATAAAAAGAAGCTTGTGTTTAGTTGTTATTCGTTTGATAAGATTGAAATAATAGTATTTAGACAAACATGGAAACATAAAATTTAAAATAGTCTACGTATGTAAATATTTATTTATACGAATGTTTACATATTTGTGTTTGATTATTAAAATATAATTCATTAAAAAAATTGTCGAAAATTGATAATCTTTCTTGTATTTTCCTAGTAAGTGGTTGTATAATAAACATGGGGAATAAAAGAATATTGGAGGGGAATGGTATGGAGTCTATTCGAGAAGTACAATATTTTACGTTGGATAGTGAAAATTCACTAGTACAGGCTGAGAATCAACCATTTGAGTTTGCAAAATTATTAACATTGAATGCTGCATCTAAATCATGGACAGCCTCAAAGCGTATTCATGCAAGAGAGCGCGGAAGACTAGAGAGTGATCTTGCTACATTAGATGAAAAATATCGCGCTTATATGATGATGCAACAATCAAATCATAGAAGATAATCAAAAAGAGTCAACCATTTGTCGTGGTGTGACTCTCTTTTTTTATAGGCGGATGGATCGTTTGAAATAATTAGGCATACGATTTTGGTCGATAGAAAGAAAGGGTTCTTGTAAGCGACCACGTCTAGCCGCATGAATTCTTTTTGATACAGTAAATGGTTCATCAGCTAAAAGTAGTTTTTGAATATGGGTTAATTCTCTATAGGATTCTTTGTCATAATAAGATGTATTTCGAGTCATATTTTTTTCTCTTTTCATTATTATTTTGTTTAAAATTATACACGATAAAAATTATTTCTCAATAGTTGTATGGAAATATATAAATTATTAATTTTTTCATAATGTACTATAATTATTGCATTTAACGTGCATATGTAAATTATTTTATTTATACTAATTATAAATATATAGTTATTTAAAATAATTTTTATGAAATAGATTCTGCACGATTGAAAAGCAGATGTTGCTAAAGCTTTTTAAACAAGATACATGAAAAAATGCAGTATTAGTTGTAAAATTAAAGGTGTAATACATATTTAAAGAGGTGTACATATTATGAGTAAAATTCCAACTTACAAGTTAGCAAATGGTCAAGAAATTCCGGTACTAGGTTTTGGTACTTGGCAAACTCCTGATGGGGATGTGGCCGAACAATCTGTATTGAAAGCTTTAGAAAGTGGTTATCGTCATATTGATACGGCGATGATTTACGGCAATGAAGTTTCTGTCGGTCGTACCATTCAAAAAAGTGGGGTCGCTCGTGAAGATTTATTTGTAACGACAAAATTATGGAACACGGATCATAGTTATGAATTAGCGAAAAAAGCCATTGATCAGTCTTTACAAAATTTAGGCTTAGATTATTTCGATCTTTATTTGATTCATTGGCCAAATCCAGTTCATTTTCGTGAAAATTGGCAAGAAGCTAATAGTGAAGCTTGGCGTGCAATGGAAGAAGCGGTTGAAGCAGGCAAGATTAAATCTATCGGTGTTTCGAACTTTAGAGCTCACCATTTAGATGCTTTGCTTGCAACAGCTAAAATTCGACCAGTTGTGAATCAAATTTACCTTAACCCATCTGACCAACAAAGAGAAGTGGTAGCCTATAACAATGCGCACAACATCTTAAGTGAAGCTTATAGTCCACTAGGCACAGGGAATTTGATTGGTTTACCAGAGCTAGAAAAGATTGCGGCGAAATATCAAAAGAGTGTGCCACAGTTGTTATTACGTTGGAGTTTACAAAAAGGTTTCTTACCATTACCAAAATCTGTTACGCCATCACGGATTGAGCAAAACTTCCAAGTCTTTGATTTCATAATTGATGCCCAAGATATGGCAGCGATGGATGCATTACAAGGGGTTAAGAGTTTAGCTACTGATCCAGATACAACGAATTTCTAATATGAAAAAAAATAAAGAATACAAGGTAAGGCTACTTTGTATTCTCTATTTTTTTATAACATAAAATTTTAAATAAAAGTCTATGGTTTTTTGTGATTATTTTCTGTATACTTTCATTATATTTAGAAAATGAGGTTAATGGATGGAGCAAAAACATTTAAAAAAGGAAATTAATTTAGTAGGTGCCTTGTCAACAGTGATGGGTACAGTAATTGGTGCAGGGGTCTTTTTCAAAGTGGCCAGTGTCGTCAATCATACGCAAAATGCCTCGACTACTTTATTTGCCTGGGCTTTGGCTGGTCTATTAACAATCTGTGGGGGCTTGACGGTTGCTGAATTAGCCACAGCGATTCCTAAAACGGGTGGAGCGGTGCGCTATATTGAAGAAGCTTATGGTAAGTTGCCTTCATTTTTACTCGGTTGGGCGCAAATGATTGTTTATTTTCCAGCAAATATTGCCGCATTAAGCATTATCTTTGCTACCCAGTGTATCAATCTATTTCATTTGTCCTCTTCTATATTACTACCCTTAGCGATTTTAGTAGGTTCGAGTGTTACGGGGATTAACTTGTTAGGCACAAAGGTAGCGGCCAATGTGCAATCAGTAACACTTATTGTAAAATTGCTACCGATTAGTTTAATTATTCTAGCAGGACTATTTACACAAGGTCAGGTACAAATAGCTTTAGTGGATGCAAGCTTTTTTGGTCAAAACAATGCTGCCCATAATTTTGCTGCTGCGTTACTAGCTACTCTATTTGCCTATGATGGTTGGCTAAATGTAGGAAATGTCGCAGGTGAAATGAAGCATCCGCAAAAAGATTTGCCTAAAGCGATTATCTTGGGACTTAGTTTTGTAACTTTAGTTTATGTGTTGATTAACTGGGCTTTCTTGAAGAATTTACCCGTCACACAGATTGCAGGTAACTTAAATGCAGCGAATCTGGCAGCTGTCCAAATGTTTGGTGGTTTTGGTGGAAAATTAGTGACGATAGGAATTTTGATTTCGGTTTATGGGGCACTAAATGGCTATACAATGACCGGAATTCGCGTACCATATGCTTTAGCGAAAGAAGATGAATTGCCTTTGAGTCACTATTTCAAACGTCTTTCTAAACATACTGCGATTCCCTATGTTGCTGCTTTATTTCAATTAGTCATTGCCATCGTGATGATGTGTTTAGGGAATTTTGATTTATTAACGGATATGTTAGTCTTTGTGATGTGGTTTTTCAGCATTTTGATTTTTGCGGCAGTTTTTGTTTTGCGCAAGACACAACCGGACTTACCGCGACCATATAAAGTTCCGTTATATCCAGTTTTACCACTCATTGCGATATTAGGTGGTGGGTTTATTTTAGTGATGACGATTGTTTATTCAACCCAGCTTGCTTTAACCGGAATCGGACTGACTTTACTAGGCATTCCCGTATTTTACTTAGGACGAAAAATGAAATGAAAAATCAATCAGCGTGAGGTTTTGTTGCTTCACGCTGATTTTTTGCTTCTATTGTTTCATGTTCACCGAATACTTTGGACAATACTTTTGGCATATTCTGCTAAAATTTCTGGAGCTTTTTGTTGGTGTTGGCCAATTTGTTTGACGATGGCCGATCCGATGATTACCCCATCTGCGAGTTGACTCATTTGTTGGGCTTGTTCACTTGTGGCAATGCCAAATCCAATCGCCACAGGAATAGTTGGATTTGCTTTACGTACAGCAGCAATCATACTACCAAGATCCGTATTAATTTGGCTACGAACCCCAGTTACCCCTAAAGAAGAAACGCAATATAAGAAACCATTTGCTTCTTTAGCGATTTTTGCAATACGCTCATGGGAAGTAGGGGCAATCAGGGAAATAAAGGCTAAACCATATTGTTGGCAAACTTGATTGAATTCTTCTTTTTCTTCATAAGGGACATCTGGCAAAATCAGGCCATCAATGCCGACTTCTTGGGCTTTTTGAATGAAGCGTTGGATACCATAGGAAAAGACCACATTGGCATAAGTCATAATGACCATTGGTACGGTTAAATCTTGGCGTAAATCTGCTACCATTTGGAAGATATCATCTGTGGTTACTTGATTTTTTAAAGCGCGTAAATTTGCTTCTTGAATAACCGGTCCTTCTGCGGTTGGATCTGAAAAAGGAATACCTAGTTCGATAATATCTGCACCATTTGCTGCTAATGTGCGGATAATGGCTTTACTAGTAGCTAAATCTGGGTCACCACAAGTAATAAAGGGAATAAAAGCTTTGTGGTGAAAAGCTTTTTGAATTCGTTGTTGTCCGGTTTGTTTAGTCATGGATGTTTTCACCTCGATATCTTGCTATTGCTGCACAGTCTTTATCGCCACGTCCAGATAAATTCACAACAATAATTTTATCTTTGTCTAGGGTAGGGGCGATTTTGATTGCATGAGCTACTGCATGAGCGGATTCAATTGCTGGGATGATTCCTTCTGTTTTACTTAATAATTCAAAGGCGTTGACAGCTTCTTCATCAGTAATAGCGACGTATTCTGCTCGTTTTTGGTCATGTAAATTGGCATGCTCTGGGCCAATTCCGGGATAATCTAGCCCAGCTGAAATAGAGTAGACAGGGGCGATTTGTCCGTATTTATCTTGGCAAAAATAAGATTTCATCCCGTGGAAAATCCCAAGCTTCCCGGTTGCAATGGTGGCTGCCGTATCAAGGGTATCAATGCCGCGGCCTGCTGCCTCACAACCGATTAAACGAACTTCAGGATGCGCGATAAAGTGGTAGAAAGCCCCAATTGCATTACTGCCGCCACCTACACAAGCCATCACAATATCAGGGAGCCGGCCTTCTTTTTCTAGCATTTGTTCTTTGATTTCTTGAGAGATAACTGCTTGAAAATCACGGACAATTACTGGGAATGGATGAGGCCCCATCACGGATCCAAGACAATAATGCGTATCTTCAATGCGGCTCGTCCATTCACGCATCGCTTCAGATACGGCATCTTTTAAAGTCGCTGTACCACTCGTAACCGGTACGACTTCAGCTCCTAGTAAGCGCATTTTGTAGACATTTAAGGCCTGGCGAATGGTATCTTCTTTACCCATATACACTACACATTCCATATCTAAAAGTGCAGCGGCGGTGGCGGTGGCAACTCCGTGTTGACCGGCACCTGTTTCGGCGATGAGACGTGTTTTGCCCATTTTCTTTGCTAATAAGGCTTGTCCTAATACATTGTTAATTTTATGGGCCCCGGTATGATTTAAGTCCTCGCGTTTGAGATAGATTTTTGCGCCACCTAGTTTTTTCGTCAGTTTTTCGGCGTAGTAGAGTCTACTTGGACGATTGGCATAGTCATGGAATAATTCTTTTAATTCTTTTTGGAAAGTTGGATCATTTTTAAAGTGATTATAGGATTCTTCAAGTTCGATGACGGCATTCATTAAGGTTTCGGGAATATATTGACCGCCATGGATACCGAAGCGTCCATTTTGATTTGTCATTGTTTTCATCCTCTCATGATATTCATAATAGTGGCCATTTTTTGATTATCTTTACGGCCGTTTGTTTCGATGGCGGAGCTTAAATCGATGGCATAGGGATTAAGGGATAGCGCATCTTTAAGATTTTCACGATTGATCCCACCTGCAAGAAAGTAATCGCGTTTAACTTCTTGGATATAGCGCCAGTCAAAAGTTTTGCCACTGCCAGCTACCTTGTAATCAAAAAGTAAACAATCGGCTGGGGATTGTATAGCCTTCTTTACATCGTCTGGCGTTTGAATCCCAAAGGCTTTGATTACTGGGATTTTAAGTGATTGTTGATAGTGACGAATGGTTGCTTCATTTTCAGATCCATGTAATTGTATGACCTGAATGATTTGATGATTGACAAGTTTTGCGATGAAACTTTCGGGTGCATCTACAAAGACACCGACTTTAGTGATTTCAGGTCGAAGTTTTTGGCTAATTTTTTTGGCCTCTTCAAAAGTGACGACGCGTTTACTTTTGGGGGCAAAAACCATCCCAATGTAATCTGGAGCTAATTGATTGATGTAATCTAAGTCGCTATCTGGTTTGATACCACAAAATTTGATTTTACTCATTTTTTTCACCTCTAAGCTCGGCCATCTTTGCTTGTCTGTCACTGGCTTTCATCAATGTCTCTCCAATCAGTACGGCATCGATTTGGGCTTTTTCAAGTAAAGCAATGTCTGACCGATTTTGTATCCCACTTTCAGCCACCATTAGAATCTCTTTAGGAATAGCTTGGCGTAAGTTTAAGGTATTTTCAACGTTGACTTGGAAATTTCTAAGATTACGATTATTTACACCGATAATTTTTGCGCCGACTGCAATGGCTTGCTTGATTTCTACTTCGTCATGGGCTTCGACTAAACACGATAAGCCTAGTGAAGTGGCTAAATCCAGATATTGTTTTAAAGTTTGTGTATCTAATAAGGAGACAATCAATAATATAGCTTGAGCACCTAAGAGTTTCGTTTGATAAATCATATATTCATCGACAACAAAATCTTTTCTCAAACAGGGAATCTTAACTTTTTTGGCGATTTCTTGCAAATATTGATCACTGCCTAGGAAAAATTCGGGCTCAGTTAGGACAGATATCGCACGAGCACCCACCTTTTCGTATTCTTTGGCAATCTGTAAATAATGAAAATTTTCATCTATTAATCCTTTCGATGGGGAGGCTTTTTTACATTCACAAATATAACTCAATCCCTCTTTGCGTAAAGCTTGTTCAAAAGGAAAATCTTGATTGATTGGTAATTTGGCACAAGCTTGTTTTAGTTCTTCTAGAGGGTGGAGCGCTTTTTGCTTTTCAATTCGTTCTTTCGTTTTAGTAGCGATTGTTTGTAAGATATCAGTCATGACGAGCCTCCTGTATTTGAGCAAAATCAATGACTTTTAATAAAGTGGTCAAGGCTTCTCCAGACTCAATTAATTCACCAGCTTTAGCGATACCTTCTGCAAAAGTTGCTGCCTTACCACCAAGATAAAGGGCCGCTCCAGCATTTAACAAGACAGCTTGGTGTTTTGGTCCTTTGATTTTTCCAGCTAAAATATCTTTGGTGATTTGCGCATTTTCTTCTGGCGTGCCCCCTCGTAAATCTTCTTTGGTGCAGTAGGTAAAACCAATAGATTGAGGGTCAAAGGTATAACGTGTCACCTGTCCATCATTTAGTTCGCAGATGCTAGTAGGGGCGCTTAAAGATATTTCGTCTAATTTATCTTGCCCATAGACGACCATGGCTCTTTTCACACCGAGTTCATTTAAGGTATGTGCTAAGATTTCTAGTAAGGATTCGTCATAGACACCAAGTAGTTGATAGCTTGGTTTGGCTGGGTTGGTCAAGGGTCCTAAGATATTAAAGACAGTACGAATTCCCAGTTCTTTACGAATACCACCCACATATTTCATGGAAGGATGATAGCTTTGCGCAAAACAGAAGCAAAAATTCGTCTTTTCTAGCATTTCAATATTTTGTTCAGGGGTTTTGGCTAAAGGAAATCCTAATGCTTCTAAACAGTCGGCCGTGCCACTTTTAGAAGAAGCTGCCCGATTGCCGTGTTTTGCTACTTTGATACCACTAGCCGCCACAACAAAGCTAGCGGTAGTCGAAATATTAAAGCTATTAGATCCATCGCCACCTGTTCCGACAATGTCCATGACTTCAAATGGGTGATGAATCAAGGTTGCACAGTCTCGCATGGCTTTGGCACAACCAGAAATTTCTTCAATGGTTTCACTGCGGCTACTTTTGGTGGACAAGGCTGCTAAAAAGGCCGCATTTTGGGTTGGGGAGGTTTGACCATTCATGATTTCACTCATTACTTGATAAGCCTCATCAAAAGTTAAATCTTGTTTATCGACAATTTTTTTAATCGCTTCTTGAATCATTTTATTTCCTCCAATACTGTATTTGGTGTATAGTTTTGCGCAAATTGAATAAAATTTGCTAATAGTTTTCGGCCGCTGGGTGTAAGAATTGATTCGGGATGAAATTGGACCCCAAAGATGGGATAAGTTTGATGTTCCACAGCCATTATTTCTTGCTCATTTGTACTTGCGATAACTTTTAAGCATTCAGGAATCGTTTCTTTTTGTGCAATTAAAGAATGATATCGTGCCACTTGCATAGGTGCTGCAATCTCGTTAAATAGAGGACTCTCCTGATTGATTTGAATATAGGAGGACTTACCATGCATTAATTGTGGCGCATGGGTAATCGTGGCACCAAAAACTTGGCAGATTGCTTGATGCCCTAAGCAAACACCTAAAATCGGAATTTTGTGTCCGAGGCGAGTAATCACTTCTTGGCAAACTCCAGCATCTTCGGGTCGACCAGGTCCAGGTGAAAGGATGATGGCTTGTGGGTTGAGCTGTGCGATTTGTGCCACGCTATAGGTATCATTGCGTATGACTTTAATTTCTTTGACAATTTCGCCAACCATTTGATAGAGGTTATAGGCGAAACTATCATAGTTATCAATGAGTAAGATCATTTTGATTTCCTCCTGCAAGTTCTAAAGCTTTAACAGTGGCTTTGGCTTTATTGATACATTCTTGATATTCTTTATCGGCATTTGAATCAGCCACAATTCCAGCACCACTTTGAATAAAGATTTTTTGATTTTTTTGATAAATAATGCGAATGGCAATACATAAATCAAGATTCCCACTAAAATCGATATAACCAATTGCCCCCCCGTAAATACCGCGTTTGACATCTTCTAATTCATTGATAATTTCACAGGCCCGAAATTTCGGTGCACCAGATAATGTTCCAGCTGGTAAAATCGCATCTACGGTATCTAGCGCATCTTTATCATTTTGGATAATTCCGCGAATGGTTGAACCGATATGCATGACGTGTGAGAAGCGTTCGATATTTAAATATTTTTCGACTTCAACCGTGCCAAACTGACAAACTTTGCCTAAATCATTGCGTCCTAAATCCACCAACATATTGTGCTCGGCTAGTTCTTTTTCATCTTGTAAGAGCTCGTTTTCTAAGGCCAAATCTTCTTGCAAAGTCTTGCCGCGGGGCCTAGTACCGGCTAAGGGGTAGGTGTATAAGGTTTCATTTTCTAATTTGACTAAGGTTTCAGGAGAGGCACCAATCACTTCTAAGTCACTTGTTTGCACATAAAAGAGATAAGGCGAAGGATTTAGCAACCGTAATTGGCGATAAGTATTCAGTAAGCTTCCTTGAAAGGGCGCGCTGAGACAATTAGAAAGCACGACTTGGAAGATGTCTCCTTCGTAAATATAGTTTTTCGCTTTTTGAATCATTTGGGTAAAATGCTCCTTGGTAAACCGAGGTTGTAAAGGGGCTAATAATTCACCCGTAAATTTACGTTTTGCATGTTGATTGGTCAAAAGTTCAGCCAAATCTTGTAATTCTTGACAAATTTTTTGATAGTGTGCCGTCAAATCAGTTAGCGGCACGTTGGCGATTAGATAGATTTTTTGTTGACTATGGTCAAAGCAAACCACTTTGGTAAAAAGCATCAAGTTGAAATCATTTAATGCTTCAGGGTTTTTAGCATCTAGTTTTAATTTTGTTTCGGCATATTTGAAATAATCGTAGCCAAAATAGCCGACCAAACCACCGATAAAGGGCGGTAGATTGGTTAGTTTAGGTACGCGGTATTGAGCTAAAAGCTTGCGTAAATATTTTTGAGGGGTAGTACTTTTAATTGCTTGACCATTTTCATAGATTTGACCGTCTAAGCCAGTGATTTCTAAAACTGGATCAAAGCCTAGAAAAGTATAGCGCCCCCATTGTTCTTTAGAGATGACGGACTCTAGTAAAAAGCAAGGTTTGTTTTGCTCTTTGAATAGTTTTAAGACTTCTAGCGGTGTTTTGATATCTGCTAGCAATTCTAGTGTCAGTGGATAATGTGTGTAGTCTTTTGTATTTGCTTGATTTTGTAAAAAAGACAAATCCGGATAAATTGGATACATAAAAAGGCCTCCTTAGATTGTCGTAGGAAATAAAAAAGTCCTCGACAGCATAATAAATGACTGTCAAGGACGAATCGACTAATCCGCGGTGCCACCTTGATTCATGGAAAACTCCATACCCTCAGCAAGATACCAACATATCTTCGACTACTTACGTAAGCCATCACGTGGTAGTATACTCAAAAGCAAGCTTTCTTTGACTACCCCCTCCGCGGTCCATTTGATAACTTGTTTTTCGCCTAACTCTCAGCAACGTAGACTCTCTGTAGAAGCATGATTACCTTTATCTCCGCATCAACGGTTTAAAATGAGAAATATTTAATTTGTAGAACAGTATATTCTAATTATATTCTCATGTCAAGTAGAATGAACAAATAAATCTATCGTTTCAATGAAAAGATGTTTTTGATTTTTCTATAAATTTTTTAGTGAAAATAATGGCAAAATAGCGTAGAATAGTTTATGAGAATGATTATCAATTGTGAGGTGGTTTGGTGAAAGAACTTGATTTAAATTTGACTTTATATCAATTGGTTCAAAGTTATCCAGAAATTTTGGATATTATGTTTCGATTAGGGTTTAAGGAAATTAAGGCACCTGGTATGCTACAAACGGCTGGGAGATATATGACGATTCCTAAAGGGGCGAAATTAAAGAAAATTCCTTTAGAACAAATTATTCAGGCCTTTGAAAATGCTGGGTTTACAGTTGTGGGAGGTAAGTAAATGGATCAAACAAGAAAACAAAGACAAGAAAAAATTGTAGAAATCTTATCTACTTTACATAATGGGGGCAGTTTTGAAGAAGCGAAGGCGCTGTTCAATGAAGCCTTCGATGGTGTGGATGTGACCGAAATAACGGCTGCCGAAAAAGCCTTGATTCAATCAGGACTTGATCCAAGCGAAATTCAACGGTTATGTAATATTCATGCGGCTGTCTTTAAAGGTTCCATCAATGAGATTCATCGTTCAAATGAAGAGCATGGGCAAGTAGGACATCCGGTACATACTTTAAAATTAGAAAATCAAGTCTTGCAATCTTTGCTAACAGATGAAATTGATGGGATTTTAGCGAAAATGGCTAAACAAGACTGGTCACAATTGGAACGTCTTCAAAGAGCAGTGGCAGATTTAAAAAATATTGATAAACACTATACACGCAAGGAAACGTTGATTTTTGCCTTTATGGAAAAATATGGTATTACTGCGCCACCTAAAGTCATGTGGGGTGTGGATGATCAAATTCGTGCGATGATTAAAGAGTTTGCTGAACTTTTGGCTTCTCCTAAAGTAGCGTATAATCCGTTATCTGAAAAATGGACCGCTTTGAAAAACGAAATAGAAGAAATGATTTTTAAAGAAGAAGAAATCATGATTCCGATGACGCTAGATGTCTTTAGCTTGGCAGACTGGCAACAAATCGCTAAAGATAGTCATGATATTGGTTTTAGCTTTATTCCTGAACCGTTAAAATGGGTACCAAGTGCTGCTTCCTTTGAAAAAGAAAAGGAAAATGAGGTACAACGTCTCGCAGCTATTGCCCAAGCGAAAGAAACAACTGAAGCGATTGCCGCAAGTTTACCCGACTATCCTGTGAGCTCGGATGCTACTCAAGAGGAGGCAGATGATTTTAGTGGAGATTTAACGCAAACCATTGATCTGCCAACTGGGAACTTACAATTAGATCAATTAATCGCGATTTTCTCTCATCTACCAGTTGATTTAACCTTTGTTGATGCTGATGAGAAGGTCCGTTTTTACTCAGAAGGCCCGCATCGTATTTTCCCAAGAACGAAATCAGTTATTGGACGAGAAGTGGTGAACTGTCATCCGCCAAAGAGCATGCATATTGTCCAACAAATTTTAGATGATTTCAGATCAGGGGCACGTACGCAAGCTGATTTTTGGATTGATATGCGTGGGATGAAAATCTCGATTCGCTATTATGCGCTTCATGATGAACAAGGTAAATACTTAGGTTGTTTAGAAGTGACGCAAGATATCACTGAATTACAACAATTAACCGGACAAAAACGTCTTTTAGATGAATTGAAATAAGTAAAAAGGCTACGAAAACATCATTTGTCTTCGTAGCCTTACTTTATGCTTTTATTTTCACTGATTTATGGAAGAAATAAAGACCAGCGATAAAGATGATAATCAATACACCCAGTCCCATTTGTTCACGATTGGTAATTTGGGTGACGCTACTGACAAGGAAAGTTCCTAAGAAGGCGGCTCCTTTTCCGCAAACGTCTAGAATCCCAAAATATTCTCCGGATTGGCTCGCTGGAATCATACTTGCAAAATAAGATCGGGATAATCCTTGAATCCCCCCTTGGAATAAGCCAACAAAAATAGCTAACATCCAAAATTGAATGGGATAAACCAAGGTAACCGCAAAGAGCGTAATGCCAATATAGGCAAATAAACAAACATAGATCAATGTAGAGGTCTTAAAACGCTTGGTGATTCGCGCAAAGACAATCGTAGCAGGAAAGGCAACAAACTGAGTTACCAATAAGGCAAGGAGTAAGTCGGTATCGCCCAGTCCTAATGCTTTACCATAAGCCGTAGCCATACTAATAATGGTATTGACGCCATCAATGTATAGGCAAAAAGCAATCAAGTAATAAAAAATATGTTTTTGATGATAAATGGCTTTTAAAGTTTTCTTCAAACGGCTGAAGGTATTTTTTAGTACATTGGCTTGTTTAGGAATATAGTAATTTTGCTCATAAACTTTCAGTAAGGGCAGACTATTGATTAACCACCAAGTCGCTGTAATACTAAATGCTAAAATCATTGCTGCAGTAAGACTGAGATGAAAAGCATTGCGCCCCAAAACTAAACCAATACTTAGCACAAACGGAACAATACTTCCAATATAGCCCCAAGCATAACCTAATGAAGAAATATTATCGTAGCGATCTTTTGACGTAATATCGGTTAGCATCGCATCATAGAAAATCAAACTAGAAGAATATCCTAATTTACTAATAACATATACGATTAAAAGGAGCCACCAACTATGCGCTAAATTTAAGGCGTAACAACCTACAATTCCAATAGTCAAAAACAGTATGAAGAGTTTTTTCTTCATCCCTTGAAAGTCAGCAATACTTCCAAAAATCGGACCAATAAACCCAACAAAAAGTGTAATCAAGCTTGTAGCATAACCCCAATAAGCTAAGTACTGAGCCGAAGATAAGTGTTCTTGTTGGGCGAGATGATTGAAATATATCGGTAAAATCGTAGCCAACATCAAGCTATAACCAGAATTTCCCACATCATATAATATCCAGTCACGTTCATTCTTAGTGACTTTCTGTTTTAATAGTTTTTGCATATTTTCCTCTATTCTCTTTCAAATGTCGGTGCATAATCGCTATTAAAAGTCATATTTGGTTTTGAGAGTTGGCGATTAAAATCAGTTAACATATCCACTGCATTAGCCACAGCCATCTTGTAACGGCGATATAATTCTTCATTTGAAGCAGCTAGTTTTGGATTCGGTTGTTTATTGATAATTAGCTTGCTTCTTGTAGCGTAATTTCCACTAATTAAAAAGATTCCCTTCACTAAGCCGCGTTTGAAATTACCCGGTGCGACAATAACATCTAGAAAAGCTCGCATGGTCACTAGGGTTTCTTTGATTTGTGCTTGACTAAATTGCGGGAAGCACTTGCTAATGACAGCCACATCTTCATCATCTGTACAGATATGGCTACTCAAACGATGGCTAAGTGGATCGAAACCATCTTTAATTAATAACATACGGTCGAATTCAGCTTCAATTTCTGCATGTGAAAAGCCAGTATCTTGGACTTTATAGACATATGGATGACAGTATTTATCCAAACAATAATGACATAAAAATCCTAAAATATAGACTTTCAGGGCAGTACTATCACCTGGTTGCATTTTTAAGTAACGGCGGAATCTCTGGAATACTTGGCGACCTGTTTCATTATGCAATTTACTGCCATAAGCACTTAACGCATTCTTATGATAAGGACGGTAATAAAACAGAATGTCTGGTCCGTGTTGGCCAGTTAAAAACAAAGGCAAGTATTGCTTTATTTCTGCTTGTAAATCCTTAGGTAGTAAAGGTAATACTTCTTTCCCAAATCTCAAGTGTGCGTAGGTAGTCGGCATAAATGTCTCCTCCTTAATTAAAATAATTAAAATGATTCTAAGTTAATTATATAACTATTTTTTTTCGATTTCAATTCACGAGAGGTTTCATAACTAAAGTAGATTCATTAATCACGGGAACGGTTCTGTTTCAGCTGATTTTTTTAGAAATAAAGAAATATTTACAAAACAAAAAAAACGACCCAGTAATAACTGAATCGTTCGTTTGCTTAAATATGCAGTAAGTAAATCAGACTAACCGCTGCGATAGTTTGCAAAGTACCAACTCCTAAACCATAAAGTAGGAAACGTGGTCCTTCTTTTAAGAATTTTTTGAAGTCTAATCTCAAACCAATAGCGGCTAAGGCAGTTGTTTCAAACCAAGTGCTAGCAAAATGTGCACCATGATCAAAGAATTGTGGTAAATCAAAGGTACTATTTAAAATACAAGCAATTAAAAAGCCTAAGACATACCAGGGAATAGGTAATTTCTTTTTACTTGCATTGGCACCTTTCAGATGGGCTTTTTTCGTTAAGATAAATTTCTCAAAACTTAGTACTACCACAACTAACATAATGATACGCATAATCTTAAAGAGCATCGAAAATTGGACTACTGCTGGACTATCTAAGGAAGCACCTGCTACAACTTGTCCGACTGATTGTAAGATCCCACCAAGTAGGGCACTTTTAGTTAAAACTTGATCGCCAAATAAAGCTATCCCTAAAAAAGGTAAGGTAAGCATCATCACTGTACCAAGTAGGTTAACTAAAGTGATAATTTGACCTTTTTCTTCATCTTTGGCATCGATACTTGGTGCGATGGCTCCGATAGCTGATGAACCACAGACTGCATTTCCTCCGCTCATCATCAAACTCATCTCATCGTTAAAGCCGAGTTTTTTTCCAAGCAAATAAGTACCCACAATGGTAATACTCATTAGGATAAGGATAAAGACGATTCCTTTGATACCCATTTGGCCAATTGTTTGAAAAGTTACTGTAAATCCTAAAAGCACGATAGAATATTCTAATAGCCTGCTTTCAGAAAATTGGGTTCCTTTTGCTAAATATTCTTGTCTAAAGATGGTGTTTCCTAAAACGATCCCTAATAAAATCGCGATTGTTGCTCCACCTAATTCAGGAAACAAGAGGGCTAAAGCTTTACTGATAGCTGCTACGGCCACTGAAAGTCCTAAACCAGGTAAGATTGGCTTCATTTTTTCAACCAAAAAATCTCCTCCTTCTACAAATATTGTTGTTAAAAAATGAGTGCTGTATTTTTAGAATAATAGAAATCAAACAAGCCCTTTTTGAAAGAATGAAAAATGGGAAGGATTGTACTTGATTGTATTTTGGGTACTTGTCGATTTCTTATATTCTGTTACACTTTTTATTATACAGGAACTTTTCTAATTACTGTGAATAATGCTATTATAGTAAGTATAAAAAATATTTATGGAAGGGATTACGAATGTTTAAATTATTAGAGACGTTTAAAATTGTCTATGAAACGCGTAACTTCTCAAAAGCAAGCGAGAAATTATTTATCTCACAACCTGCTGTATCTAATCAAATCAAACAATTAGAAGCGGATTTACAAGTAACACTCTTTATTCGAAATGGTCGCCAAGAAGTGATGGCCACTCCCCAAGCTGATACGCTATATAAAGATACATTGAATTTATTAGAAGACTGGCAAGAAATCAAATATAAGATGCACCACAAAGATACCAAGAAAATCCGTTGTAAATTGGCTGCTTCTCATACTTTTGCGATTTATGTTTTACCGCAATTATTAATTGATTTAGAACAAAAATTTCCGCAAGTGCAATTCTCTGTTCAGATGCTTAATTCTTATGAAGTTTTTACAGCCATTCAAAGCCATGAAATTGAATTTGGATTTATTGAAAAGCCACTGGCTACAGGATCGGTGAAACGAACGGCTTTGATGCAAGATGAGTTAGTCTATGTCGGTCAAAAAGATCAACCGTGGTTACTAAGAGAGGGGACTTCCGGTGTTTATCATTATACGAAGCGTTTTATGGAGGAAAATAATATCGATAGTAAAATCATCGAAATCCAAAATAATGAACTAATTGTAGAAATGCTCAAATTAGGCTTTGGTCAGACTATTTTATCGAAACGTGCGGCAAAAGATTTACCTTACCAAACTTTATCAGAAGAATATTTGCATCATTTTTATTTAGTTGAAAGAGAACATCTTGCACAACCAATTATTTTAGAAATGATTTCCTTTATCAAGCAGTGGTCGAAGTCTCATCCTTAAGACTGATTTTTTATTGAAATTTTCAAAAAAAAACTTAAAATGGCTTGCAGTTTATCTCTTTTCGCGTTATTTTGGATGAGAAGAATGAATTGTACTTTGATTTTAAGAAAGGAATTACGTTATTTATCTAACGTTGGTATACAATAATGTCAAAAAAGATACTAAGTCATTTTGCACCTTTATTGGTCGCACTTATTATTTTAGGTCTGATTTTTTGTTGGCCTTCAAAGAAAACTATTGAAAAACCGAAAGTCTGGCAACAAGCATCTACGAGTATGGCTAGTAACGTATTTGGAGGTATGGCGATTAAAAATCCGGCTATTGCTTCAGGAGAGTATGTTCCGTTTTTTGGTTCTTCTGAGTTAAGTCGTCTAAGTCCATTTCATCCAAGTGTGTTAGCTGAAAAATATCATCGTTCCTACCGTCCATTTTTATTAGGGGCTCCAGGTACCCAGTCTTTAAGTCAATTTGCGATTAGTAATTCTTTAAGTAAGGAATTAACAAATAAAAAAGCAGTCTTCATTATTTCACCGCAATGGTTTACGAAAAAGGGGATGGAAGATTTAGAGTTCAATGCTTACTTTTCTGAACTTGAACTATATCATTGGTTGCTTTCAATTGATCAAGTGCGTGATTCTGACCGTTATTATGCACGAAGATTACTTGGTTTCAGTCGCATCAAGGACAATGCAAAAATGAGTGCTATCTTAAGTGAGATAGCTAATGGATCGAATCAATTGTCGCGTAAACAACGTCATTACCTAGAATATAATTATCAATTATTACAAAAAGAGGATCATCTTTTTACGCAAATCGGTATGTTATCAAAGGAAAAGAAAATCAATTACTTTGCTAAAAAATTACCGAGTGAATATAATTACCAAACTTTAGATTCTTTAGCGGAAAAAATTGGTCAAAAACACACCAATAATAATCGTTTTGAAATTGATAATGTTTTTTATAAATCCCGCATAGAATTTGGTCTCAAGGGGTTGAAGAATTCTCAACGTAAATGGAACTACTGTCAATCACCAGAGTATGCAGATTTTCAATTGGTATTGAATCAATTTGCCCAATCTCATACGCAAGTTTTATTTATCATTCCACCGGTAAATCAAAAGTGGAGTGATTATACTGGTCTTTCCCAAGAGATGTTGCAGCGTTTTGCAAAAAAAATCAAGTATCAATTGCAAAGTCAAGGATTTACGGATATTGCGGATTTTTCTAAGGATGCCAATGTGCGTTTCTTTATGGCTGATACGATTCATCTAGGCTGGCGCGGGTGGTTAAGAGCAGATGAGGCAATTGCACCATTTTTAGCGCAACCTTATCAACCAACCAATTACCATTTAAATAATGCCCAGTTCTTTTCTAAAAAGTGGCAAAATCAAGAAAATATTGAATAGACAAAAAAAGCGGGTCTATGATATTTAGTGTTGTTACTCAAATGGGGGATAACACTGAATATCTTTTTTTATCATCAAAATAATAGAAAAAGACATCTGTTTCCTCTATAATTAAGTCGACCAAAACCTTTAAGGAGT
>SKEB01000359.1_pt1 | contig 44225 bp, 40 predicted proteins | sample 4826561 | NCBI WGS metagenome assembly SKEB01 (sample SAMN11008820, study PRJNA524170) | human gut metagenome | biome: Human fecal sample; material: Feces; isolation source: fecal sample from pouch patient p17 | host: Homo sapiens | place: Israel: Tel-Aviv | collected 2016-03-29
GCAATAAACATTATAAATTCAATAACCATTAATAATCCGGCATCTACTAAAAACAACAAAATAAATTGAATAAGTAAAATCATATGATTGCCTATTAGCCTTGACCAATCTATTTTTATATGAACAAATGATCGAGTATCATAAATTCTTACCATCCAGCCAGCGAAGAGACTGATGGCTGATGCTATCCCGATACCCATTAAGCCAAATGCTGAAATAAAAATATAATTACAAATAATACTTAAGATACCTGATATTATAGATGTATTCATTAAACCTTTTGTTTTTTTCTCGGCAACGTAAAATTGACCATAAAATCCAATGAATCCTGAATAAATAGCAGATAATAATAGTAAAGGCGTTACTTGCCAACTATCATAATAAGCTTTAGCAACTAAATTGGCTGTAAAAAATTTTAAAAAGACAAGAATTCCTGAAGCCACTGTAAATAGCAGAAATGAATATACCTTAAATATTTGTCCGTGAAATTCGTGTTTATTTTTAGAATCTTTTTCTTCCACTAATGAAATTTGCCATGCCTGAGAAAAAACAGATTGAATCATAGAAATTAGAGAGGGAATTTTGTTAGCTACAGCGTAAAGACCATTTGCACCTGCACCTAAAAAAAACAAAATAAAATATCTGCTTGAGCTGTTAACAAACCACCAAAGAACATCATTTGGAATAGTAGGCAATGAAAAAATCAACATATCTTTCATATACGTAAAATCTACAGCTGATAATTTTAAATAACTAAAATAAGGTGTTGTTATTAACAGATATATTAAAGAAACAATTTCTGCCACTACTAAAGCAAGTAAATACCCTTGCAAGCCCATATGAAAATTAACTAAAAAGAGAATGTTAGTAACGCCAATAACTGCTGTCTTTAACATTCCGTTGAATGCAAATACTTTTACTTGTCCATTTCCTCTAGCAAACTGAGCTAAAATCTGTGTTAAAATTTGTAGAGATAATAATAAAACAAAATAGATTAACGCATTTTCCAAAACATTAAAAAAAGACAATGCAACATATAAAGCAAAGGATAAGACGATTCCTATTAATGAAATCACAGCTGAGTTTGACACTACAATACTTTTATTTGCATTCTTATCTAAAGTAAATCGTAAAACTGCTACAGCAATTCCACCAGAAACAATTGGCAGTAACAAGCTAGTCGTCGTTGTAACCAAATCTACAATTCCATACTCTGTAGTAGTTAAATAGTATGTGTATAGAGGAACCAAGATAAATGAAATCATCTTACTTCCTAAATTACCTGCAGCAAAAACAACTGAGTTCCCAGCAAGCTTCTTATATTTTCCCATAGCAATCAATGCCTCCATTATAGAAAGGAATAGCTACCTTGTTGAACTACCCCTAAATAATACCTTTATTTAAATTCTTTTGATAGATAGACAATTCTTCCTAAAAATAACCAGAATATTAAGGAACCGATGGAGTTTACTAAAATAATGTCATTTAAAAACATTCCTGAAACTGCCACAGCTAAAACACTTAATACATAGGTAGCATACCCTTGTTGAAAGAAATTATTAACTTTACTAAAAGAAAAAGCTACAATTTCAATAATTCTCGATACAAAAAAGCTAACAAAAGTTACAACTCCTAAAGATCCAGTAGATGCCAACAAATTAATATATGAATTATGTGTATATTTTTGTGTTTTAGCAATAAACGTTTGTGGCAACATATCTGATGCGTAAGGTAACATGTTCCTAGGAGAAACCCCTACTAACCAACTTGATTTAAATAATTCGATACCACTTTTCCAAAGTGCCAAACGCCCATTCGAAATATCATCGTTATTTTCAACATCTGGACGAGTTAAATCAACTGGTTTTTCTTTGACTGGATTTTTTGTTTTCACTTCATTAAATAGTTCAGGAATATAAGAAAGAATCCATTTAAACAAATCAACAGATAAATAGATTATTCCACAACCTACTAAAGATAACAAAATTGCACATAAAAATTTCACAAGAACATGCTGCTTGTTTATTCTTTTAGAATAAAAAACTTTAAAGAAGGAATAAACGAAGAAAACAGATATTAAGACTAACACTCCAGTCCTAGATCCTGACAACACAATATATAAGAACTGTAAAATAATATTTATTTTCAGTAATAAACCAAGCCATTTATTTCCATAACTTTTTCTGACTAGATATGCAAAAGAGAGTATAATAACAACCACACAAACAGTTGAACCAAAGTTAGGGTCTTCAAAAACCCCAAACAGTCGGCCTTCATAGAAACCTATACGTAGGAAACGAGATCTTGTTTGTAGGTGAACAGTATAACTATATTGAAAGAAAAACATTATTAAAGAAACTAACGCTAAGACAAACCATACACTTGTTAGTAAACCAGTGAATTTTTTGATTAATCTTGGAAAAATTTCGTTGTCTTGTGTGACTTCGTAAACAACTAAAAAATAAATAGATTGCCAAACTAACAATTTAATATTTCCTGTAATTCCATATCTTCTATTAACAATTGAAGAAATAAATATTACAACCAAAAAACCAATTAACCACCAATTATAATTCCACTTCTTTTTACCACGTACAATGTTGACTAAATCAATTAATATTATAATACTACCAAAAATTGCACCCGCAGCATATAGAAGATTATCAACAATAGATGGCAATAAACTGTATGGCCCTATTGCTCTGAACATCAACAGAATTAACATAAAAAGAATATAATACTCTTTGCTTAACTGATTAAACCTTTGCACATTTGATTTCATTAAATTTCCTCCTATCATTTCACCTGATCAATTTCTTGAAGGATTCGATCCCCTATATCTTGACTTGCATGACCAGTTTCAAAAACATTATATATTTTTTTGAAGCGTTCAACTTTTTCAAGATAATCACTATTAGAAAATTTATAAACTTGGTTTATTAATTCTTCTTGATTTGTTGAAACTGGAAAAGGTAAATTATCCAAATCAATCAGTAAGCCTCTATCTTTAGAGTACTCTTTATAGTCATACGCATAAATAAAACATTTTTTTTCTGAAATCAGTGCTTCTCCTGAGCTAGAAGAATAATCAGTTATTAATGTATCTGTAGCACATAAAAGTTCCTGCATATCTTCATAATCAGATGCATCGATAATATTTTGAGGAAGGCTTCCCCCTAAAATTCTTTCTTTATTTTTTGTGTCGTTGGGATGTAAACGCACTAGCATTACATAGGAATTTTTAAATCTCTTTTCAAAAGTTTGCGTTAGTCGTTCCAAAAATGTTATGTCCACTTCTAAATCATATCCTTGACGAAATGTCGGTGCGTACATCACAATTTTTTTATGATAATCTATATTGTAGTGATCATAGACTTTACGGACCAGTCTCTCATCATAGTTAATAAATATATCACCACGTGGTGTACCATTTCTAAACATTTCACCTTCATACCAGAAATTATACGGAACATCCGAAATCGTATTGGCACTTTCAAAAATCAATAAATCACACATCTTAGAATCTTTTTTTGCTCGTTTGACATATTTAGGTGGTAGTTTATCCTCCACTAAACGTTCCATCATTTTCAGAGAGAAACTTGCATGCCATGTTTGAATATAAAACTGATTCTTTCTCTTTTTAGGATATATATTTTTACGACAATTATCTATCCAGATTTTTGCTGTATGTAGCTCATACAATGCTCTAAATGAAGTCAAGGATACCAACCTTATAGAAGATGGAAAAGCTTGCGCGTTCTTCACCCGTTTTTCATCAATAAGCCATACAATATCTAATGCTTCGTTTTGACTAAGTAAATATTCACAAATGTACTTTGGATTGTCTCCATACCCCTGTCCGTTAAAATTACTAACAACAATTTTATTTCTTTTTATTGGAACAAAAAACAAAACAGGATAACAGATATAAAAAAAGGTTGTCCTAATAATTCTGGGAATTACTCTTTTCCGCCAGTAGTTTATTTCATTTTTATACTTTTGTTTCATTTTAGCACTCCAGTTCTTTGCTATCGGATGAAATAACAAGATTCCTTATTTAAAATCTTTTAGTTCTTTTTTTATTTGAGTAGTTGAAATCTCAGGAGTTCTTTCTAAATAAGCAACTTCAACACCCGTTTCTTCAGCTAAATAGTCAAATTTACCTTCCCAGTCGTTCCCCATTACAAAGGTATCAATATCATATAATTTCATATCTTTTACTTTTTGATCCCAGTTTTCTTCTGGAATAACTAAGTCAACGTAACGGATGCCTTCTAATATAGATTTCCGTTCTTCATAGGAAAAATAACAGACTTTGTCTTTACTATTGAGATTAAATTCATCTGTAGACAAACCAACAATCAAATAATCTCCTTTTGACTTAGCTCTCTTTAAAAGATTTACGTGCCCGTAATGCAATAAATCAAATGTCCCATATGTTATTACTCTTTTCATAATCTATTCTCCTCTATTCTAGTCTCAGTTATTTTTTCATTTCTAATAAAATACGATTTCCTATATCTTGACTCGCATGTCCCGTCTCATAAATGTTATGTTCTTTTTTAAAATCACGGACTTTTTTTACATAATCAGAGGCCGAAAAATCTTTGATAGATCTAAGCAACTCTTTTTCTGTTAAAGCAAACGGAAAGGGCAGCTCTTTAAAATCCATCAACAATCCCCGATCCTTTAGATATTCTTCATAGTCATAGGCATAAATAAAACATTTTTTTTCCATAATCAACATTTCTCCTAAAGTTGAAGAATAATCTGTCACCAATGTATCTGTTGCACATAATAATTCTTGCATATCATCATACGAAGAAGCATCTATCATTCCTGCAGGAAGTCCTTCGCCAATTATACGATTTTTGTTTACTGTATCATTTGGATGCAAGCGAATCAACATTACAGCATCTTGATTAAATGTTTTAGAATAGACTTGAATAATTTTAGAAAGTAATTCATTATTCATTTCTAAATCATACTCTTGCCTAAAAGTAGGTGCATACATAATTATTTTTTTTGAAGAATCAATATTAAAATAGCTATATACTTTTTCGATAATGAGCTTATCATAGTTTACTAACAAATCGTTTCTAGGAAGACCGTTTCTAAAAGTCTCTCCCTCATACCAAAATGTATCCTGTACATCAGGAATCATATTAGAAGTTTCAAATAATAGTAAGTCACACATTTGAGAATCTTTTTTTGCTGTTTTTACGTACCTTGATGGCAATTTAGTTTCAACATATTTTTCAATTTGTTTTAATGTAAAGCCAGCATGCCAGGTCTGAATATAAAACTGATTCGCTCTTTTTGGGGGATAAAAACTTTTTCGACAATTGTCAATCCAAATTTTTGCCGTAAACATTTCAAATAATGCTTGAAATGATCGAACATGAACAGTACGAACACTATTTGGACAACCACCGTTTTCTTTAACCCAATGTTTGTCAATTAACCATACTATATCAACCGGTGCCTTAGCTTCCAACAAATAATTACATATATACTTTGCATTATCCCCATAGCCTTTACCATTAAAGTTACTGACTACAATTTTATTCTTTTTAATTGGAAAAAAAATTAAAATTGGATACAGTAAATAGAATATACTATTTGCAAATATTCTTGAAAAGACCCTTGTCTTCAAATAAAGCCACTTATCCTTTAATTTTAAGACCACTTATTAAATCCACCTCTCAGTATAGCTACTTATTAACCTTTCTTAAATACCTCTGTTGCATTTTAGGAAAAACTTTATAAAGCATTGGGTGTATTCGAAGAAATGTTAAACTTAATTTTCTATTTTTAGTAAAATAGGGGTTAGCATAAATAAACTTTTGATTTTCTTTTAAAAAGCCTACTATTCTTTTAGTCATCTCAGGGTATTCTGACTCACTGTCTGATTTCATCATCTTGTCCAAAACATAAAAATTAGCCGCACATACACGTTTGAATGCAAGGTCGCTATATTCTGGCATAATTTCTTGAATAGTATGCCATGCTTGTTCCCAAGAATCAATACTTTCTAAGTCTCGAATATTAAACTTAGAAGCGGTAATGCTTCCTTCTCTATGAACGTAAAAATAATAACTAGCAGTATCTACAACTACCTTTTTACATTGATTTAAAACATCCATAATTACATAAACGTCTTCGTGGGCCTTACCAACTGGATATCTTAAGTCATCAAATATATTTCTCTTATATAGTTTAGCCACCGCATAAACAGATGCTTGTTTACCGATTAAAATCATTTTAGTTGCTTCTTTTTGGGTAACTACATATTTTTCAGAAGGAGTTATCTCAGGCTCTTGACCAGAATAAACACTTGTTACCCCCACAATGGATAAATCAGCATCTTCCTGTACCATATTTTTGTACAATACTTCTAGCATATGTGTATCAATATAGTCATCACTATCTACAAAAGTTAGATACTTCCCTTTAGCAACATCAATCCCTGCATTTCGTGCAGAACTTAATCCACCATTTTCTTTATGAATTACTTTTATCCGCTCATCTAATCTCTTTAATTCGTCACACATTTCTCCTGATGAATCTGTAGAACCATCATCTACTAATAATAATTCAAAATCAGTAAAGGTTTGTGAAAGTATTGATTCAACACATTTTTTCAAATAATTTTCGACATTATAAACAGGAACAATTATACTAATTTCTGACATCTTTAACTCCTTACTTCCCTAAAATTTTTCGATACATAAAATTATATAATGGGCCATTTACTAAATATAGAAGTAAACCCATTTTTTTGGCACTACTTGTTTTAGTATTTTTCATTAACCCAACGAGATTTTTTCTAATCCTTTTTCTAGAAAAATCCAGATATTTTTTATTGATTTCCCCTCTAGGTTTACTTGTTATTTTAAATCCTGTAGATAAATATCCATCTAATACTTTATCTAAAGCTAGTGACGATAAAGCAGGATACTCCTCTACTATTTTATTTAACAAAATCTCCCGTTGAGTAACATTATCGTATTGTTTCTCGTTAAATTTTTGATGTACTATACTCGAATGATTTTGGTAATAATAAATCCCTGGCATGGCTAAGTAATTAACGGCTTTGGCTCGTTTCATAACCTCATAGGTAGGCACTATATCTTCATATAATTTACCTTCAGGAAAACGTACTTCATCAAAAAGGTGATTGCGGTATATCTTATTCCAAGCGTAAAAATCTATTCCTTTATCAACAAAGAGAGAGCGGATGATTGCCTCTTTGTCAGTAATTATTTGCTCTTTAGGAATCAAAGAAATTTCTTTGGTTTCGTTACCCTTTATCAGACCAAACACTACTACATCTATTTCAGGAGAATCAAAAGCTTGGACTGCTTTATCTAAAATGCTTGGTAAAAAATAATCATCACTATCTAAAAAGGCAATAAGGGTACCTTCGGCATACTTCAAACCATAGTTCCTTGCAGAAGCAAGTCCACCGTTTTTTTTATGGTACACTTTTATATTTTTATGTTCTTCTACTAATTTTTCAGCTAATTTGCCACTGTCATCAGAAGAACCATCATTAACCAAAATTATTTCATAAGGAACTGATAAATCTTGGTTCAAAACGCTAGTTACTGCACGAGTTAACGTGGTCATCACATTATATACTGGAATAATCACGCTTAACTTTAAATTTTCTTTTTCCACACTTTTCCCTCATTTTATTAATATATTTTGACGTTTTCATGTTCAAAGAACTTAACATGTACAAAATGATTGAGCACAATAGATCTTTAAAATATCTCTATAGATATTTCAAGCCCGACTAATCGTATTATATTTATTAGCTGATATTGAATTCTCTCATGATATAAATAGATAGTTCCTAATTAATTGCATAAACTTTATAATCTTCTTTAGTAACATAAACCAAGATATATAGCATCTGTTTTTGACTTCTGGCATATGGTATAGTTGTAGTAATTCCTTATAGCTGTCAAACAGCCTATAAAATTGATTTTTAATAAATCTTATAGCTTTCTTTTAATAATCGCGAGCCAGCTTTATGTCCTTCTCCATTGACTATGGAACACGCTGTACCAGAAAAATTAAGTTTTTATTCTTGCATCAACGTTATATGGAATGTTTATTTCTCGGGATACTAAACATCATCACTATAAGAACAGCAATACATTCTATAGTAGCTTTTTTCAACTCTATAATTCCTTATTTTTACAATCCCTAGATTTTTATTATTCTTTATCAACTTGATATGCTTATTTTTTTAATGTACTTGTTAGTAACAAAAATCAATCGATCTCTACTACCATTCTCATTAACTATTAATTTCCAATTTTTATAAGTTTGCTTTCCGATACTTTCTATCGCATTCAAGATATATATTGGAATTATAAACAGGCATAATAGCTGATACAAGTATCTTTTCCATCCATTCACCCCTGCTCTTACTTTATTGCTTACTAGGTAAATAACACCCCATATTATCTCATACGCATACATATATTTCAATTAATCTTTTATAATGATTATCCACAGTTTTATCTCTCTGTAATAAAAACATACTAAGATTAGAGGGGAAATGCATTGACGGATGAATTTCCCCTCTATTGCTCTTTTAAGCGTAGAGTTGTAAGTGAAAGGATGACCGAACATAGCCTCTTTGACTTCGAGCCCCACACAAAAAAACAGTCTCCTTCACTAGAACAATTAAGCAAACTGCTAGTTGAAGCAGCCAAACAGACGGAATAATTCGAAAGTATTCTAGGAATTAGTAAACTCTCTGCAGGACTCATTATTGGTGTATTAGGTGACATTCGCCGTTTTTTTTTCTCACAAATAACTAAACGCTCTTACCAACTTCTTCACTTTTACGGATTTTTATCCGTTCGTCATGTGTCTGATGCCATGAGTTTCCTAATTTTTAATGGGCAAACAAGAAAATTATTTGATATTGTTGAAAACCGACAACTGCCTTGCTTAGAACGTTATTTTAATCGTTTTCCACTGTCTGTGCGGGAAAACGTTCAAATAGAAAAGATCCAGAGGATTTTATCCTCTGGATTTGACACGATTCTATAATTCCTCTTTCCCGATATTATTTGACAAAGAGTCTTTTTAAGTTACTTAACTAATTCACTTTTTGTACATAACGTTTATTTGAAGTGATATACCCTTGTGATGTTTTTAATCTTGGATAACCATTTTTACTATATTCAATTCCTTGCACTCTAATAGTAGTTCCTTTTTTTACTGGAGATCCAGGTGTTTTAAATTCTAAATCAGTATAATAACGATCATTGACAAGCATTACAATTTTTACTGGATTTTCTGTATAGTAGTTGTCAATATTACTGATTGCTGCTGAAACGATATCTTTTCTTGCCGTTAAATATCCTTTTCTTGTTACCAAGCGGGGATATCCATTAGATGAATATTCAATTCCTTGCGCTTCTACTAGTGTATTCTTTTTCACTGCGGCACCTTTGCTTGTAAAGTCGGCATTGTTATAAAATGTTTCATCTTTCATTACTACTACTCGACCTGGATTAGCTGTGTAATACTTATCAATATTACTGATTGCCGCTAAAACGATATCTTTTCTTGCCGTTAAATATCCTTGAGGTGTTACCAAACGGGGGTACCCAGTTGATGAGTACTCAATCCCTTGCACTTCTACTAGTGTATTCTTTTTCACTGCGGCACCTTTGCTTGTAAAGTCGGCATTGTTATAAAATGTTTCATCTTTCATTACTACTACTCGACCTGGATTAGCTGTGTAATACTTACTTAAGTCAGGCCCACTACTATTACCCATATTTAAAAAATTACTATAGGTCATGGAAATATCAAACGGACGCCCTTCATAATTAGCTAAACCAGGGAAATACATTTGCGAAGACCATTGCCAAGCACCATGGTCATTATTCCACTGCATGGAACTATCTGGAGTATATGGATATTGCGCTACCCATACTCTGTCTCTTCCGAAGGCGGAGGTGTCGATATAGCCATTTGTTAACCACCATTTGCCAACATACAACGCATCATTTTTATACCCTAGTGCCTTTAATTGCTGGTTAAACGCAACAGAATTAGCATGGGCGTTTCGCCCATTGTTTGTAAGCGTTGGATCTTCCGCATCATTAAACATTATGGTATTTTTATCTAAGCCAGAGTTAGCCGCTGCCTGAGCAAAATATCTTGCTTCATCTTGTGCTGTCGCAGCAGAGACATACATACTATAGTGATATGCTGAAACTTTTAAGCCCGCAGCTTTGGCATTTCTAATTTGGCCCGCAGCATATGGATTAACATACCAAGTTCCTTCTGTTAATTTAACCGAGACACCTGTTACACCATAGCTTTTAATTTTTTGATATTCAGCTACTGAAATGTCTCCATTCCAACTAGAAACGTCAATAAAATTCTTGCCAGGCAAATTAGGATCATTCGCATAGACGTTCGCAACTGTTGCTCGCGCTACCCTAGAAGAAAGGCCGTTTTTCATAGCATATGTTCCTTTTTTATGGTTCGTTCCTTCACGTGCTGCTTCTTGATAATCCGCTTCATCTTGGTCAATGGTCTTTTTTTCTACTTCAGAGCTTTGTGATGCTTCTGTTTTACTATCTGTTGTGTTTGTTTCTGAAACAGAAGAATGTTCTTCCGTTGTACTATTTGTTGAAGAATCAAGAGACTCTTCTTTTGTGCTTGAAGTAGAACTATCTCTTTCAGAGGTATTTTCTTCTGTAACAGAAGATGTATCCTCCGTTGAATTAGTCGTTGTTTCTGACGTAGCTTGAGTGACCAAGCCAGTCTCCCCCGTTGTTTCTGTTTTTACAAGCTCTTCTCCTGATGCAATCACACTAAAACTATTTAATAATACAGTACAAATTAACATACCTGAAATGATTTTTTTCATGAAACTCTCCTTATATATTTAATAATATGTATCTTTCTTAAACACTTGCCATTCGCTCTCGAAAAATGTGTATCCTATAACCTTCAACTAATTGTTTTCACATTTTAAAACTAACACCAATTATTATCTCATACCTTTATTTCAAATTCAATTACGCTTTTTTAACATTCCTATATCAATTTTTTACTTTTAAATGGTAAAAAGATGAAAACAGATCTTTAATCGATTGTTTTCATCTTTTATTTATTTTTTAAGATATTCTGTGTACGATTTTTTAGCATCAACAATTAGCGCTTCATGATGGGGTTGGCGATCTTCCTCTGGTGGCAATTGCATATAATCCCCAAAAACCTGTGTTAAGTAGCGCTTGTAGTCCACTGGTATTGGCATTTTTGTATCTTCAAACGGAACAAAAATAGCAGATTTAAAATCTGCTATTTGTTCCACTTTTCCTTTTCCTCCCTATTCATTCTTTGCATATTTAAATGTTGTATAGAATAAAAAACGCATTAAGTAGAATGAACTTTTAATAACTGAAAACTGTTCATTTTGACGCAAAATTTTCCAAACCCAACTGATTGTATTCCATTTGTTAGAAGATGTAGAGGTGGTTAGCTTACGATAAATGGCTAATTTTTCGTTAATAAAATAGACCGTATTTATTTCTTTCAAAATGTTTAACCAAGTAGCATAGTCTTCATGTTTTAAATCCGGCATTAAATGGCGTTTAAGCAGATTAGATTCGACTACGACTGTTAAGCAGCCGATAGTATTTGTTTTTAAAAGATCTTGATAGGTTTGTGGTCCCTCACTAAAATTACGCTCATGAGTAATGTTGCCATTTTCATTACATACAAAATAAGAACTACATGTAAATAAAAGTTTTTTTTCTTCCATCCACTTGATTTGAACTTCTAATTTATTAGGAAGCCATAAATCATCACTATCTAAAAAGGCAATATATTGTCCCTTTGAAGCTTCAATTCCTTTATTTCTGGTCTTTGCAATGCCCATGTTCTGTTCATTTTTCAGTAAAAAGATTCTTGAATCTTTTTCCATAAAGGCAAGTGCAATATCAATAGAATCATCTTTACTTCCATCATCAATGAGTAATAATTCCCAATTCTGATAGGTTTGTTCCAGAACGCTTTCAATAGATTTTGATAAAAATTTGCCAGCATTGTACATGGGCATAATAATTGAAACAAGTGCTGTTTCCATTTGTTCACTCCTCGTTGCATTTTATGTAAGAATGTAACAGTTTATATTATCGCATAGCTCTTTTATTATTTCAACGTTCCTTGTTTCCAAAAAAAGTTTGAGACATAAGCTTAAATAACTTATGTCTCAAACTTTTAACGGTAAATTCTAATAGCATTCTCTTTACAATAATCCATCGTCAATTCTTCACGTTCTTCAGACTCATCCAATCCTCTTGATGATACTTTATCAAAGAGAATTTTGATGGTTTGAAGCAGAATTTTCATATCCAACAGTAATGAATAATTCTTGATGTACAGTAAATCAAAGTTCAATTTACTATTGTAGTCAGAAGCATACTTCCCATAAACTTGGGCATAGCCGGTAATCCCCGCACGTACATTGTGACGTAAATAGTAATTCGGGTTTTCCTGATTAAATTGATCAACAAAGAATGGTCGTTCAGGACGTGGTCCGACAATGGACATATCCCCGCGAATAACATTGATTAGTTGTGGCAACTCATCAATACGTAAAGCGCGCAAGTATTTACCAACTGTAGTGACGCGACTGTCGTTACTTGTAGATAAGACTGGACCTGATTTTGCTTCCGCTGTTGCCGACATCGTTCTAAATTTTAAAATCGAGAACTCACGTTGATCTAATGTAATCCGAGTTTGTTTGTAAATCACTGGTCCCGGTGAAGTTGCTTTGACTAAAATCGCTGCAATAAGCATTAAGGGTGAGGTAATCACAAATAGGCAAACAGAGACTAAAATATCGAATAAACGTTTAATAAAATTCTCTTCTGGTTGGATTTCAAAATTTGAGACTTCGATAATACTTTCATCTTCAAAGTTCATCATGTTTGGTTTTAACATAATTAGATTTTCAAAACTTGTATCTAAAAAGATTTTTTTCTTGTGTTTGACAATTAATTGATACAATTTTACTTTTTCGTTCTCATCAACATTACTTGAAATATAAACAATATCGATTTCATCGATAATTTTTTTTAAGTTTTCATAGTAATTGCTGACAACAACGCTCGTTACTTTATGCTTGTTATTTTTATCAGACATAAAGTTTTGAATTGACCGCATGACTTGATTTTCTTTACCTAGTAAAACAACTTTTCGCTCATTGCTGACCTTTAAGTAAAGATAATAAACAAGAATTCGCCAAAGACTTAGAACAATAATTCCGATTATAAAGGAATATCCTAAAACAGAACGCGGGAACGTAAACCAACGTCCGGCAAATGTCACAATCATAATCGTTAAAGTCATTAAAATTTGACCAATCACCGTGACAAAAATGATGTCACTAATTTTGCGATTATAAAAAATATACGCACCTAACAACAAATTCAAAAAGATAAAAAAGATTGAAATGTAAATTGCAGATTTTTCATAAGCCACAAAGTTAAATGAAGGAATTTCTCGGCCAAATTTCACCATAAACCCTAAGATGATTGATAAATTATAGAGCAAAACGTCTGCTAAAATAATTACAATTCGTCTTGCATTACTCCATTCACTTTTTGATGTCATTAAAAACTTCCTCTCTTCACTTCCAGTAATTACATTATTTGTAATAACATGCAACCCCTATATTACCATAATGTCAGCGGACAAGAAAGTTCTATAGGATGAAAATTATCTGCGATGTCTTTGGACACGACTTAATTCTTCAGGTTGGTCCCAGCCCTCTTCGTCAACAGGTGCTATCGGGCGCTCTTCATTGCTAACAGGACTTGTTTGTTTCACTCGTTTTCTTCTTTTAGGTGTCGTTGGACTTTCATGTCTTCCTCGTTTTTTCTCTGGCCGGAAGTAGAAGGCTAGCCCAAGGAAACTATAAACAATCGGCATCCAATGAGGCGCTAATAAAATATCTTCCATAAATGAATGAATCCAGATTAAAAGGAAGCCTAAAAGTAAACTAACTTGCAAACGATCCAATGTTTTTTTGCGAAAACCAATCAATAAAATCATACTGACTAAAAAACCAAATAAAATCAGATAGCCAATGACACCAAAATTACTTAACGTAAATAGAAAAGCATTATGTGTCCCCAGCGGTTTCCATGAGGCCACAAAAGGCTCCATACCGACTTTAATATGTTGAGGATCAGATAACCATTTAGCAAAAAACTCATGCCAAATTCGTTCTCTTCCTGTAAATAAATCAACAGTATCCGATTCCGCACATAAGTAAAATAACAATGGTCCCAATGCAGCTACTCCGACAAAACCAAACAGCCAAACTTTCGAACGTTGCAAGAAACGTTTTGGTAAAAGATTATCCACCAGAATAAAACCAACTAAAATGGCAAAAGAGGTTTTGGATTGACTGACCCATGTACCTAAAACACCACCAATGTATACAGGTAAAAGCAGCAGGTTAAAAACCTTATTTCTATATGCTTTGATCAAACTACTGGCCATCATTGTTGAAAACATCAACGTTGCACCAATCGTATTGGTATTAATCCAAATACTTTCTAGTTTATTTGATTCTTTAAAAATTTCGTCTGCTGGAATCAACTGTGGCAACTCCACGGACATCCGATACAAAGTCGCACTCAAAGCAACTAAAGAGACAATTAATAAAAGCGTTTGATCCACACGGTCAAAGACACAAACTTTAAAACAAAGGACCAACAAAATAATTAAAGGAATCATTGTATCTGTTTGCATTGTGCTATGACGGATTGATTCCGTAAAGTGAAACAAGAGCCAGGTGGCTAGCGCCAACGCTACGGTCAGCCAGTCAATAAATTTTAATTTCGTACAATTTAATAGCAGTACAAGTATTACTGCTATTAATAATAAAATTGAACTATTGGCATACATATATTTTGTGACTGGCGCATCAATTCCTACGACCCACATCGTATACGAGCCGATCATTGTAACTAATAAAATAAGTCGACCGATTCTATTCAATACTTTTCCCATATTCAAACCTCATTCCATGAATGAATCACTAGTCGTTTATTCGATAAATATATGCCCCGTTCTGATCAGGTCCATATAATTTTTCAAAATGAATCGTTGGTGTGTCTAACGGTTCTAATGGTTTATAAACGACCGCATATTTAATCCCATATTCTTTTAATTTTTCTGGAGATAAACGAGCAATAATCGCATCTTTTTGCATCAACTCTAAAACAGGGGTCTGATTTCCTACTTCAACATTGATGTGCGCATAGCGATTATAAATAAATGTGTCTTTTCCTTTTGGATCTAATGGTTTCCAAGCCTCTAAGTCAGGTGTAAAAGCAACACCGTTAAATGTATGCACACCTAACATTGGCAAATAGCCATACATCAAGCGTTCGCCCACCCACAATTGGTTGGGGTCTTTTTTGTTAATTTCTTCCACTTCTACCGCTAATTTTTTACCATAGACAGCAGAAACGCCACGAGAAATTGGATTTACAAAGGCTCCAGAAACCATAATGATTCCTAATAAGACAAGGACAAATAACGTGCGCCAACGTTTAAATAAAGCAACAATTAAAACGGTAGCGACAACTAAGACACCAATGATGTCCATTCGTGTAACATATAACCGTAAATTGCCCGTATATAAAACAAAGAAATACAGAACAACATTTAATCCTAGCGCCCCTAACCAGGCCATCATTGGAATTTTTGCTTGGCGATTCCATAAATAATCGATGAACCATAAACTCAACAACACAGCTGCAAACCCGAAGGATAACATCGCCCGTTGTTCTGGCACATAAGACCACAATGTCAACTTAGCAAAAATGGTTGGAAATTGCACGCTCATCCAAACTAAGTTAAATAAACAATACACGAATAAGACAAAACCGTAAATGTTTTCTTTGATTTTTTTATAAAAAATAAATGGTGAGAGCGGCAAAATAACAAAAAATAATTGATAAAAACTACTGATTTCCGAATTATTGGAATATGGAACATCTTGAAACGGCATTTTCCAATTTGTTAAAAATAACAAAATATCGCGTTTAGGCATATCGCCACCTAAACTTACCCGTTTTCCTGGATAAGCGGTATCCATTACTGCTTTTAAGGAATCCAATGAGCCATATAGCGATCCGCCAACAATAATCGCCGTCATCAAGAGTGCCCCACCTATCAGGACCCCATCCCACTTATCCAACTTAATTTTTTTACGAAATTCTAAAAAGAATAAAATTAAAAATAATAAAATCAAATAACCAAGTGGTACTTGTAACGCAGGATAAATAACTAAAACAAATCCTGAGGCCATAATAACAGCCGTTATCGCACAAATGACACGACGTCGAACACTACTATGATAATAGAAATAATTATAAATTCCCACTAAAAAACCTAAGCCAAAAAATACTAAATCTCCAACTGGCGAGACAAACCACCATTGAAGGGCCGAAGAAAACGGAATCCAAACACTTGCTAACAAAGCTAAATATTTATTCCGCCGTGTGACGATCAAGCCAATTTCAAAAGAAAATAAAATTAAGCCAATTAATTTAAGATTCCAATACCACGATAAGCCATATTCTTTGCCTAATAGTACATAGCCCCACGTAAAAGGTTTCGCTAACGTGGCCAAATTCCACGCTGGGGAATTATAGCCTACCACCATGTCTTGCCCATTTAACGTAATCACATCATTATGTGTTTTCAAACCTGTTTGTGTTTGTGAGAGGCTAAATGGGGTTTGAACGAGCCATTCATCCGAGCGAACACCTCTTGGTTCACCAGCAATTAATGAACTTTTTTGACCATCCGCATATTCAGAAACATACGCATCCCACATGTTTAATGAACTACCATGGACTTTAAAGGCGACCAGTAAAATAAAAATGACTGCCGCTAGCAGATAGCGCCAGCGTAACAAATGATCAACCAAGCGAGCACTCTGCTCAGCTTGGTTGCGTAATGGTTGTTTTTCTTTTCTTGTAGTTAGTTGTTGTTCCATCTTTTCGCTCCATTTCGTCATCCGCAATTGCATCTAGTCAATTCGTAATGAAAAGTTGGGAATATCCCTTGTCAGATTAGGATTATAAAATGGATCATTTTCAATTAAAGGTCCCCATTTTTCTTCCATCATCACTTTTTCTTGTTCAAAACGTTTTTTCTTTTTGCCTTTATCATCATATCCACGAGTTTGAGATTCAAAATGATAAAGCTCTGCTTCATGAAGCCAGACATTGTCACGTCCTAAAGCTTGGACTTTCAAGCATAAATCAACATCATTGAAAGCTACGGTAAACGCTTCTTCAAAACCACCAACTGCATCAGAATCTGCTTTTTTCATAAGTAAGCATGCGGCAGTTACTGCTGAATAATTAACATTAATAGCTAACCGACCAAAATAGCCTAAGTCACCATGGGGATAACCATAATGACCATGTCCAGCAACACCACCTAATCCTAAAATAACGCCTGCGTGTTGGACCGTATTATTTGGATACAATAATTTCGCACCTACACAGCCAATCCGTTCTTGCTGAGCAAATGAAACCATCAAGGTTAACCAATTCTCTGTAATCACTTCGGTATCATTATTTAAAAATAATAAATACTCTCCGTGCGCTTTTTTCGCTGCACGATTGTTAATAGTTGAGAAATTGAATGGAATATCGATTGATTCAACGAAAAAGCGGCCAGGTAATTGTTGTTCAAATTCTGCATATAATTCGTGCATTTTTGGATCTGTACTTCCATTATCAGCCATAATAATCTCGTAATTTTGGTAGGTTGTTTTTTCAATAATCGATGAAACACAACGTTGTACGTCTTTATAGCCATTTTTAGTTGGAATAATAATTGAGACTAACTTTTCAGATTCAATGTCATAATAAACATCGTATAAGCCATTCGCCGCCCCATGCGTTGCATGACCATTAATACCTCGACGAACGAGCGCATCTTGCACGGCTCTTAGCCCCGCTTCAAAAGCATAACCTTTGGAGCCCTGATCCACTGCTGTTGAGGTTGGCAGCATCCGCCAATAGTAAAGAACTTTTGGAATATGTGTGATGCGTTCTTTTGTCGTTTTTTCAGTAAATCTTAAGACTAAATCGTAGTCTTGAGAACCTTCGTAACCTTTTCGAAAGCCGCCAATTTCTTCTAGAATACTCCGACGATACACGCCTAAATGCGAAATGTAATTGGTTCCTAAAAGTAAATCAGGTGACCAATCTGGTTTAAAGGCTGGATCAGAACGATTTCCATCCATGTCAATCTTATCTTCATCACTATAAATTAAATCCAGTTCTGGGTTTTCATTCAGCACTTTAACCACTTCATAAAAAGCATTGATCGCTAATTCATCATCGTTGTCTAGTAAGGCGACAAATTCTCCGGTAGCAATCGCTAAAGCAGAGTTGGTTGCTTCGGAAATATGACCATTTTGTTCACGAAAGACGACCCGAATTCGCTCATCCAATTGCTGGTACTCTGTTAAAATCTTTTTGACATTAGGATCTGTTGAGGCATCATCGGCCATACATAATTCCCAGTTAGTATAGACTTGATTCAAAATAGAATCAATGCACAACCGAAGCCATTTTTCTTCAACATTATACACTGGCATCGCAATGGAAATTTTAGGCTGATAATGAAATGTTGCGATTTCTTGCGTCATCGCTTCTATGTCTAGTACTTCATTTCTAGCTAACCAGTTAGGATACGAAGCTTGATTTCTCAGTTTCTCAATTTTCGCTCGTTGAATGGTATGAGAAATACCATTTTTAGCCATATACTTAAATCCTTTTTTGGCTTTTATCCAAAGACGAGTTACTTTATCTTCTGTCCCTGGAATCACTGGATATTTTTTATTCAAGGGAAAATCCACCGTTACAACATGTGCTGATGATTGAAAATGAAAAGGGAGTACTTTTTTTTGTTTAATTCCTTCAAGTGTAACAACAAAGCCAGCTTCAATCGCAGGCTCTGTTTGATAAATTTGATTAACATCTTCACGTAAAACGCGCTGAATGTTATAAGCGGACACTTGGTTTTCATTATTAATTGTGAAAGTTGGGCTTTCTTTAGTGATTGTATCCAACGCCCAACCTGTAATGGTTAAATTATTTGTTGTTTTGTCGCGATAGATACTATCAAAGATCACCTTAATGTCTTCATTCATGTGCATTCTCCTTATAGATGTTTCGGATTTCGGTAGGGATCAACTAAAGCTTCCGCGGTCCATTTTTCCGCAAGTTCTTTATAAGATCCTTTTTTATCATGGTTTTGCATTTTTTCGTCTGCTTTCAAAATTGCATAGGACACATATACATTTCGTTTACCAGCGCTAGCAAATTGTAACGATAAATCGACACCCATCCATTCTTTTCCTAAGCTTTCGTTAATTCCTTCTAAATTTAGGTAAAGTTGTTTGTTGAATAGTAAGCAGTCTTCAGTTGCTGCTTGAATATTTCTTGGTAAAGCAATTCTGTAATAGTAACCTAAGCTTTTACCAGGGGTGCCTTTTTCGGGATAAAGTAATCGACCTTTGTCTGTATCAACTGATACTCCCACCGTTTCCACGCGATAGCGTGCGTCAACTACGCGGCCAGTCACTAAACCAGAGGTCTCTTGTTGACCAATGTTCATTAACTCTTTTAACCAATCATTTTTCGTTGGTACCAATCCAGCATTTAATAAAGCCACATATTCTCCCTTAGCAGCTTGAATCATGCCATGACGAGTTTCTGTTGAAACATAACGAAGACGGTCATTTTGGATATTTATTTGATTCTCGAAGCGTGCAGGCAATAGAATTTCATAATTTGTATAGGCAGTTTTTTCTAATAATTGACGTAAGTAACTACTCATATTCTCTGTATCATTCGTAATAATCAATGATACCATCGGCACATGATCATAAAGATAGTTAATTTTATAGGAACCATAAAATTCGGCAATCTCTACTTGTGCTTTTAAGCCACGGCGTTCCGTTGCCGCTTGGACCGCTTTTTGACCAGCTACATAGGCGTAACCTTTGCTTTCAGGGTTTAGAGCAGTCGATGATTCAATGGCACGCCAATGATACATCATACCAGGAATATGCTTGATTTTCGTTGCTTGTTCCGTTGCTCGTAATACGAAATCATAGTCTTGAGCGCCGTTATATGCTGAGTTCAGTCCGCCTACTTTTTCTAATAAATCACGTTTCACAACAACAAAGTGTGTAATGTAATTATGGTTTAAAATCAGTTCTGGATTCCAGTCCGATTTGTAAAACGCGTTGAAGCGACGACCATTTTCTGTAATTTTATCTTCATCAGTATAAAGAAAATCAATCGTTGGGTCTGTGTTTAAAGCTTTGACCACTTCATATAATGCTTGTGGCGCTAATTCATCATCGTTATCCATGAAACCAACAAAATCGCCAGTAGCAATCGACAAAGCTGAGTTAGTTGCTTCTGAAATATGTCCGTTTTCTTCGCGATAAATAACTTTGATTCGTTGATCTAGTTCTTTATATTTTTCTAGCATGGGCTTAATATGTTCGCTTGGCGATGCATCATCTGCTAAACATAACTCCCAATTTTCATAGTACTGATTTTGTAAAGAAGAAACGCACGCTGCAAGCCATTTTTCTTCGACATTATAAACAGGCACAGCGACAGAAATTTTAGGCTGAAATTGGAACGTTTTAATTTCCGCTAAAACTGCCTCCACGTCAACAGGGGCTTCTGCTTTTTCTTGTCGTTTAAAGTACCACTTCACTGAGCCCATCAAACCACGTGTCTGAATCGAACGCCATGCTCGATCAAATTTTGTGCCTGGTTGAACCATGTTTGGACGCTCCACCACGTATTGAACCTTCTGGCCTGATTTTGTGTCAATGTTTAGCGTGTAGGCTGGTAAATCTTCTGGATCTTTAATCGTAATGACAAAACCATAATCTTGATCGCCTTCTAATTCAAACATATCAATAACATCACGACGGTATTCTGTTTCCACCGTATAAGTGACTGATTCACTAGCTTCTGCAATGCTGAATCTTAGCGGATAATTTGTTTGTTTGTCATACGCCCACCCTCTGATAACAGAAACGTTATTTTCTACATCGCGAGCAATATCATCGATGGTTAAATTAATCATTTTATCAAATTTAGTTAACGTGATTCGTTTATATTTTCCAGTAGGCATAGGGGCAGTCTCCGTCTGTTTATTCATTTCTTCTAAAAATTGATTTCTTTCATCTAACAGTGCATGAATAAAGGTATTTTCACGTTCTGAATAGTTGCCTTCAAAGAAATAATCAATGTCTACTGTCAGGTCTTTGCCTGCCATTTGTGCATCGGTTACTTCGATTACAGGTACTTGCGTATCTAAGAAATAATAGATATTCTCTTGTACCAGAAAAGCATTCGTGGCTGCGACTGGGACTGTCTCGCCGTCTATCGTCATGGATAATTTAATAATTGCCCCCGTTAAACTTGGGAATAATTTTATCAGTTGGACGTCTTCTGGTATCTTCAGTTGGAACTGTTTTGTTTCAGGTTTTTGTAAATCAACTGGTTGATCCAACTCAGTCTCTTTTTCTTCGCCGCAATTAATTAAAATATGAACGTTTTTTTCATTGTATGAATTTACTGGTGTCACTCGCTCTGGCTGTTCTACTGGTTCAGCAGTCAAGGCAAAAAAGTACTGATACACTTCGCCAAAGGGACGCGCTTTAAAAGCTGCTTGTACTTCTACAGGTAACGCTTCATACGTCGTAGGAATTTCGTTGTAGCCAACTTGATTAAATGTAAAATCTTCTTTGGCAATGTATAAACCAACTTCTACAAAAACTTTTTCAAATCCTTCTTGTAAATAGAATGATTTATGCGTAGCATCCAACAGCCCAGTTTCATTCCACGTTAAACGATTATTAAATAAATCAATTAAGACAGAATTATGCGCCAAATTAGGGAAAGTGATTAAGATTTGACCGCCTGGTTTTAAAAACGGTTTGACTTTTGCTAAGGCGCTTTGAGGATTCATTAAATGTTCCAACACATCTGCAAAAACGATATAATCAAACGTCTTACCAGCAAAGTATTCGACCCAATCATTTTCATCAATATTGCCATAAAAGGCATCTGTTGAAAATTGACTGACATGATCATAAAGTTCTTTGTCTAATTCAACAATTGAGACCTGGCACTTTTTTTCTTCCATCAAATAGCTAGTCATTCGCCCATTACCTGGACCAAATTCCAAGACATCACTATTTTCTTTGATTTGTGCTACGATTTTCCCAACACTGGTACTCTCGTCTGTTTCCATTTCAAAATCATACTTCATCTTTTGTCGTATCCTTCCATTTATGATCTAAGATGACAATTCCTTCTCCGGCATAACGACCGGTAATAAACATCGTCACGTATTTTGTTTTGTAGACTAATGGGACTGTTGCATGTTCCTCAAAGAAAGCAATATCAAAATAATATTCACCTGTTAATAATGACATTTTTTCATATTCTAAATAAAAAACATTCCGTCCTTTTTTCCAAGGAATTTGCACGCCATCTAACAACGTATTTAAGCCACAGACATAATGATTGTCCACTGTTCGAATAGCGACCCCACAAACAGGCTTCTTAATTTGGTCGTTTTTGACAGTATATTCAATTTTTACAATCACTTTTTCATCTTGCGTTACCATTTCTAATGGTTCATAATCCGCATTTAAAAGTTCCGCATGATCCACTTCAATAATATCTGGTGTTGGAGTTTCATCTTTCATGGTCGCTTCGCGGTCAACCGTTTTAATTGATTTCTTTTTCAAAAAGTTTTCGTAGTTGGTCGTCACGTCCATCGTATCTCCATATTCAACGACTTTCCCGTGTTGCAACCAAAAAGTTCTGTCACAAAAACGACGGATGGAGTTTACATCGTGAGAAACAAATAAAATTGTTTTACCAGAATTTTTAATTTCTGTAAATTTTTCCATACATTTTAATTGAAACTCTAAATCCCCGACAGCCAACGCTTCATCGACAATTAAAATATCGGGATCCACGTTAATGGCTACCGCAAAAGCCAAGCGGACAAACATACCACTAGAGTATGTCTTAACTGGTTGATACAAATGATCGCCGATGTCAGCAAAATCAATGACATCTTGGACACGCTCTTCCATCTCTTCTCGGGAAAAACCCAAGACCATTCCATTTAAGAAAATATTTTCATATCCTGAATATTCAGGGTTAAAACCTGAACCTAATTCAAGCAACGCTGAAATTTTCCCATTAATCACCATGGACCCGGAGGTTGGCGTTAATACTCCTGTAATAATTTTTAACATGGTTGATTTTCCAGAACCATTTTCGCCGACAAAGCCAATCATCTCGCCTTTTTTAATTTGCATCGTGACATCGTCTAACGCATAAAACAAATCGTGGTAAGATTTTTTGGTTGGACTAAGCGCTTCTTTAAACCGATCGGACGGCTTTTTATACATGTTGTATGTTTTGGTAATATGTTGGATATCGATTGCATATTCTGACATGTCGTTCTCTCCTTATAGTACATCTGAAAAATGTGGTTTTAAGCGTCTAAACACGGTTGAGCCAATTAATAGTAAAACAATAGTAACTCCCCAGAAATATAAGCTATATTGCCAATGTTCCCAGAACCATGCACCGCCTAAATAAGATTCGCGGTATCCTTGAACAATATAATATAATGGATTGATTTTTAAGATTGTCGCAATCATTCCAGTTGGTTGCCATAAAATTGGCAATGTCCACATAACTGTTTGCATAATGATATTGATAAATTGCATAATATCAGGTAAAAATGGTTGTGTTGAAGCAGTAATCCACGTAATTGCTGTTAAAAAGACTAATAAACAAGCTAAGTAGTAAATTAATTGCAAACTGTACAGACTTGGGTAATAACCGTTAGCTGTAGTAATTACAAAACCAATTAGAATGAAAAACAAGTGGGTGTACAAGTTCGATAAAATTTTAGACGTTGGTAAAATTTGTACATTAAACACGACTTTTTTAACTAAATAACTATATTCACGAAACACATTCGTGGCTGATAATAACGAATCTGAAAAGAAGAACCAAGGTACCATCCCTGTTACTAAATAGACAATGAATGGCATATTGTCGCCAGCTCTAGAACGAAGGCCTACAGAAAAGACAAACCAATACGTCAAAACAGTTACTAATGGCGTTAAAAACGCCCAGACAATTCCTAGTGCTGAACCAGCATACTTGGCCTTAAAATCATTAAATGAAAATTGTAATAACAATTTTTTGTTCTGAAAAATATTCTTGAAAATTGAAAATGTTTCTTTAAACATATACTTATTCCTTCCGTAATAAACTATTTTTATCTAAAATTTTTGGATACAAAAATGCCATTTTAAACAACATTTCTATTTTATCGATAAACGCCTAGCTTTTCAATAGTAGACCCCTTTTTATAAAGAAAAATTTAACTGATTTCGCTATATTAAAAAATCTTGTCCAATTTTTAGGAGATTATGCTACAATAATGGAGGTCTTGCATTTTTTTGCACGGAAATTATTTTTGAGAGAAGGGAAATTATGGTTCTTTTTATTATTTACGTATTTCTGTCTTCTGCTGGTCTGGTCTTATTTAAACTAGGTTCTAGCAGTTTGAACATCCAACTCCAACAAACAATCTTTTCAATGAATATCTCACTTATATCTTTATTAGGTTTATTTTGTTATTTAATTAGTTTTATTTTATGGATGTTAATTATTAGTCGTTCCGATGTTTCTTACATTGTTCCTTTAGGCGTTGCCTGTACAAACATCGCTATTTTAATTGCTTCAAATCTTATTCTAAAAGAGACAATCACAACGAATGCCCTTATTGGTGCTGTGGTTATTATTGTCGGCATTGTGATTATGAATCTTAAATAAAAAAGATCGCTATTCATTGAGCTGACCCTTAAATATTAGACTTTCAGGTCCAACTTTTAAGGGTCACTACACATTAGCGATCTTTTTTATTTTCTTCAGATTTCATGATAGATAATTCTTGCAATAATGTTTTAATGCGATTTTCGTGTTTTGAAATCAACACAGAATTTTTAATTTCCATGATTAAAAGGACAATCACCGCAGCTGATAATAAAAAGTTTGATGTTGTTTCAAACCCAAAGGCCATTGCTAACCATTCTGCCACATGCGGGAAAATAGCAAAAATAATTAAGACAATTGAGATTAATAACCAAATCAAAGCATTTTTTAGGAGAAAAATATTTTTATTAATTCCTCGAATAATGTATAAGAAAAAGCCAATTGCAAATAAAAATAAAGCTAGCCATAACACGGTTGGTAGCATTAATCTCCCTCCTTCATAAAGGCAGCAATCAGAATTGCTGAGCCGACTTCCAGCATATACTTCACAGAAGCCAATGCACGAATCGAAGAAACACCACCAAGCCGTTCCATCATATTGACAGGTCTTTCAACAATCACAAAGCGTTTTTTAATTAAGTGAACAATCGATTCTGGCTCGGGATAATTTGTCGGATAACGCTTTGCAAAAAAAGCAATCACTTTCCGATTTCCCGCTCGATAACCAGAAGTCACATCATAAATTGTTTTACCAGAAGCCATTCGAATACAAAAGGATAACAAACGAATACCAAAACGGCGCATTTTCGTACTTTGAAAAGACGCTTCGTTTCCAGGAATGAAACGAGAGCCAATCGAAAAATCACATTTACCCTCTGCTAATGGTTCCAGTAAAATAGGTAAACTATTGATATCATGTTGACCATCACCATCAAACTGAACCGCCACATCATACTCATTTTCTAAGGCATATTTATAGCCGGTCTGTACCGCCCCGCCAATACCTAAATTCAACACTAAATGAATGGCATTAATTTGGTTGACTTCTAAAATTTGTTTGGTTCCATCTGTCGAGCCATCATTAATTACCACATAATCCAATTCATGTTGAAAATGCGTAACTTCCTGTTTAAATGTTTCAATGGAAGCAATCGTCCGCAAAATGTTTTCTTCCTCATTGTAAGCAGGAATGATTAAAAGTACCTTCATAAAGAGAAACACCTTTCCACTTTTTCTCTAACAAAACCCCTCACTTACACAAAACAATTTATTGTTGAACATTTTCTAACATTTGTGCTAAGGCTTCTTGCCAAGTAGGAATTTTAAAGCCTAACGCTTCTGTTTTACTTAAATCCATGACAGAATATTGTGGTCTTTGCGCCTTTTGTGGAAATTGAGTTGAATCCACTGGCAGTACTTCCACTTCAGTATCTTTTAAAATTTCTTTAGCAAACTGATACCAGCTACAGCTGTTTTCATTAGACAAATGATAAACACCAAATGGCGCTTTTTCTGCAATAACAAATGCCATAAATTCGGCTAACGTTCTTGTCCAAGTTGGGCGGCCAAACTGATCGTCCACTACCGTTAGTTGGTCTCTTGTTTCCGCTAATTTTTGCATGGTAAAGACAAAGTTATGACCGTATTGACCAAATACCCATGATGTTCGAATAATATAATAATCGTCCAGGATTTCTTGGACCGCTTGTTCACCTAATAACTTCGTCCGACCATACTCATTTAAAGGATTCGGTTGATCATCAATCGCATAGACGCCTTCTTTTTTAGTTCCATCAAAAATATAATCTGTACTTACGTAAACAAGTGTCGCCCCCACTGCTTTAGCAGCTTCTGCAACATGACGTGTGCCATCTACATTCACTTTTTCATCTAATTCCTTGCCTTCGTCTTCTGCTTTATCAACAGCTGTATAAGCAGCACAATGATAAATGACGCTTGGTTGAATTTCTTTCACTTTTGCCAACGTACTATCCGCATCAGTAATATCTAATTCTGTGGAATCCGTTGAAACATACTCAATTCCTTGTTCGTCTAATAGGTGACGTAATTCTGTGCCCAATTGGCCATTTCCACCAGTAATTAAAATCATTTTTTTTCGCTCCTTCTTGAAAAAAAGGCAGGGCAAAGTAGCTTTTGTACTTTGCCATCGCCTTTCGACTGTTATCTCACATGTCAGAAAAAATTACTGACCATTTTGTGCATATTTTGCTTCAACAGCTTCTTTATCTGCACGCCACCAGTCTTCATTTTCTGTATACCACTTGATTGTTTCTGCCAAGCCTTCACGGAAATTCGTGAATTCTGGTTCCCAACCTAATTCTTCGCGTAATCTGGTTGAGTCAATCGCATAACGTAAGTCATGTCCTACACGATCGTTGACATGCTCATAGGCATCAACAGGTTGTCCCATTAATTCTAAAATTAATTCCATCACTGTTTTATTGTCTTCTTCACCATCGGCTCCAATTAAATATGTTTCGCCAATTTGCCCTTTTGTTAAAATTGCCCAAACAGCCGAAGAATGGTCGTTTGTATGAATCCAGTCACGAACATTTTTACCAGCACCATAAAGTTTTGGTGTAATACCGCTTAAGACATTGGTAATTTGACGAGGAATAAATTTTTCAATATGTTGATATGGCCCATAGTTATTTGAACAATTTGAAATTGTTGCTTGTAAGTTGAAAGAACGAACCCACGCTTTGACTAACAAGTCAGATCCTGCTTTTGTTGAAGAATAAGGACTTGAAGGATTGTAAGGCGTTTCGGCAGTGAATTTTTCCCCTTCGCCTTCTCCATGTCCTGGTAAATCTTCTCTTAAAGGTAAATCACCATAAACTTCATCAGTCGATACATGGTGGTAACGAACATTGTTTTTACGGCAAGCTTCGATCAATGTGTACGTCCCAATCAGATTGGTTTGTACAAATGGGAATGGGTCGTTTAATGAGTTGTCGTTATGCGATTCAGCAGCATAGTGAACGACCGCATCTGTTTCAGCAACTAAACGATTAACTAATTCAGCATCAGCGATATCTCCTACGACTAATTCCACGCGATCACTTGGTAGACCTTCAAGATTTTTTTCATTTCCTGCATACGTTAATTTATCTAATACAGTTACATGAACTTCTGGATGATTCTTTACAACATAATGAACAAAATTTGAGCCGATAAAACCAGCTCCACCTGTTACGATGATTTTTTTCATAATTGAAACTCTCCTACTTTTTTCTTAAATTTCGCCATAGATAAACGGATTTTCCGCTTCAAATTCTTTTAAGGTTGGATGTTTTTGATCCTTTTCTGACGTAATCGCTTTTTCTGGCGCAATTGGCCAATCAATAGCTAACGCTGGATCGTTAAAAGCAATACCGCCGTCTGCTGCCGCATTGTAGTAATTGTCACATTTGTACATAAAGTTCACGTTCGGTGTCAAAGTGACAAAACCATGAGCAAAACCTTTTGGTACTAAAAGCTGACGGTGATTATGTTCTGATAAAATGTAGCCTTCCCATTGGCCATAGGTTGGACTCCCTTTACGAATATCAACAATCACATCTAATACCGCACCTGTTACAACGCGAATTAGTTTTGTTTGCGCAGCTTCGCCTTTTTGAAAATGCAATCCACGCAAGACACCTGCTTCTGTTGATAATGAATGATTATCTTGGACAAAATCAAAGTCTAATCCATGTTCTGCAAATTTAGCTTTGGAATAACTTTCTGTAAAAAAGCCACGATGATCACCGAAAACATCCATTTCGATAATTTTGACATCTTGTAATTTTGTATCAATAACTTTCACGTTTCTTCGCTCCTATTCTGCTGCTAAACGTAGCAAGTATTGGCCGTAGCCATTTTTCTTCAATGGTTGTGCCAATTCTACCAATTGTTCTTTTGTAATATAGCCCATTCGATAAGCAATTTCTTCCAAACAAGCGACTTTTAAATTTTGACGTTTTTCAATTGTTTCAATAAATGTTGACGCTTCTAATAAGGATTCGTGTGTGCCTGTATCTAACCAAGCAAAGCCACGGCCCATTACCTCAACAGAAAGTTTATTTTTTTCAAGGTAGACTTTATTAACGTCTGTTATTTCTAATTCCCCACGTTCTGACGGTTTGATCCCTTTCGCAATTTCAACCACTTCATTGTCGTAAAAATACAAACCTGTCACTGCGTAATTTGACTTCGGTTGTGCTGGTTTTTCTTCAATAGAAAGCGCCCGCATCTCTTCATCAAATTCTACCACGCCGAAACGTTCTGGATCATTTACATGGTAGCCAAAGACTGTTGCCCCTGACTCTTTAGAAGCTGCTCGTTGCAACATTTTTGATAAGCCGCCACCATAATAAATATTGTCCCCTAAAACTAAGCAGACACTATCATCACCAATAAATTCTTCACCAATAATAAATGCTTGCGCCAAACCATCTGGGCTTTCTTGTACCGCGTATTCGATATGAATGCCTAAATCATGGCCATCGCCGAATAAGCTTTCAAAACGTGGTGTATCTTCTGGTGTAGAGATAATCAAAATTTCATTAATTCCCGCCAACATTAACGTTGACATTGGGTAATAAATCATTGGTTTGTCGTAAATTGGCATTAATTGTTTTGATGTTGCTTTTGTTAGCGGATATAAGCGTGTCCCGCTTCCGCCTGCTAAAATAATTCCTTTCATGAACAATCTCCTTAAATACTTCTATTTTTAGTTTCTATAAAACCAAATATCCTTCCCTATTATCGCATTAAGCATAGGGTTTGTCATGTTTTTTACGTAAATTTTACAAATCTGTAAAAGTTTAGCGTTGTTCCTTTAAACGCTGATGTAAAGCTTTTAATAAATTCACACGCCAATTTAATTTTTGTTGGAAACTTGTTTTGGTAATAATAGGGCTGACATTCGCTCCATGTCTTCGGTAAAGCACTAATGGTTCTTTAATGAAACCCGTTTGCTTTTTCCGTGCAGCTAATAAGCCAATCCACATATCATGCATAGGAACTTCTGGCGGAATGGGTAAAATGACGTTTTTCATCTCTTGACGAAAGGCCATACCTGCCCCAATATAGCCACTTTTTATCGCATTTCGCCAAAACCCTGGTTTGATTTTTCGAAACTTAAAATAAGAGGGATTGGTAACTTGTAAATCCGCATCAACAATTTTCAAGTCACTAATAACCACTTGGATGTCAGGGTGCGTTTCAAAATATTCTGTCACTGTCGTTACTTTATTTGGCAACCAAACGTCATCTTGATCTGCTAAAAATATCACTTCGCCTTTCGTATGCGTAAGCGCAAATGCAAAATTAGCAATCACTCCTTGCCCTGGACCTTGTAACAATTGAATTTGGGGATAATTCGCTGCATACGTCCTCAAAATTTCCAACGTATGATCAGTAGAACCATCATCTGAAATAATTAGTTCATCTTCTTCACTGACTTGTAAAAGAATACTATCTAATTGTTCCGCGAGATATTTTTCTCCATTATATGTCGCAATACAAACTGAGATCATAGATTATCCTTTCATTAACTTGAGAAATTCTGCCAATGTTTGCCGCCAAATTTGGCGATTTTTGACAGTTAAAAATTGCTTACTACTGCGTAAAAATAAATGGCGTCGATGATGGGAAAACTTTTCTTGATCATATCGACGATAAAATAACGTTTCTGCTTCAATAATAGAGCGATAACGTTGAGGACTCATTGTACGATAATCTAAAACAGACAATTCTTGTTTTAGGTGGATTGGTAAGACTTCAATCTTTTTATTGGCTTGATTTAATTGATAAAAGAACCAATGGTCTAAATAGTCCAAAGGAAATTCTTCCGAAAATTCTTCCAACCAGCGCAGTGTTTCTGCCGTAATGACTGTACCAGAATTGATAGCCATCAACGGTTGGTTGGCTATACCTGCTGTTGGCTTTGCTCCTTTAAGCCCAACGTATTGATCACTATATACTGGCGAAATTTGTTGTCCATTTGCATCTACAATTGGAACATAGACTGCCACAGTCGGATCTAATGGCATGATGATCAACGTATCAAAATAAGAAGCTGGCACTTCTGTGTCTTGGTCAAGGAGCAACAATAATTCACATTGATTCGCTTGACTAAAAGCAATCGCTTCATTATAAGCGGTCGCTAGGCCTGGATTATCAGGATTATGTCGATAAGTAACATTTTGTTGTAAAAATAATGCATCTTCTTGAGGAAGTGGACTGTTGTCATAAATAAATAAGTGCAATTCGGGATGATTTACAACTTCTTTTAATAACAAATAATTTGGCGCATCAGCCATTTTCATTTGATATAAGACGATGACTACCGCTAATCTTTGACTCATTAAAAGAACCTCCAGCCCCATTTGTTAAAAAATTTCCCCATTGATTGCATAAAGATTTTAAACAATTTTCGACTTTTATGGGCGCCCTTTTCATACATGTGAACAACCGTTTCAAAAGGCGTATAGAGAATCCGATAGCCTGCTTTGCCAAAGCGTAAACATAAATCGTTGTCTTCAAAGTACATGAAAAAACGTTCATCGAACCCACCAATTTCAACGAATTTTTCACGATCAATCAACATAAAACAGCCTGAGCCCATTTTAATATCCGTTGTTTCTGTATCCGACAAATCGCGACATTCATAAATGCTCAAACGTTTATCAAAAATTTTCTTTACAAATTGAAAGGGAATAAAACGTAACATATAATCGAAGACATCTAATTTTTGACGAACTAAATATTGCGTCGTGCCATCTTCATTTAACACTTTAGGGCTAACGACTGCAATGTTCTTATCTATTTTGATACGGTCTAATAGACGATCAAGCACGTCTTTAGTAACCAAAACATCGGGATTAAAAATAATTGCATACTTTGTCGAAGCATTGAATAACACTTGATTATGACCATGACCAAACCCTTGATTTTCTTCAGCGCGATGGATAGTAATAAATGGTTCATATGTTGTTAATTTTTCAAGATACGCTGTTTCAGAATGATTGTCATAGATATGAATATCATAGATACTATCAGTACCCAATTCGGCTTTTAATTGGTTTAGTACATTAAAAATGTAACGACTATTATAAGTGACAATCGAGATTGTTACCATTTCTTGCATGCTCATTTCTCCTTACTACTGAAACATCGTCTTAAAAAAAAAGCATATGTTTCACACATATACTTTTTTAAGTTTAATGGAATTATATCATAGGTTTACGCTCTCGCAAAGCAACCTAAAGATTTCTTTACTTTCTCTTAGAATGCTTGCCAAGTCGCTTTTTCATTTGCTCCTGACGATATTCACGATTCCCTAAAATCCGTAACAAATACATCAACGGTTGATGTCCTTCGCCAACTAGACCGATTAGTTCAATGAATAGTTCTAAGCCAATTAAACAAAAGACAATTAATAAAATTGATGCTACTGTACTTGAATAGCTGAACAATAAAGAGACAAAGGAAAAAACTAACGCTAATGCATAAATAGTCATGACCGCCCCTTTATGGGTAAAACCTAAAGATAACAAGCGGTGATGCAAATGCATTTTATCTGCTGAGGAAATGGGCTTCTTGTTCAATAGCCGTCGAATAATTGCATAAACCGTATCCGTAATAGGCACACCTAAAATCACCATTGGCGTAATTACCGTAATAAACGTAGCATTTTTCAAGCCCTGTAACGACATTACTGCAATCATAAACCCGAGGAATAACGCCCCGGTATCTCCTAGAAATATTTTAGCCGGATAAAAATTGTATGGGAAAAATCCCGCAATGCTCGCAACTAAAATAAAAATAACAATTGGAATATAGACCGTTTTAGCATGTAGGAAAAAATACCCTGTAATACCAATCGTGGTTAATCCAATAATGGATACGCCTGATGCTAAACCATCCAAACCATCAATTAAATTTACTGCATTCGTAATCGCTAAAATCCACAATAAAGTTAGTGGTAAACTAAACCAGCGCAAATCAATCATTCCAACAACTGGCAACGTCACAAAATCTATCCGAATTCCAGCAACAAAATAAATAACTAATGCTGCTAACAAAATACCGATTGTTTTTTTCATTGGAGTAATCTCTTTAATATCATCAATGAGGCCTGTCAAAACAACCATTCCACCAGCCAAAATAATCGGCCAAATATAATCTTGTGGGATAATCGAACGAAAAATCAATAAACATGAACTAGCAAAAGCAATGTAGATTGCAAGTCCTCCTGCTGTAGGCATATTTTTGGTATTGATTCGTCGCTCTCCTGGTGCATCATAGGCGCCAATCCGAAACGCTAGAAGCTTAACAAGTGGTGTTAATAGCAAAGATAAGATAAATGTCATAAATAAACGTATCAAAACTTCATAAATAAATAGTGACATAGTCGAACCCACTTTCTTCTCGTTCAGGGTATATTATACCGTAAACTGAAGCATTTACAAGCTGAAACATGTGTTCTGGCAACGGTTTAGACTTTTTTAAAGAAATCCATTTATTTTTTCTTTTTAAACCATCTAAACAAGCGTTGTTCAAAACTTGGTTGTTTTTTTTCTTTATCTCCAGATAAGTATTCATCGACGACAGCGTTGACAATTGCTCCTAAAATAATAATCGTGGCAGCAAAATTCAGCCATAACATCAAGATGATAAAACTCCCGATGATTTGATAACTTGCGATTCTAGAACTAAAATATTTTACGTACAAACCAAAAATTTGTGATAATAGCATCCAACCGACTGTCGAAAAAATAGCCCCTGGCAAAATAGAACGTAACGATAATTTCCGATTAGGAACGACCGCATAAATCAAACACATAATCACTAATAAAACAACGGTCGTTAACGGCCATTTTAACGCTTGGAAAGTATCGATCACAGACGTTGAGTAATGGAAAATTGGTTGCAGTAATTCAATAATGTACTGACCCAGACCTAAAATTACTACTACACCAACAATCGCTACCATAAATAACAAAATAACTAAAAATGAGACCACTCTTACGAGAATAAAATTTTTCCTTTGTTCGACACCAAAAGCTTTATTCATCGCATTTTGTAGTGCATTAATACTTTGACTGGCACTCCAAAATGCTGCTAAAGCGGAAACAGAAAGCAACCCGCCTGAACGTTGAGTCAGTAGTGAACGAATCGCTGGTTCTAAGTTCTTATAAACATCTTTCGGAATCGCCTCTGCAATATAAGGCAACACAGAATTAGGGTCGATTCTTAAATAAGGTAAGACATTACCTACCGCAATCAGTAATGGAAACAGCGAGAGTAATAAATAATAGGCAACAACCACTGAGCTGTTGCCTATTTCGGCTGTGACCATGTGACTTTGCGTTGTCTCAATAAAACGCATCAAAGATTGATTCTTTTTGATGTTGTCGAGAAACTTCATCACACACTCTCCTTATTAATAAGTCAATTCTTCGCCTTGTGACGTTAAGATTCTTGGACCTTCTTTCGTAATCGCTAATGAATGTTCATATTGACAACTTAGACCGCCATCTTCAGTATAAGCAGTCCAACCATTTGGGTCCATTTTCATGCGCCAAGTTCCTGTGTTAACCATTGGCTCAATGGTAATAACCATTCCCTCTTTTAAACGTAGTCCTTTACCTGCTTCACCATAGTGAGGAATCATTGGACTTTCATGAATAGTTGGGCCAATGCCATGACCTACAAAGTCGCGAACTACCCCGTAGCCTTCTCCTTCTACATACGTTTGAATTGCATGACCAATATCGCCAATTCTATTTCCTACTTGTGCTTGTTCAATCCCAAGATATAGCGCTTTTTTGGTTACTTCCATCAAGCGATCAATTTCAGGTGTTGATTCACCCACGACATAAGACCAGCATGAATCAGAGATTGCGCCCTTTAAGTCGACACACATATCTACTTTGATTAGGTCGCCATCTTTTAATACTTTTTTACGAGGAAATCCGTGGCAAATTTCGTCGTTGATACTACAACAAGTAGCATATTTGTAACCTTCATAGCCAATTTGAGCCGCCACGCCACCATGACTTTCAATAAAGTCTCTCACAAATACTTCAATATCCCAGCTTGTAATGCCAGGTTTAATAAACGTCCGTAAATGACGGTGAACATCCGCTAATAATTCCCCTGATTCATCCATCATTTCAATTTCTCGTGGTGATTTTAATGTAATCATACTATCTCTCCTAAACTTGTTTCATTCAAATTATTTTATCACATTTTTTGCAAAAAAGATTGTTCAAACACCAATTTTCAAAAAGTCCCTTAATAAAAGCACTCGCTAGTCTTTTATAAGAAATGCGCATCTGCTATAATAAGTGACAGAATTGTATGAGGGGGAAGAAAGTTTATGACGTTAGCTAAAATTGTGTATGCAAGCATGACTGGGAATACAGAAGAAATTGCCGACATTGTTGCAGAAGCATTTGAAGATTTAGAATTAGAGGTCGAAATTGATGAGTGTACGCAAGTCGATGCCGCTGATTTTGAAGAGGCCGATATCTGTGTAGTAGCTACATATACGTATGGCGATGGCGATTTACCTGATGAAATTGTCGACTTTTATGAAGACTTACAAGAGATTGATTTATCAGGAAAAATCTTCGGCGTTTGTGGTTCAGGAGACACGTTTTATGATGATTTTTGTAAATCGGTGGACGACTTCGAAGCAGTCTTTACTCAAATTGGGGCAAAAAAAGGCGCCGACAGCGTTAAAGTTGATTTAGCCGCTGAAGAAGACGACATCCAACGTTTAGAAGAATTTGCGAAAAAATTAGCAACTGCCGCAGAATAACTACGTTGAAATAAATAAAAAAAACACCAGAAAAAAATGGCTAGTTCCCATTTTTCTCTGGTGTTTTGATATTCCTAATTTAAAAATAAAATACTGTAATTTAATGCTGCCGCAAAAGTAACCCAAAGAATATAAGGAATCATCAACCAGCCACGCGTTATTAATTTATAACGCAAGTAGTCCCACTGTTGAACTATTAATAATAGCCATAACAATGAGATATCAATCACAGATAATAAATTATTTTGTAAAGAAAAAAAGAAAAATGTCCAGAAAAAGTTCGCAATAAATTGTAAAATAAATAGCGTAATCATCCGTTTTTTCTGTTGTTTATTTGGATGAACTAAGATGAAATAAAAAGTAATGCCCATAAAAATATACAACACCAACCACACTGGTCCAAATAACCAGCCTGGCGGAGCAAAACTTGGTAATCTCAACGCTTGATAATATTCTCTCGCATTTACTGAAAATAAGCCCGACAAGAGCCCTAGTCCGGTAATTCCTACAATACTTAGCCATAAACGCTTATCTTTCACTCGGTTCATGTTTTTTGCCCCTTTCTATTTCTCTTCTTTACTGTAGCATGGTTGCGAATAATCTACCATTAATACACTTAACAAAAAAAGACCGTTCTTTTAAGAAACAGTCTTTTGCTGTAACCTCACAGAAGTTATCAGCATGAGGTTACACTTTTTTTAATTTTTATAGGTCAATATCAATTGGTTCATCTCGTTCAAGAATTGCTTCAATACTATCTTTCATTAAATGAATGATTTGTTCTTCTGAAGGATGGATAATTCCAGAAGTCATCAATGCAGCCACACCAGTAGCGACCACCCATGTTCCCATGTGTAAAGAGTCAATTTGAACATCGTTTAAATTAGCATACTCAGGATCAGCTTTTACCGCTTCAGTAAAATAGTGATAAGAGAATTCTTGCATTTTTTTGCCGCCACCATATTCTTCTAAATAAAGCGCACGGTATAACTTACTTTCACTTGTCGCAAAATGAATATAGTTTAAAGCCAAATCAACAATTGTATTCCCAGTATGTTTTACTGGAAAGACTTCTTTCGCTAAGTATTTATGAATTTTTTGGAATAAAGCATCGCGTAAATCATCCATGTTTTTAAATTCCAAATAAATCGGTTGGGTGGAACATTTCATTTTATTAGCAATATTACGTGCAGTGAACTTCGAAAATCCTTCAGTGGCGACTACTTCATAGGCAGCTGTTAAAATCTGCTCTTTCGTAATGGTTTTTTTTCTTGCCATAATTCCCTATCCCCTTTATTCATTCATATACAACGCTTCCAAATAAATGCTTATGGTTATTGTAACACGATTTTTCTATTATGCAAAATTAGAACAACTCTTTGTACAAAAGTTCACTGAGCGGGAGCACGACAACTTTTACCCCAACTTAAAATAACAGTTGATAAAGGCTTTATTTCGTTGAGTTCCCTGCTCTTCCGTGTTATGATATGAGCAGTCATTACCCCTGAAAATGAAGGAGGAATCACGAATGACCTTAGAGAATTTTAATGAAAATCTAAAGAAATATGCACGTTTAATTGCTGAAACGGGTGTCAATGTTCAGGACAATCATACGGTTGTTTTACAAATCAGTGTTGATCAAGCGCCCCTTGCCCGCTTAATTACGGAAGAAGCTTATCGCTTAGGTGCGGCCGAAGTAATTGTTCAATGGAGCGACGAAACCATTCAACGTGAATTTTTAGCTCATGCTGCAACTGATCGTATTGAAAATGTTCCTCAATATAAAATTGATCAAACCGATGATTGGATTGCCAAAGGCGCAAGCCGAATTAGCGTGGTTTCTTCTAATCCTGATGCATTAGCTGGCGTGGATGCACAACGTGTAGCAGCTTTCCAAGCGGCTAATGGGAAAGCATTGGTCAACCTACGAAAAGCAACGCAAGCCAACAAAGTAAGTTGGACTGTTGTAGCTGCTGCTAGTGAAGGCTGGGCAGCTAAAGTCTTTCCAGAATTAGCAACAAGTGAAGAACAAGTTGATGCACTTTGGAATGAAATTTTCAAAACAACACGAATTTATGAAGAAAACCCAGTCATTGCTTGGAATATCCATGATAAAAAATTACAAGAAAAAGCGGCTGAATTAAACGAACAACAATTTACTGCTTTACACTACACAGCTCCTGGGACAGATTTAACGATTGGTTTGCCTAAAAACCATTTATGGGAAGGCGCTGGTAGTTATAACGCTCGTGGGGAAGAATTCATGGCTAATATGCCAACAGAAGAAGTTTTCACCGCCCCAGATAGTCGCCGCGTTGATGGTTATGTTTCTAGTACAAAACCACTAAGTTATGCTGGCACAATCATTTCGGGAATGAAATTTACATTTAAAGATGGAAAAGTTGTTGACTTCTCAGCTGAACAAGGCGAAGAAGCATTGAAAAATCTCTTAGCTATTGATGAAGGTGCCAAACACTTAGGAGAAGTTGCTTTAGTACCAGACCCTTCACCAATTTCACAATCCGGTTTGATTTTTTATAATACATTGTTTGATGAAAATGCCTCTAATCATTTAGCCTTTGGTTCAGCCTATGCCTTCAACTTACAAGGCGGCACGGAGATGAGCGAAGAAGAATTAGCTGAAGCTGGTTTAAATCGTAGCCAAACACATGTGGACTTTATGGTAGGATCTGACAAAATGAATATTGACGGCATTAAGGAAGACGGGACGATTGTTCCAGTTTTTAGAAATGGCGATTGGGCATAGTCTACCAAATGTTGAAACCAAAGTTTTTAGCTCCAAGAAATAAGAAGAAACTGCTTTTATTCAGTAGGTTCTTTTAAAATTTAGAAAGTGAGGCCTAAGTTGCAGCGATTTAGGCCTCACTTTCTTATGCTAAAAAATCAATTGCATTCGAAGGACCTTTAACGTTATAATTAAATTGAAAGCGGATTCTTTTACACGATATAAGTTTACTTTTAAATAAAAGAATTTTTTCAAAAAAGTAGAATTGGAGAATTAACATGGGATTATTTGATGGATTATTAGGGAATGCAACACAAAATAACAATGAAACAGCTGAAAAAGAATTACGGGATGTTTTAATCCCTAACGAAAAAGTAGATATGGCCTTCACTTTAGTAAGAGATTTAATTGTCTTTACAGATAAACGCTTAATTTTAGTCGATAAACAAGGAATTACAGGTAAAAAAGTTGATTATAAATCGATTCCCTACAAATCTATTTCACGCTTTTCTGTTGAAACTAGTGGACATTTCGACCTAGATGCAGAACTAAAGATATGGATTTCAAGTGCTGAGTTACCTTCAGTAAGTCTTCAATTTAGAAAAGATAAAGATATTGTTGCTATTCAACAAGCCTTAGCAGCTGCTGTGTTATCTTGAATCCACAAAAAAAGACAGGGAAGCGACCAACTTTCCTGTCTTTTTAATTTTAGATAAAATAAAAAAGGCTTCTCAGCCTTGATACGTTCCTTATTCAATCAGACACATGGCGGCACTTGCTTAGTCTTTCAAGCGTATTTTACGACTATTTATAACCTTGTAAAAACACTAGTAAATCAATAATATTATAATTTAACACCATATAATTTTTTACAACCTTTTACAACTTTTGCCCCTTTTTTGCCCCTTCCTCCCAAAATATTACAGTTGTGTAAAACGATAGACAACACGAACGTACATTCGGTATAATTGTATTATCAGGAGGGCGATATAATGAAAACTAATTATGTAGGAGTAGTTGAAAAGATTAGAATGCTAAGCATGTACCCAAAAATGCTAGTTAGGTTTTCTTTAGTCACGCATAACGAGACTGTCAATTGTATTGTCTCAAAGCAAGAGCTAGCAAATTTATTATTAATGACTGTTGAAGGAACTGAGCTCGCCGTTTTTGGCCATCAAAACAAACGAAAGCAATTAGTAATTGATAAAATACTTGTCCGAAAATCTTTGATACTCGCATAAAATAAACCCCAACTCAAGATAAGAGTTGGGGTTTTATTATTCTATCCATTCATCATCAAAATATTCATCTACGAATTCATCTATTGTTTCGCAGCGTTCTTGTTCTTCGTCGAATGGATTTTCTTCAGTCACATGCTCTTCACTCCATTTCGTGAAGTTATGAATCTGAATATGTCTTATGTCGTAAAAATCGATTTCTTGTTCACCAATTAGAACAACATCAAACTCAGCCATTCCACGAAAAACACCAAAAACATGTGGTTTCACACGGTCATATTCATCTAACGAATTCAATTGAATCTCTAGTACCTTATTATGTTTAATTGAGCGGTCTAAAAAATATTCTATTTGGTTTTGGGATTGTTGTGGTAGTCTCTCAATATTTCGAGCGTGATATTCATCAGTGCTCTTTATTGCTTCAGTTAATTCGCCTAACGGAAACGCCGTTGGCCACTTTAGTTCAAATGGCCTGTCAACATAATCATTGTAAGGTGTAAACTCTTTTTTAGTTCGTCTCACCATCTGATACACTCTCCTATCGAAAACATTATACGAACATAAGTTTGTTTTTTCAAGAAAGAATCGTTAAAATTCAAATCTTTTTAAGATAACTATTGACTTTATACAACTATAGTTGTATAATATGAATATAGTTAAGGAGGTGAAACATGTGCTAGACGATATAGGAAAAGCCGTCGCAATCGTCCTAGGAGTTCTCCAATCCGCAAAAATTGTAAAAGAACTTTTAAAAGACGATAACGACGACAAATAAGAATAATGATTGGGAGCTAAGGCTCCCTTTCTATAAATTAATTCTAGCATGAATAATATGAAAAATAAAGCTTACGGATTAACATTACTTGCTGTTGTATTAGTTGGTTTAGGTCTTACAGTTTTCAATGTGATTAACTGGATTACTTACTTGGTAATCTTGTTAATTGTAGGCATATTAAGCAAAAGAAAGTAGTTGATTAAATGACTTACACTGAAAAAATCGAAAAATTAATAGACATGGATTTAACGAGCTATCGTATTGCAAAAGAAACTGGAATCAGCACGCAATACATCGACAAAATCAGAAGTGGAAAAACTGCTATTGAAAATATCGGTCTGGGCAAAGCTGAATTGTTAGTGAAGTATTTTGATAAATTAATTAAAGATAAAATTGAATTTTAAAGGTCAGAATACATCCTATAATTAATAATTGTTTAAAAAGGATGATTTTATGTTAACGAAAATAAAGGTAACTACAAATAAGTTTACAAGCTGGTACAAAAAACATAACAATTCTATTTCGAAAGTAGTTAAAGTAGCCATATCATTTACTATCATCGTATTAGGTTTCTATTTGAACAAAACATACTATGAAGATATCTCAGTAGAGTTTTACCCTTTTGTTTCTAAAGACGAACCTTATAGTAATAACATAGTCGATGAAGTAAATCTAGACAAAGAACCAAATAAAGTAGTTTTAGTTTCTTCTTTAGAAATTCCAATGACTATTGAAATTTTAAAATTTGAATCTATGGAAAAAGACAACTCACCTAAATTCAAATCAACTGGAATTAAAAAGTCTTTAGAACCTGGTGATGTTTTTAAAATATCATACCTTGAAAGCGAAAATATACCAAATTACGAATTAAAGGCTTCTACAGGTTATGGTGACGGAAATATTTCATTAAAGTACAATGGTAGATATGGCAACATAAATAAAACAAAAATCAAGTCAGAAAGAAAGCTTATTCCATATTTTATTGATAAAGTATTGAATTAATATATGTATTAGAGCTTGGGATATTATTCCCAAGCTCTTCAAATTATTTTACGACTGGAAACATAGCTTCTAAGCGATTATACCAAGGCGCATTTTTGTTCCATTTATCTTGTCCGTAGAAAGGAATATCTTTGCCATTGTTTCTCTTGTACAAGTCCTCAATGACTTTCATTTCATCTGGATGAGAGACACGTCTTGTGTTAACTCCATTACAAAACATTACAGTCCAAGCATCTCCATTCCATTCTAGTTTACCTGTTTTTGAATTAATTGGTCTTTCGTATAAACATTGCATAGTCGTTTCTCCACCTTTTATATTATTTTGATTGTTATTATTTGAATCGCCATTGCCTTCGTTTGGATTGCCCATATATTTTTTTATTTGGCTAATAAAATAGTCTTTTACGGCATTTGTTTCTTTTCCATGCAATTCCCAGGAACGGTGAGGACATGCCGTAGGAACAAATTCTTTGTGTAATCTTACAGTATCTCTATTAGGGTACATTACCCAAAACTTCATATCTTCAGCAACTTGTTTAAATGTCATTTGTTCATTCGCTAAGAAATCGGCATCGCTAGCACCCATTGATTGACATACTTCATAGCCAACATAGTTCAAATTCCCATCTGGATTCGCTGTGTGCCATGCTGCGTTGAATGTATCTTCTACACGTGCAATTGTATTTCGATCAATATAATAATGAGCAAAGCCATTCGCCAGTTGTGTAGGAGACATTACAGCCAAGGCATTGACATATTGTGCAGCTGTAGCATAAATACTTCCAGCATCATTATGAATGACAACACCTTTGGGCGTTGCATTGGGACGTCTCCCGGCAATCCCACCGCAAACAGATTGATTAATCACTTGCACCATCTTTAGGTTCACCACCTTTATCATTTTCATCTTTTAATTTACTTAAATGCTCCTTAACCCATGAAGGAAAGGGAACGCCTAACTGCCCTAAGTTTTCAATAATGGAAATGCCATACACTGCTATATAAAATAAGACAAATCCAGTAGCGATTGATTCTAGACCCATGATTTTCAAGTATGGATAAGCAACGCTTATTAAGCAGACCACTAATAAATGTTTTACTAATCCTAGCAATCCTTTTGTGCTATTTCCTTCCTTAATGAAAATACCTTTACATAATCCTGTTAAGATATCCCCTAACACAATCCAGACAAACACCTGAATAAAACCGTTAGAAATCATATTCTTGAATTCTAGTATCAACGCTTGATTATCAATAATCACCATATTTTCCACCTTCCAATAATAAAAACCGCCTAGCTTTTGCTAAACGGTCTCTTATAAATATTTAAATTAAATTTTGATTTTACTTTAATTGATTTGGACTTATACTGCATATACAGTTGATCCTGCTGCCCAACTTGATCGACCGCTCCAGTTTAGCCCCACAGACAAAGTTCCTGCAACAACCCCCGCAGGCGCTGTTCTTCCTCTAATATCAAACGTTCCTAGTGCAACGCCACTAGAAGTGCGTATTCCGCATTGTGAATATTGGCTTTTCAAAGGAATAGCCCAGTCAGGCAGGTTTGCTATAACAGTGTTTTGAGTATTACCACCCTTTTCAACATTAAAGTTAATATGGATTCCGCCCCCTACTAATTCTTCAACATAACTAGCATCAGTAATACCTTGATTATCAACAAATCCGTTTTGATAACTCAACTTAGCGTATTTTTGATTTCCAGATAATGAATTGGTGGTGATATAGTCTATACCTAATTTAGTCATATCTGCAAACTTGTTTTCTGGAACTGTCCAAGTACCTATCTTCATGCCTAAAGAATGAAGATTTTTAACATTTGTAGAATTCACACTAGCATTGTTAAAAATGCAACTACATACTGCTGGAATTGATAGGTTTTTTAATTCATTTATTACATTCGTATTTATCTCATTAACAAAATAATGAAGCTCCATATTTGGGTACATAGATCTAATTACATTTAAAACCGCATATGAGAAAGAACCTATTACGCAATTAAATTCATCAAATCCATATAGATTCAATGTATCTTTCAATAACGCATAATTAGCAGTACTATACTCGTTGTTTTTTATTTCTATAATAGGTACCTTATTAATTTGTTTGCAAATTGATAAGTAGTCATCAAGTGTCGGTGGTATTCTCTCTTCATCTGATAACTTAGAAACATTAGCACCAGCATCAATTCTTAAATTTCTAAATTGCGATAATGTCATTGATGAAACTTTACCAGTGCCATTTGTTGTGCGGTCCACTGTTTCATCATGCATGACAACCCACTGACCATCGCTTGTGACCTGAATATCCGTTTCGATACCCCAATGACGTCGAACCGTTTTAAATGCCGGAATGGAGTTTTCTGGATATTCTGTATTGTTTCCTCGATGGGCAATCCAATTCAACCCTTCCTTCCATCTTTGACGATGTGTTTTGGTCTCATTTAAATAGTATTTTTTCGTTGTGAAAGGTGTCATGAATTCAGTATTTGATTCGCCTTTTTCTGCGGATGATTGTGTTGCCGTGTTATAATTGTCAACATTTCCCAAACCTACTTGCGCAGACGTCACTTTATGAGGATTACTATTATCTTCAATATGTTCATTTAATCTTTTTTCTTTAATAAATCCACTTTTTTCTAAAACAGATTGAGCATCAATAC
>SKEB01000361.1_pt1 | contig 43935 bp, 38 predicted proteins | sample 4826561 | NCBI WGS metagenome assembly SKEB01 (sample SAMN11008820, study PRJNA524170) | human gut metagenome | biome: Human fecal sample; material: Feces; isolation source: fecal sample from pouch patient p17 | host: Homo sapiens | place: Israel: Tel-Aviv | collected 2016-03-29
GCAAGAATACTATGAACGGACAAAGGCAAAAAAGAAAGCTGAGATGGACGCTAAAAAAGAGGAAATCCGTCAGGAAGATATTGCAAAGGGTGTGTTCGTTCCGGTATCACTGCTTCCACCAGCAGAACCGAAGAAAGGAGTTGCATCAGCATGAGCGAATTAGAAAGAATCATTCACGATGACAGCAATGGTCTGGATTATATCCTTGTCGGGGAAATCTATCTGCCACTGATCGCTGTACCGGAAGAAAAGCGTGATATTGGCTTTTATGGAATCCTTCACAGAAACTATCTGAAAGACTATAAAGGTGGCTTATATTCTTATCTGACATTGAGTGGGAAACTCTGGACTTACCTTGCAGACTTAAATGAGCAGTGTGTAGAACGCAGAGATTTTCTCACGAATCAGATTATGAAGCAGGAAGGCATTACAGAGGAATTGAAAAGCAGAGATCAAATGGAATGGGTCCGCCAGGCAAACAATGTGAGAAGCCGGGTAAATGAAATCATTTTAAGTGAATTGGTTTATGTGTAGGAGGGGCTTATGAGATACCGGATTGAATATGCAGACGGAAGATGCTGTAATTTTGCAAACAGCAGAAAAGATTTGTTGGATTGGTTGAAAACATTAAAAGATGAAAAAGTTGTTGATATCCGTAAAGTGTACAAAAACGGTGTTACAGATTCTGTGATAGACAGCTATCGCAGTTATCTGAAACAGTGAAAGGGGTGGACAGTCATGGTAATTGTAAAACTCATTATAAGGATCCTGTTATTGCCAGTGCGTATAAGCCTGACAATCGTACAGTTGATGGTCATGTTCATTACATGGCTGTCTGCAACTGTATTTCATATCCTGTCTGGGATTATTTGTATTACAGCTATATTAGGGTATGGATTCGGGCAGGAAACAGGCACAGAGACGATTAGAATGCTTGTGGTGGGGTTCGTACTGTACGTGTTGCCTATCATTGCAAGTTGGTTCGTTGTGTGGCTGGAAGCAATAAAAATCAGATTGATAGGAGATTAAAAAGATGGAATTAACAGGAAAAATGGAAGAATTTATGAATGATCTTATCGGAGAAAGAATGGAGCAGGTCTATCAAGAAAAAGACGGACAGCAATATGATCCATTTAATGAAAAATTGGAAATGAAATTGCAAAAGATATTTCAGAAACTTTCAGATAAACAGAGAACAATTTTATTTGATTACATGACTGAAACATCAAATAAATGCAGTGACCTGAATGAATTCTATTACCGCATGGGATTAAGAGATGGATTGATGTTAAAAGCAGTAATTCAGGTTATGCTGGACGCATTAATGGAGTGATATATAATAGAGCTTATGATATGTAAAAAAGCCTGGACTTTTAATGGTTAGAATGATAAAATGTTTTGTATGAAATTACTATCATAAAAAGCCTGGATTTTTGGTGGCGAATATGATATTATTATTTGCGAAATGTACGAAAGGAGTATGTGTATATGCCATATGCGATTGATTTATTCTGTGGGGCAGGTGGTTGTTCAGAAGGATTGATTCAAGCAGGGTTTCATATTTTGTTCAGTTCTGATATTAGTGACATGGTTGAAGTAACCTATAAACATAGACATGAGCAATTAGGATTGATTCAGGGTGAAAATACATGGTTTGAAAGAGCTGATATTAAAGATTTGACAGGGAAAGATATTTGCACCCATATTAAAAATCTAAAAATCTTTGAAGGAAAAGATATGCCTGAGATAGATTTAATGATAGGCGGACCGAGCTGCCAGGGGTTCTCAAGAGCTGGAAGACGTGACAAAGCAGACCCTAGAAATATGTTATTTGGGGAATATGTTCGTGTAATAAATGAAATACGTCCCAAATATATTGTACTTGAAAATGTCGAAGGCTTTGTTGATATGCAATTCATAGGATATAAAGGAATCACAGGAATTGAATATCCAGATGGTAGTGTGACACCAAATATTTTACAAAATGAATTAAATGAAATCGGATATGATACACTCGAACCTAAAATCCTTAATGCTGCTGATTATGGTGTTCCACAAAGACGAAATCGCATTATTTTTATAGGATATAGAAAAGGTTTAAAAGCACCAAAGTATCCAGAACCAACAGTACAGCCAAACGAGCAATTATCATTACTTGATGCTATTAGTGATCTTATTACAGATCCCCAAATTAAAAGAAAAGTCAATAAAAAATTATCGCAATTTCAAATTGATAGCAGGAATGGAAGAACACCAGGAATTGATGGAAAACCAATTCCTGTAAAAAAACAATATAATACAGAACTCTCACGTCAGACAGAGATTGTGAAAGAACGTTTTGAATTGTTTGAGCAAGGAGAAACAGGGACAAACTTAAAAAAAAGGGTAATGGAACAGGGAATAGATATTTCAGACAAACCAGCATTAATTGAACTTTGTGCCACTAAATTAAAAATGACGAAAGAAGAAGTTGTCAGTCTTTTTAAAAACCCAGGAGCAACTAAAGAACAAACTGAAATATTACTTACAAAGAAGAATATAAGGCAACGCTTTTCACCAGAACAACCGTCAGCGACAGTAGTTACTATTGCAGATGATTATATTAGCCCATGGGAACCAAGAACTTTTAGTGTAAGAGAAATGGCAAGATGTCAGTCGTTTGATGATTCTTTTGAGTTTTTAGGAAAAAGAACTACTGGAGGATTATTAAGAAGAAAAGAGGTTCCTCAATATACACAAGTTGGAAATGCTGTTCCACCGTTATTAGCGAGAGCTGTTGCGTTAGAAATAAAAAAAGTACTTTAAGTGATAAAAGGGCGGTATTGATCCGCCCTTTTATTAAAAACTTGTTAAATCATATTCTATTGGATCACCAAGTAATAAAGGTAAATCTTGAGGAAGCATTTTAAACAATACGCCATGGTCTCTCCATTTTCCATCTGGTTTATAGTGGGCAGCTAAATCAATGGTGATTTTATCGGCTTCAAGCAATGGAGCGAGCAATGATGTATTTGGATTTTTCGTATGCAAAATTTTGTCATATCTAAAGTACTCTTGTCCATTTATAGTTTCAGATAGTGCTTTAACCCAAAATGTTTCATGATGTTTGGTCAGCAATGCTTGACGAAGGTTCTGAAGCCTCCAAGCAGAGACATAATGCCGTGTTCTATTTTCTTGATGAAGAATTTCAAGTTTATCATTATTGTTGTCCACTTCAAGAATAAGATCATAAGCATTAGGACGTGATACCCTTAGGGTTTCATATAATTGTAATCGAGCAAGAGTGGAACCTCGTGGAGTTTGGACTTTTCCAAAATGATCTACAATTTCACGATATGACATACCTTCATCAGGAACACGAGTGAATAATGTGGATCGGGTTGTATGACGTGACGATCCATTTCGCGTTAAGCGAGTGGCTTTTAATTCAATACCTTTGTAATCTGGAGCTTTTGAATTATTACGTTCTATTCCTAAGGCGTGTTCAAGAGTATCTCCTACTCCAGGATCTCCGAAAGTAATGGAGGGAATAAATCCTTGATTATGGATAGCTTGAATTTTATTTAGAAGTTCATTAGCTATCATACGTTCTTTATATGCAGCCTCCAAAAGAAGATCATAGACATATCCATGATCCCATAATGATGAGGATACGAGAGGATCGGATAAATTGATAACATAAATGCAATGGTTGATGACAATAAGAGCCAAAAGATTGCAAGGTTGACAATAACGTCTAAGATTATCGAACCATATGCGAGGATCTCCCTTTTTAGTCATAGGACGATAGAGAGAAGCAGAAGTTTCTTCTAAATGGTCAAAATGGACGAAATAGCTTTCGATACGGGCTTTTGCTTCTTGACCTTGACGCTGATATTCATAATCGTGGAGATTTGAATTTTTAAATAATTCACGAACTGGACCTGTAGCGTCCATTATAGATTTTCCATATCCAGTTGGAGTAGGAACGAGAAAAGCAACAGGAGTTCCAGTATTGGCGAAAATAGGGAAAAATTGTTCAATGTTTATATCAGACATTGCCAGCATGATAATACCTCCTAAAATATACAATACGTATATTATACCATGGAAAATAAAGTGAATAAATATGGAATATAATAATGATTAACCCAAAGGGCATTAACCGTAAAAAAGTTAGTGCCTTTTGTTTTGCTCATTATTAAAAATGGACTGTATGAGCCAGTCAGAAAAAATGAATAATGACCGATCAGGTCAAAGGATTGAGCCGATGTATTTTGGACTTTTGTAAAAGTTGAAATTGCGTCGGCTTTTTTATTTTCACAAAATCCGATTCAGAGGATTTTTGAAAAACAGACGGAACGGAAATTTTGTCGAAGGGACAGCGGCAGGAGTTTCGTTTTGTCTGCCGGGAGTACAGAGGGCTGGAAGTCCTTTGTGCCAGGAATGCAAAGGGTGGCAACACCTTGCTGGGGTTAAGGGGCAAAGCCCTTAGCAGGTTAAGGGCGGCAGCCATTGCCCAGTGATATGGCGTTTCGCCATATGGTACTGGGTACTATCTGTAACGGCGACAGAGCCTTTAAGCAGCTTCGCTGCAATCCCTTCGGGGAAACAACTTGAAAGAAAGGAGAAATGTGAAATGAAAGGAACAAGGCATAATGGCAGATCTGGAAAAAATGGAGTTTACAATCCGCTTCACAATGATCGAAGATTTAATCCGGAACACAGTGAGCATATCGACAATGAAAGAGTCCGGCAAAATATTTACTGGGACTGCTATCAGGGATATACCACAATGGAAGATCAGGGAAAAGAGAATAATTTTTCTTTTGAACAAATTGAGCTGGCATTCTATGAAGAGCATTATGGAAATTATGTTATGAAGCAAAATGAGAGACATGTGAAAGCCAGACACCCAGACAGATGCAAAGAAGTGGAAGATGTTTGGAAAAACAAAAAGACCTGTCCGGAAGAAAGTATCTATCAACTTGGAACAATAGATGAACACGCTTCCGTGGAAACCCTGATTTTAGTATTTGATGAATTTAAGAAAGAATTCGATGAGCGGTTTGGCTCTAATGTGCATATTATTGATTGGTCGCTGCACATGGACGAAGCAACACCTCATATTCATGAGCGCCATGTTTTTGATGCTACAAACCGATATGGAGAAATTGAGCCGAAACAGGAAACAGCATTGGAAGAACTTGGATTTGAACTTCCAGATCCGGAAAAGAAGAGATCAAAGACAAATAACCGCAAGGTTGTTTTTGATTCTGCCTGTCGGACAATGTTTTTAGATATCTGTAAGCGTCATGGTTTAGAACTGGATGAGGAGCCAGCTTATGGTGGACGAGCATATTTGGAGAAACAGGATTTTATTCGAATGAAACAGAAAGAAGAGATTGCCCATCAAGACAATATGATTGAAGAGCAGAGAAAACGAGTAAATGAAAATATCCTGCAAATAGTTCAGCAGACAAGGACGGTTCAGAAAAATGACAAAACGATTCAGAAACAGGAAGAGAAGATTGCCCAACAGGACAAAGAGTTTGCTGATAATTCGAATCGTATTTTCAAACAGGGGGATCTAATAGAAGAACAGAAAAACCAGTTAGAGAAGCTTACTCTTGAGATTGATGATATTGAATCTTTACTGCAGGATGTTTCAGATGTTGCTTATGAGAAAGCTGTGGAAGAAGTCACAAATGAAGTAATGATTAAAACCCGGCAAGATGACATTCAACTTATTGAAGGAACAAAGAACTGGATCGACCAGCCACAACGAAAAGCTTCGGAGAAAGAAAAGAATTATGCAAAAAATCGTTTGGATGGCGTAATAAAAAAAATCATGAAAGCTATGACGGCAGTTCAAACAGTAAAAGATTCGTTACTGCAGCCAAAAACAAAAGTTAAGGTTGTAAATGAAATTAAAGAAAAAGCCAGACCGTCGATCATGAACCGTCTGGCAGAAAAGAAAAAAGAGCTGGCAGAAAGAGAAGCAAATAAAAAGAATGATTTGAAAAAATCATGGAACAGAGATGACAGATAAAGAGCATTCCGTTGTATTCGTTATTGAATCAATGCGAGTGCTTTTTGTTTTCTCGGAAAGGAGCAGGTATGAAATTATTTGAAGCTGTAAAGGAAGCTGTTACTGCAAGAAATGCTGCAGAATATTATGGAATCAAAGTTGGACGAAACGGAATGGCTGTCTGCCCGTTCCATCCGGACAAGAATCCAAGCATGAAGCTTGATAAAAGATATCATTGTTTTGCCTGTCAGGCAGATGGAGATGTGATTGATTTTGTCGCTAAATATTTCAATCTTTCTGTGAAAGAGTCAGCTGAAAAACTGGCAGAGGATTTTTCTGTACCTTATGAAAAATACCAGAGTTATAACAAGACGAAAGATTATCAAAAACCAAAACAAAAGAAACAGACACTGGATCAATTCTTTCACGAGCAACAGATTCGTTTTTTTCGAGTATACAGTGACTACTTCCATCTTTTAAAGAAATGGAAAGTTGATTATGCTCCCAGAATCGAAGATGATGATTGGCATCCGTTATTTGTTGAAGCGATGGAAAAATATACGCTTATTGAATATAAGATGGATGTGCTACTCAGTGGTTCGCTAGAAGATCGTGCAAGATTGATTTTGGACTGTCAGGAGGAGGTAAAGAACATTGAGCAACGAATTAAGGAAGAATCTGCCGGACGATGTGGTTGCACGTCTGGAAGCATTACAAAAAGTTGAAGAAGTAACCGAAGAGACACAGGTGGAAAAGAATTTACCCAGAATGGAACTGCCAATCTGGTTCGATGGCAAGCAGATCAATGAAATCCTTCTGTATCAGACAATTCTGCAGCAACATGAAATCAAGTGTATCAATGGAATATTGTATGATATAGACCATTCAATCCCAAACGATGAAATGGAGAAAGAGATTCTGGATATTATAGAACACTATTGGACCAGCGGAATTTCAGCTAAAGTAACGGCTGTTTTAAGCGGATTTAAGATGTATACCCGTTCAGATCCACTTCCCATAAAAGAGGATCGGGTTCATTTTAAGAACGGAACCTATTTTGTAAAGCAGAAGTTTATCAACCAGAAAGAATGGACACAAAACCGATTGACGGTCAATTATAACAAGGATGCACCTAAACCTGAAAGATGGCTGGCATTCCTGGACGGACTGCTCGAAGCGGATGATATTGTCTGCCTGCAGGAGTTTATGGGATATTGTCTTATTCCCAGCAATAGAGGTCAGAAGATGCTGCTGATTATCGGAAAAGGCGGGGAAGGAAAAAGCCGTATTGGAAGAATCTTAAAAAGAATATTTGGTCATAACATGAATTCGGGAAGCCTTCAGAAACTGGAAACCGACAAATTTGCCAGAGCCGATCAGGAAGGCAAGCTGTTGTATCTGGATGATGATATGAAAACAGAAGCATTACCATCAACGAACGTGATTAAAGCAATTGTTACATCTGAGGATGAAATGGATTTAGAGAAAAAGGGAAAACAAAGCTACCAGGGACTTCTTGTTTGCAGAATACTGGCATTTGGAAACGGCACATTAAAGTCGCTTTTTGACAGGAGCAGAGGTTTTTACAGACGTCAGATTATTCTGGAAACAAAAGATGTACCGCCGGATAGAATCAATGATCCCTATTTGGCAGACAAGATGATGGAAGAAGTGGAAGGCATAGTTCTATGGTGCATTGAGGGATTGGAGAGACTGATTCGTAACGATTATCAGTTTTCAATCAGTAATAAATCTCAGTTATTGATGGATGAAATGCAGGAGGATGATGACAATATCCTATCGTTCCTGGAATCAACCGGATATATCGGACTGGAAAAAGGCACTTATGCCACGTCAAAAGATTTATATGTTGCTTATTGCAGATGGTGCAATGATAACTTGGATGTACCTGTAAGCGAAAGATCCTTTGCAAGGAGATTTAAGGAGCGGTCAGCTGATTATGGAATGACTTATGATAAGAATATCTCAGTAGGAAACGGTCGCCATTGCCGGGGATTTCGTGGCGTCCATGTCAAGGTGAGGACGAAAGACGTTAATTATTGATTTGGCTGGAAAAGGCATTAGGCACTAGAAAAGCCTGAAATATATCCTGCTTAAATATATGGGTTTTATAAGTATATGTTTTTTCATTATTAATTTTAAAATAAAGTGCCTAAGTGCCTAAAGCATGATAAACACTGGGGAAACAGGTATTTTTAAGTGCCTATTTAACGCCTATAAAGTGCCTAAAAATGACCTTTAAGTGCCTACTCCTTGTCGGGCTTCTCAAATATCACACGCTAGAAGCATACGCTGTACTTATCGTCTTGCCTGGCAGGGAAGAATATTAGGCATTAACCAGAGGGATATCGGCAGAGAAAACAGAAGTGATAGACAATGGTATTTGTTAGGTATGCTTCTTGTCATTAGCTGCATCATATTAAAACGCTTTCTACGTTAAAAAAGTGCTGTGATCACAAGGCTTTTTGCAAACAAAAATGAAAAGGCTATATATAGGTAGCCTACAAAACTGGAAGTGCCCATTTTGGGCCTGATTTAAAGAATAATGTCCTGACAGAGACCAATGGAATGACTCTCTGCCGGGGATCCAAAAGGAAAGGAAAAAATGATTATGGAAAAAATGATGAATACAAAAACAGAGGGTAACACATTTACAAAGAAAATCGGGCAGACAGTCTATGTTGTCCGTTATCATTTCAACGAAGATGCAAAGGAAACAATGCAGGAGAAAATCAACCGGATGCTGGTTACAGAAGCAAGCCGACAGGCAGTGTATTAAAATTAGGTGGATGTAATTGAAGAAAAAATATGATATCATGTGAGTAACAAATCAAAATTAATAGAGTTTTTTAGATAAGGATATTTTTATCTAAAGAGCGAGAATATGTGGAAGAAAACTATAATGATTGGAGTAAATTATAATGAAACATAGAAAAGGAATTATTATTACAACAATTATTACAGCTATAATCTGTTTTGTTGCGGTTCCCTTGGGTGTTAATTATGCATTTCACCATGTGGCACCTGTAGACATGTTAGCTGCTCGTTGGGAGGCATCAGATGCCCTTAATTATATTGCAACAACACTGGCATTTATAGGGACATTTTTTTTGGGCTTGGTTGCGTGGAAACAAAATACAGATTTGCAAAAAATCGAAACAAATATGTTTATTGCAAATAACTCTTGTGAAGTCTTTTTGGAAAGTATTCAGTTAAAAAACCTCGATCGGATTGAATGTAATCTTGATACCGAACATATGGAATCTATTGTAGTGGAGGAAGGTATACAAGGGTGTAATTATGGGAGCTTTCAAATCGAAGTCTGTCTCAAGCGTAAATCTGGATATTCTACGCAAGTTCGAGTTAATGATATGCTGATATTTATTGGTGATGAGGAAACTACAATTCCCATATGGACAAAACGATATGATGATACATTTAATAAAATCGCAATTACAGAAAAGTATAATCGATTTAAGGTTACTATGTTACTGAAGCCAGAAACCAAAAAGAAAATCATCGATCATTTAAATGACAATTGCAAAATAATGATAGATATGAAAATAGAGCTTGTGTCTGTGAGCTATGTATCTACACAAATGAAATGTCGAGGAGATTTCATAAAATCGAATACGGATAATCTTGAAAATAATTTCAAGCTGTCTGGCAAAGAACCAATGTGTTTTTGGGGTGGAAATATTGTATATTCGGAGAAGGATGTGTCTGCAAGAATAAGAACTTGACGGGCAACTTGATGCATAAACGGTATTGACTAAAACAGTCTCTTATTCCAAAAGCTAAAGAAGAAAGAATGATTAAGTGGATAGATAATACTATTCCAGATAATGATTGTGATAGATTACATAGTACTATAAAGGCGATAATGCAGATTAATTAAAGTTTGTAGAATTCAAAAATTTAATATGAAATGTGAGGTAGAGCGTATGGAAATAATCTATACGTTCTATTTTTTTTTGCCTTTTTGAAAAAAAGTGATTAAAAAACTATTGACATTTTGTTACTGGTAAGACTGCCAAGAGTATTCTGATTTCCTGTGGTGCGCGTCTTGCGGTGTTTGACATCGCGGAGCTGCGGGAGGTCACTTCCTATGATGAGTTGGAGTTAGATACCCTGGGAGACCGGAAAACAGCGCTGTTTCTCATTATGAGTGATACGGATGACAGCTTTAACTTTCTGATTTCCATGTGTTATACCCAGCTTTTCAACCTCTTGTGTGAAAAGGCTGATGATGTGTACGGTGGGCGGCTGCCCATCCATGTGCGCTGCCTCATCGACGAGTGTGCCAATATCGGCCAGATTCCCAAGCTGGAGAAGCTGGTGGCCACCATCCGAAGCCGAGAGATCTCCGCCTGTCTGGTGTTGCAGGCACAATCCCAGCTGAAAGCCATCTACAAGGACAACGCCGATACCATCATTGGTAATATGGACACATCCATCTTCTTGGGCGGCAAGGAGCCGACTACCTTAAAGGAATTGGCTGCCGTGCTTGGGAAAGAAACTATCGACACCTACAACACCGGCGAGAGCCGTGGGCGGGAGACCTCCCACTCTCTTAATTATCAGAAATTGGGGAAAGAGTTGATGAGCCAGGACGAGCTTGCCGTCATGGATGGCGGCAAGTGCATCCTCCAGCTGCGCGGTGTGCGGCCTTTCCTTTCGGATAAGTACGACATCACCAAGCATCCCAATTTTAAGTACACTGCCGACGCGAACCCGAAGAACGCTTTCGACATTGAAGCGTTTCTGTCCACCCGGCTGAAACCCAAGTCCAGCGAGGTCTACGATGTTTACGAGGTAGACGCTACGGGCGATGAATAATGTTCCGCTGTGAAAGGAGTGATCTTATCTATTTGCCCCAACTGCCTCTTTGGAGGCCATTGGCGTACAAGGCGGACAATCACAAAAAAATAATGAAAAAGGAGGATAGCCGGAATCAGGCCCCCGGAAACCGGGCGGCAGATTGTTCCGGCTTTTGTATGCCTATGAAACATGACTAATCAACTTTTCAAATGATTCCGGCTAATAATTATTTATGGCATTTTTTACTCAGGCAATCACCGTTCTTCAGACCCTCGTAATCGCACTCGGTGCCGGTCTCGGCATTTGGGGTGTCATCAACCTCTTGGAGGGCTACGGCAATGACAATCCCGGAGCTAAAAGCCAGGGAATGAAGCAGCTCATGGCGGGCGCTGGTGTGGCCGTAGTCGGCATGGTCCTCGTTCCTCTGCTCTCCAGTTTGTTTACCGTCTAATCGTCCCCACATGAAATCCTTGCCGTCCCCGCAGTCATGCGGGGGCGGCTGAAAGGAGGTAACACCGTATGGATTTCTTACTTGAGGCAATCACCACATGGCTGAAGGAAATGCTGGTGGGCGGCATCATGAGCAACTTGTCGGGGATGTTCGACAGCGTAAACCAACAGGTCGCGGATATATCCGTGCAGGTGGGGCAAACCCCGCAGGGCTGGAACGGCAGTATTTTCGGCATGATCCAAAATCTGTCCAATTCCATTATCGTGCCGATTGCAGGTGTGATTCTGGCTGCGGTCATGACCATTGAATTGATTCAGATGATTACAGACAAAAACAACCTGCACGATGTAGACACATGGATGATCTTCAAATGGATGTTCAAAAGTGCCGCCGCCATTCTCATCGTTACCAACACCTGGTCCATTGTGATGGGCGTATTTGATATGGCGCAAAGCGTGGTTGCGCAGGCATCCGGCGTCATCGGCGCAGACGCATCCATCGACATCTCCTCTGTGATGGGCGATTTGGAGCCGCGCCTGATGGAGATGGAACTGGGACCTTTGTTTGGTCTGTGGTTCCAATCGCTTTTTATCGGCATTACCATGTGGGCGCTGTATATCTGTATTTTCATTGTCATTTATGGCCGTATGCTGGAAATATATCTCGTGACCTCAGTAGCACCTATTCCGATGGCTACCATGATGGGCAAGGAATGGGGCGGCATGGGTCAGAATTATCTGCGCTCCCTGTTTGCCCTGGGCTTTCAGGCGTTTCTCATTATCGTCTGCGTGGCAATCTACGCGGTGTTGGTGCAGAATATCGCCACGGAATCCGACATCATTATGGCAATCTGGAGCTGCGTGGGCTATACAGTTCTTTTGTGCTTCACGCTCTTTAAGACCGGCAGCCTCGCAAAAGCTGTGTTTAATGCCCACTGACATGGAAGGAGGTAATTCCATTGGCTTATGTACCCGTACCCAAAGACCTGACGAAAGTAAAAACCAAGGTCATGTTCAACTTAACCAAGAGGCAGCTGGTCTGCTTTGGCAGCGGAGCGCTTATCGGCGTACCACTTTTCTTTTTGCTCCGGGAGCCTGCGGGAAGCAGTGTGGCGGCCATGTGCATGATGCTGGTCATGCTGCCCTTCTTCATGCTGGCCATGTATGAGAAGCACGGTCAGCCCCTGGAAAAGATCATCAGCAACATCATTAAGGTTGCCGTGATCCGGCCAAAACAGCGCCCGTATAAGACCAACAACTTCTATGCCGTGTTGGAACGGCAGGAAAAGCTCGACAAGGAGGTGTATGACATTGTTCACAGCAAAGAAAAACCGGCAGGCAGATAAGGATGGTAAACAGACGCCGCCGGTGAAAGCAAGAAGAAAGCTGTCCCGTGCTGAGAAGAAGCAGATCGAGGCCGCCATCGCCCGTGCCAACCGCACGGACCGGAAGGAAAAATCGGCTCAGGACAGCATCCCTTATGAACGGATGTGGCCGGACGGCATTTGCCGCGTGTCAGAGTGCCACTATACCAAGACCATCCAGTTTCAGGACATCAATTATCAGCTTTCTCAGAACGAGGACAAATCCGCAATCTTTGATGGCTGGTGTGACTTCCTCAACTATTTCGACAGTTCCATTTCATTTCAGCTGTCCTTCCTCAATCTGGCGGCATCCAAAGAGACCTTTGCCAGCGCCATTTCTATTCCACCTCAAGAGGACGATTTTGACAGCATCCGGGCTGAGTACACGCAGATGCTGCAAAACCAGCTGGCGAAAGGAAACAACGGTCTTATCAAGACCAAGTATCTGACCTTCGGCATTGACGCCGACAACATCAGGTCGGCAAAGCCCCGGCTGGAGCGCATTGAGACTGACATCCTCAACAACTTCAAGCGGTTGGGCGTTTCTGCCGAGGTGTTAAACGGTATGGCGCGGCTGGCCCAGCTGCATGGTATCTTCCACATGGATGAACAGGTGCCTTTTTGCTTCTCATGGGACTGGCTGGCTCCTTCCGGCCTTTCCACCAAGGACTTTATCGCTCCTACTTCATTTGAGTTCCGCACCGGCAAGCAGTTCCGTATGGGTAAGAAATACGGGACAGTTTCTTTTTTGCAGATTCTCGCCCCGGAGCTGAATGACCGGATGCTGGCAGACTTTTTGGATATGGAATCCAGCTTGATCGTGAACCTGCACATCCAGTCGGTGGATCAGGTCAAGGCCATTAAGACTGTCAAGAGAAAAATCACAGATTTGGATCGGAGCAAGATCGAGGAGCAGAAAAAAGCCGTCCGCGCAGGATACGATATGGACATCATTCCCAGCGACCTGGCTACCTACGGAGCCGAGGCCAAGAAGCTTTTGCAGGATTTGCAGAGCCGCAACGAGCGAATGTTCCTTGTGACCTTTCTGGTGTTGAATACGGCGGACAATCCCCGTCAGCTGGGCAACAACATCTTTCAGGCCAGCTCCATCGCGCAGAAATATAACTGCCAGCTGACCCGGCTGGACTTCCAGCAGGAGGAGGGGCTGATGTCCTCTCTGCCCCTGGGCCTGAACCAAATCGAGATCCAGCGGGGGTTGACTACCAGCTCCACGGCTATTTTTGTGCCGTTTACTACTCAGGAACTTTTCCAGAATGGCAAAGAGGCGCTGTACTACGGCATCAATGCCCTGTCCAACAATCTCATTATGGTGGACCGCAAGCTGCTGAAGAACCCCAACGGACTGATCCTTGGTACACCCGGTTCCGGTAAGTCCTTCAGCGCCAAGCGCGAGATCGCTAACTGTTTTCTGCTCACCAATGATGACATCATCATCTGCGACCCGGAGACAGAGTATGCTCCGCTGGTGGAGCGTCTGCATGGGCAAGTTATCAAGATTTCACCCACATCCGGTGACTACATCAACCCGATGGACTTGAATCTGGATTATTCAGATGACGAAAGCCCGCTGTCTTTGAAGTCTGACTTCATTTTGTCGCTGTGCGAGCTGATTGTGGGCGGCAAGGAGGGCTTACAGCCGGTGCAGAAAACCATCATTGACCGTTGTGTGCGGATGGTCTATCAGAATTATCTCAATGACCCGCGCCCGGAGAATATGCCGGTGCTGGAGGACCTTTATGATCTGCTGCGGACACAGGAAGAAAAAGAGGCGCAGTACATCGCTACGGCGCTGGAAATCTATGTGACCGGCTCTCTGAATGTGTTCAACCACCGTACCAATGTGAATATCCAGAACCGCATTGTCTGCTATGACATCAAGGAGTTGGGCAAGCAGCTCAAAAAAATCGGGATGCTGGTGGTGCAGGATCAGGTATGGAACCGTGTTACCATCAACCGGGCGGCGCATAAGTCCACCCGATATTACATTGATGAGATGCACCTTCTCTTGAAAGAGGAGCAGACGGCGGCCTATACAGTCGAAATCTGGAAGCGTTTTAGAAAGTGGGGCGGCATCCCCACAGGTATCACGCAGAACGTCAAGGACCTGCTTTCTTCCCGTGAAGTGGAAAATATTTTCGAGAACAGCGATTTTGTGTATATGCTCAATCAGGCAGGCGGAGACCGGCAGATTCTTGCCAAGCAGCTGGGCATTTCTCCCCATCAGCTGTCCTATGTGACCCACTCCAGCGAGGGCGAGGGCCTTCTGTTCTACGGCTCCACGATTCTGCCTTTTGTAGACCACTTCCCGAAGGACACCGAACTCTACCGTATAATGACCACCAAACCCCAGGAATTGAAAAAGGAGGATGAGTAACCATGAACCAGAACATTTGTGAACTGGATACAATGATGTTTTTCGATGCGGCGTTGGAGAGCCAGCGCGCTCAGCTGCTCACCGTGATGGCGGATGCCATCAGCGAGTGCCGCACGGCTGCGGATCAGTCTGCGGGACTGAACGAGGATGGCGAGGCGGGGCTGCTCCGTCTGACAGAAATCTGGTGCGCCATGCAGGGTACACCGGGCGTTATCATTTTTGAGGGCAGTCAGGTTCAGCTGCTGGCCAATGTGGTGGCGCAGATTTACGCCCACCTGATTCAGCACCCCTTTCACGACCCGGTGGGGCTGGCCCTCTATGTGGAGCTGCACTACATGACAGCCGCCCTCATGCTGGGGGAATGGTTTGATTAAGGAACCACGCCTGCGCTTTACGGACGAGGAACGGGCTAATCCGGCGTTGGAAAAGCCCATCCGCAAGGCGGACAAGGCCGCCGCCAAAGCGGACAGGGCGCAGGCCAAAATCCCTAAAAAGAAAGTCCGGCAGGTGGAGATTGACCAGGAGACTGGAAAGACCACAACGAAGCTGGTACTGGAGGACAAGAAAAAGCCGCCTTCCAAGCTATCCCATACCTTGCGGGATGCCCCTGCCAATATGGTTGCTGGCAAAATTCATAAGGAAGTCCGGGAGAGTGAGCAGGACAACGTGGGCGTGGAAAGCGCCCACAAGTCTGAGGAAGCGGTGGAAACCGGCGCACGGTTGGTGCGGGAGGGGTATCACAGCCACAAGCTAAAGCCCTACCGCAAAGCAGCCCAGGCCGAGCGTCAGCTGGAAAAGGCCAATGTCAGCGCCCTGTATCAGAAGTCTTTGCAGGAAAATCCCCAGTTTGCCAGCAATCCCCTTTCCCGCTGGCAGCAGAAGCAGACCATCAAAAAGCAGTATGCAGCCGCTAAACACGCCGGTCCGACTGCTGGGAATACTGCCAAAACTGCACAGACCACCGGAAAGGCCGCCCGGACAGTAAAGGAAAAAGCACAGCAGGCAGGTGCATTTGTCATGCGCCATAAAAAGGGGTTTCTGATTGCGGGTGCAATTTTCCTGATCCTCTGTCTGCTGCTCAATACCATGTCCTCCTGCTCCATGATGGCGCAGAGCATCGGTTCCGTGATCTCCGGCACTACCTATCCATCCGATGACCCGGAAATGCTGGCGGTGGAAGCTGATTATGCGGCCAAGGAAGCTCAGTTGCAGACTGAGATCGACAATATTGAAAGCAGTCACCCCGGTTATGACGAATACCGCTACGACCTGGATATGATCGGCCATGACCCCCATGAGCTGGCGGCCTACCTGTCTGCTGTCTTGCAGGGGTACACCCGTCAGAGCGCCCAGGGAGAGCTGGAGCGTGTATTCTCTGAGCAATATCAGTTGACGCTCACCGAGGAAGTGGAGATACGCTATCGGACAGAAACGAGGACCGGTACGAATACTGTCACTGACCCGGTAACAGGTGAAACCTCCACCGAGACCTATGAATACGAGGTGGAGGTGCCGTATGAGTATTACATCCTGAATGTGACGCTCACGAGCAAGCCTATATCCTCTGTTGCCGCAGAGCTATTGACCCCGGAGCAGATGGAAATGTATCAGGTGTACCGGCAGACGATGGGCAACAAGCCCCTGCTGTTTGGCGGCGGTTCCCCGGATATGGGAAATTCCGAAGATTTGACCGGTGTGGAGTTCGTAAACGGTACACGCCCCGGCAATCCGGCGCTGGTGGAGCTGGCGCAGAGTCAGGTTGGCAATGTGGGCGGCTACCCTTATTGGAGCTGGTATGGCTTTGACAGCCGTGTGGAATGGTGCGCCTGCTTTGTGTCCTGGTGCTATGGGCAGGCAGGCTTATCTGAGCCGCGCTTTGCAGGCTGTCAGTCTCAGGGAGTTCCCTGGTTCCAGTCTCATGGGCAATGGGGCGGGCGCGGATATGAGAACATCGCCCCCGGTGACGCTATCTTTTTCGATTGGGACCTTGATGGTTCTGCTGACCATGTGGGTATCGTCATTGGTACAGATGGCAGCCGGGTTTACACGGTAGAAGGAAATTCCGGTGATGCCTGTAAAATCAAGAGCTATGACCTGAATTACGAATCTATCAAAGGCTATGGCCTGATGAACTGGTAACTGAGTTTTTTGAGAAGGAGTGAATGATAATGGCTATGAACAAAATTGACCGCATTGACCGCGAGATCGAAAAGGTCCGCGAGAAGATTGCGGAGTATCAGGAGAAGTTGAAAACTTTGGAAGCACAGAAAACTGAAGCAGAGAATCTGGAAATCGTCCAGATGGTGCGCGCTATGCGGATGACCCCTGCCCAGCTGAACGCTATGTTGTCCAGCGGCATGGTTCCCGGCAGAGCCGCTGTTTCTGCTGATTACGAAGAACAGGAGGATACCGCCCATGAAGCATAAATATATTTTCAGAACAATGACCGCACTTTGCGCCGCCCTGTTGATTGTGGGCGGCCTTTCTGTTCCCGCCTATGCACAGACACCGGAGGGACAGGATGCCACTAACGATGACAACGTGATTGTGGAGCAGCCGAAAGAGGATACGCCACCCCTTACGCCGGAGGGCAACGCCGCCCTGGTGGACGATTACGGCGGCAATAAGCAGCTCATCACCGTCACCACTAAGGCAGGCAATTATTTCTATATCCTCATTGACCGGGCAAATGAGGACAAGGAAACTTCGGTCCACTTTTTGAATCAGGTTGACGAGGCCGACTTGATGGCGCTGATGGAAACCGGCCAGACCACCGAGGAGAAGCCCACCACCTGTAACTGCACGAAAAAATGTGAAGCCGGTGCAGTCAATACCGCCTGCCCGGTTTGTGCAACCAATCTGAGTGGCTGCACAGGGAAAGCTCCTGAACCGGAGGTGACGGAAGAACCGGAGAAGGAACCTGCTGGTCTGAACCCGGCGCTTTTGATCCTGGTGCTTGCCCTGCTGGGTGGCGGCGGAGCCTTTGCCTACTTTAAGCTGGTGAAAAACAAGCCTAAGACCAAAGGCAATGACAATCTGGACGATTATGACTACGGCGAGGATGAAGCGGACCCGGAGGATGAGGAACCCTGGGAGATCGAGGGTTCCGATGAACCGGATGCTGACAGGGGCAGCGATGGAGAAAACGAGGACAAACAGATTTGATCCGTTTCACCGACAGCCCTTTTGAATCTATGATGATACGCAGGCCGGAGGGCGGGAAGAACACTTCCCGTCCTCCCTCTTTATCCCCCGGCCACCCCTGTTATGGCTGTGGGACTTACCGCTATGGCCAGCCGTGTGTAGGCTTCTGCCACCGGCAGCTGACCGGATGGCTCAAAGAAAGGAAAAACGAAAAATGAATGTGCTGAGTATTCTTATTAAAACCATTGCTGTTTTTGATCTGATCGTCATTGCTGTCTATTTTGGCGGAGACATCTTTTCTACCGTATTGGGTAAATTTCGGAAAAAGCCTGTGCAGAAGGATGATTTTGAGTTTTACGATGAGGACACCGCAGTTGTCCCGTTGTCCATAGATTCCATTCGTCTGCTCTATTCCGGTGATGTGGCAGATTTTGTGAAAGAACAGCTCCTTCCCGGAGCAGCAAAGACGATGGATGCCCTGGTAGAGAATGAACGGACAGCAGTTTTCCTTCTGCTTAGCGCCCTGATCGGCTTTCTGAAAGAGGAGGGCCGGATGGATGAACAGAATTTCCCTATGGTGATGGAACTGCTGAACCATGCCAAAGGGACGAAAGAGAACGACGAAAAGGACCCTGTGGATATGCTTCTGGATGAAGAAGCTCGTCATATCCGAAGGGATTATTACAATGACTATCAACGATACCAGCTGATGCAGGTGGATAAAAACCGTGTGATACTGGCCTGCCGTATCATCATCAATGACCTGCTGGGGAAATTGTACCGCTATGACTATCGGTTCGGTTATGATCTGCTGTTAACGGAGGAAAACAGTATTGAAAGAAAGCTGAATAACTATGGGCAGGCCGAATGGGAGGACGAAGAATATGAACCATAAACTTGTGATTGCCGAAAAACCGTCGGTTGCCCATAGTCTGGCCGCTGTGATCGGTGCCACCGCCCGTAAGGACGGCTATCTGGAGGGAAATGGATGGCGTGTCAGTTGGTGTGTGGGCCATTTGGCTGGGCTGGCCGATGCGGACAGCTATGACCCCAAGTACGCCAAGTGGCGGTATGACGATCTGCCCATCCTGCCGGCAGACTGGCAGATGACGGTGGGCAAGGACAAAAAGAAGCAGTTTGATGTGCTGAAAAAGCTAATGAATGCCCCGGATGTGACCGAGGTAGTGAACGCTTGCGACGCTGGGCGGGAGGGTGAACTGATTTTCCGCAGTGTCTATGAACTGGCAGGCTGCCAAAAGCCTATGAAGCGGCTCTGGATTTCCTCCATGGAGGATTCCGCTATCCGGGAGGGCTTTGCTAACCTGCGCCCCGGTGCAGAGTATGACGGTCTGCGGGATGCGGCCCTCTGCCGCGCCAAGGCGGATTGGCTGGTGGGCATTAACGCCACACGCCTTTTTTCCGTGCTGTACCACCGAACCCTCAACATTGGGCGCGTTATGTCTCCGACACTGGCTCTTATCGTCCAGCGGGAGGCAGAGATCGACGGTTTCAAGCCGGTGCCGTTTTATACGGTGACGTTGGAACTACCCGGTTTCACAGTTGCCGGGGAACGTATGAAGGACAAGGCCGCCGCTGAACAGCTGCAAAGTGCCTGTCAGAGTGCTGTTGCCACGGTCAAACAGGTGGAGCGTAAAGACAAATCGGAAAAGCCGCCTGCCCTCTATGACCTGACTACGCTCCAGCGGGATGCCAACCGGCTGTTGGGATATACCGCTCAGCAGACTTTGGACTATCTACAAAACCTGTATGAAAAGAAGCTCTGCACCTATCCCCGCACGGACAGCCGCTATCTGACTTCGGACATGGCCGAGGGTCTGCCGGTGCTGGTGAATCTGGTTGCTAATGCCATGACCTTCCGAAAAGGAATCGCTATTTCCTGCGACGCCGGTGCGGTTATCAACGACAAGAGAGTGACCGACCATCATGCAGTGATCCCCACCCGTAATATCCAAAACGCTGACTTGTCCGGTCTGCCGGTGGGCGAAAGGGCGGTGCTGGAGCTGGTGGCTCTGCGTCTGCTGTGCGCCGTGGCCCAGCCCCATACCTATGCCGAAACTTCTGTCACCGTGGAGTGCGCCGGTGTTGAGTTTTCCGCCAAAGGCAGGGCGGTGAAGCATCTCGGCTGGCGGGCGCTGGATGCTGCCTACTGTGCCAATCTGAAAAACATCCCGGAGGCGGATAAAGAAACCGAGAGTAAAGCGCTGCCAAAGCTGACCGAAGGCCAGAGTTTGCCCCTGTCCGGTACAGTCGTCAAGGAGGGCAAAACCAGCCCACCCAAGCATTTCACCGAGGATATGCTGCTTTCTGCTATGGAGACTGCCGGGAAAGATGATATGCCGGAGGATGCCGAGCGGAAAGGACTGGGAACCCCGGCCACCCGTGCCGGTATTCTGGAAAAGCTGGTGTCTGCTGGTTTTCTGGAACGAAAAAAGAGCAAAAAAACCGTACAACTCATGCCTTCACATGATGCAGTATCTCTGATTACTGTACTGCCGGAGCAGCTGCAATCGCCCCTTTTGACCGCCGAGTGGGAGTACCGGCTGGGTGAGATTGAGCGCGGCGAGCTTCCACCGGAGGACTTCATGGCCGGGATCTCTGCTATGCTCCGTGAGTTAGTGGGAACCTATCAGGTGATAAAAGGCACCGAGTACCTATTCTCCCCGCCCCGTGAAGTAGTAGGTCGCTGTCCGCGCTGCGGCGGTGAGGTTGCAGAAATGCAAAAAGGATTCTTCTGTCAGAACGAAGCTTGCAGATTTGCAATCTGGAAAAATAACAAGTGGTGGGCTGCCAAGAAAAAGCAGCCTACCAAGGTGGTGGTGACAGCCCTTCTCAAAGATGGACGCGCACGGCTCACTGGCTGTTATTCCGAAAAGACCGGCAAAACCTACGATGCTACCGTGGTGCTGGAGGACGATGAGCAGTATGTGAGCTTCAGGCTGGAGTTTGACAGGCAGAAAGGTGGTAAACGATGAAGCGCTCCCTCTATGAACAGGAAACCATTATCCTCTACAACCAGGCCGAGGCCACCGCAGAGGTTTACACCCATGATGCCAGATTGCTGGAGAAGCTGCGGCGGCTGTCGGAAAAATACCCGGACCAAATCGTGAAAAAGGACCGGCAGACCTTTGTAGTCCCCAAACGCTGCGTATCGGTTCGGGAGCCTTACAGCGCCGAGCGCCGCAAAGCTGCCAGTGAACGGGCAAAGGCTGCCGGATATGCACCGCCCAAACCCAAGGCGAAGAAAGGAGAGTGACAACCATGCCTGATAATAAACCAACCAACCGGGAGCGATTGCGGGAAATCACCGAGGGCATCGAACAGGGTATCAAGGAGCTGTTCGAGAGCGAGAAGTATATACGTTACCTGTCGGTGATGTCCCGTTTCCACCGCTATTCGGTCAACAACACCATGCTCATCTATATGCAGAAGCCGGATGCTACGCTGGTCGCTGGCTTCAACAAGTGGAAAAACCAGTTTGAGCGCCATGTGAAAAAGGGCGAGCATGGTATTACCATCATCGCGCCTACACCCTATAAAAAGAAAATCGAGGAGCAGAAGCTGGACCCGGACACAAAGGCTCCTATTCTGGATAAGGACGGGCGAATTGTCACCGAAGAAAAGGAAATTGAGATTCCGATGTTCCGTCCTGTGAAGGTTTTTGACCTGAGCCAGACGGACGGAAAGCCTTTACCGGAGTTGGCCTCCAATCTGTCGGGGAATGTGCAGAACTTTGAGGTTTTCATGGAAGCCCTGCGGCGCTCTGCCCCGGTTCCCATTGAGTTTGAGCCGATGGATGCCAATATGGACGGCTACTTTTCCTCTGAGCAGCAGCGGATCGCCATTCGTACCGGCATGAGCGAGGTGCAGACGGTTTCCGCAGCTGTCCATGAGACAGCCCATAGCAAGCTCCATGACCCGAAAAAGTTTGAAGTAGAGCAGTCTTGGAAAATTGTGATGGTCAGCGAGGGCGGAACAAAACATGATTTCAAGATGGATTTTGCCACCGAAGCGGAGGCAGAACAATTTGCTGCTGATGAGGACTGGCGATATGTGGACGAGAACCACTTTGAATGGCGGCTGGAAGTTGAGGAAGATTTGACGACAGTACAGCAGGTGGTGAAAAATCGCCACACCGAGGAAGTAGAGGCTGAAAGTATCTCTTATGCGGTTTGCAAGTATTATGGCATTGAGACTTCCGAGAACAGTTTCGGTTATATTGCCAGCTGGAGCCAGGGTAAGGAGCTGAAGGAACTGCGGTCCAGTTTGGAGACTATCAGCAAGACTTCCGGGGAGCTGATCTCCGATATTGACCGCCACTATAAGGAAATCTGTAAGGAACGCGGTATTGATCTGACAGCTGAGCAGGAGCATATTTCGGAATCGGAAAAAACAGAAGGAAAAGAACCGGCCCTGTCTACATCTAATGTCCAGCAGGAAACACTGACCTATTATGTGGCCGAGTGCATGGAGTTTCCTTCCCTTGGCGAATACCATGAGAATCTTTCTCTCATGGAAGCCGTTGAGCTGTATCAAGCTATTCCGGCAGAGCGAATGAACGGTATCAAAGGGATAGGGTTCGATTTACAGGATGGAAGTGATTACAATGGACCGTTCCCTATCTTAACCGGAAAGACGATTGATGTGGAAACAATCAATGGTATTGACCATTTCCGCAATAGCCCGCTGGTACAGAAAGCGGTATCCGATTTGATAGCGGCTATGCCGGATATGGAAGTTACGCAGGCAGCACCGCCTTTGGCAGAACTGGGAATAGATCAAAAAGTCATGGGAAATGTGGCAGAACTGTTGCAGGTTCAGCCTTCACAGGAATCGGTTGCATTTGATATAAACGGAGAGGAGTTCCTTGCAATTCAGCGCTGTGAGAGCGGACATGATTATACGATTTACAGTCCTGATTTCGCACTATTGGATGGCGGGCAGATAGATAACCATTCTTTAGCGCAAGTGACCTACGAACTTCTCATGGAGGAAATTAAGGGAACGGATTTGGTGAAACCATACGATTACGACACGCTGATGGAACAGGTAGAAGCTGCTCAACAGAAACGATTTGAGAAAAATGAGTTAGGCGAAGTACAGAGTCCATCTGTTTCTATGTTACCGGAATCACCAGAGCAGGCATTGGATGAATACCCCATGCCGGACCCGGTGCTGACCCAAGATGATCTGGAGAAATGCGGCTACCTGGACAGCGACCTTTTGCCTCTCTCCAAAGAACGGGCCTACGAGCTGATGGAGCGAGATTTGACCGTGTACATTGTGCAGGAGGGCGAAAACCCGGAGATGGCGTTTGATACTACCGATCTGGATGTCCACAATGGTATTTTTGCTGTTTCCCGTGAGGAATGGGAGCAAAGCCCGCGGTTCCATGAGAAGGTGCTGGAACGTCAGGATCACCAGATGGAACGGGAGCAGGCTTTTCTCTCCCATGAGGGGGACTGTTTCGCTATCTATCAGGTGAGCCGGGATGACCCTCAGAATGTGCGATTCATGAATCTGGATTGGCTGCAATCTCACAGCCTATCCGTAGACCGGAGCAACTACGATCTCATTTACACAGCCTCGCTGAACGGTTCCGGCAGTACAATGGAGCAGCTGGAAAGGCTGTATGAGCAGTTCAATCTGCAAAAGCCGGTGGATTTTCACAGTCCATCCATGAGTGTCAGCGACATCGTTGCCATCAAGCAGGATGGTAAGGTATCCTGTCATTACTGCGATAGTTTTGGTTTTACCGATGTTCCCGGATTTCTGTCGGATAATCCGATGAAAAATGCGGAAATGGCCGTGGAGGACGATTATGGCATGATTGACGGTGTTATCAACAACGGTTCCAGGGAGCCGACGGTAGCGCAGTTGGAGCAGCAGGCCCGCAGCGGCCAGCCCATTTCCCTCATGGACTTGGCGGCAGCCACTCATCGGGAGGAACGGGATAAGAAGAAGTCCGTTATGGAGCAACTGAAAAGTCAACCCAGGACGGAACACAAAAAGAAAGCGCCCCAAAAGAGCGCGGAAAGGGAGATTTGATATGGGAAACTTCACCTTTGAGGAAATGAATCTGATGTGTATTTACAATACCGGCAGCCGCACCGGGCTGATTGACAGCCTGAGCGAGATGCGCGGCGAACTTTCGCCGGAAGAAACCGAGCTTTTGGCATTGACCGACAGCACCCTCTCTAAGCTCCGTGCCATGACCGATGATGAATTTGCTGTGCTGGAGCTGTATCCGGACTTTGACGAGTAAGCAGTACACATAAATACCTGATGGGGCGGCCTTTCTGAGCCGCCCTATTTCTATCATTCAAAATGAAGGGAGGACAGAAAACCATGCCAACAAAAGCAGAAATGTATGCGCAGATGGTAGATAAGGTGGCAACACAGCTCACCGGCAGCTGGCAGGAGTGGGCGGCTTTTCTTACCACCGCATCCCGTCTTTATAAATACCCGTTCCATGAACAGCTGATGATCTACGCCCAGCGCCCGGATGCCACCGCCTGTGCCGAGTACGACCTGTGGAATGATAAGATGGGCCGGTATGTCCGGCGCGGGTCTAAGGGTATTGCACTGGTGGATGATTCCGGGGACAGACCTCGTTTACGCTATGTGTTCGATATTTCCGATACCGGAACCCGTGAACATTCCCGCACCCCTTGGCTGTGGCAGCTGGAAGAACAGCACATGATTCCGGTGGAGGCCATGCTGGAGCGTACCTATGGGATCGGCGGGGATGATTTCGCCCAGCAGCTCACCGATGTGGCCCGTAAGCTGGCGGATGAATATTGGGCGGAGCATCAGCAGGACTTTTTCTATATCATTGACGGTTCCTTTCTGGAGGAGTACGATGAGTTCAACATCGGAGTACAGTTTAAGGCAGCCGCCACCGTCAGCATCACCTACGCCCTGATGTCCCGCTGTGGACTGGAGCCGGAACGCTACTTTGACCATGAGGATTTCATGGCAATCTTCGATTTCAATACCCCGGCTACTATCGGGGCGCTGGGAACAGCGGTCAGTCAGATCAATCAACAAGTGCTGCGGCAGATTGGCGTCACCGTCCGAAATGCAGAGCGCGAGGCCATGCAAGAAAGGAGCCAATGGGATGAACAACACCTTAACCTACACCAAGAACGGGGATTATCTGATTCCCGACCTGAAGCTGAGCGAACAGCAATCGAAGCCCCTGGGCAAGTACGGCAGGATGCGGAAAGCGTATCTGAAGGAACACCGCCCGATTCTTTACAACCAGCTGCTGATGAGCGAGAAGCTGTACCCGCACCTCATCGAGATCGACGAAACAGCCCAGACCCGTCTGGAACAGATGATGCCCCAGCTGACGAAGGAAGCGGGGGCAACCGAGGAGCTGAAAACCACCGATCCCATGAAGTGGGTGGGCCTGATGAACACCTGCAAAGCGCAGGCCGAGGAGATTCTTCTGGCGGAGCTTATCAACAGCTGACCTTAGACCTGATCCTCTCCGAAGCAGAACAAATCCAAAAGATAGATGAAGCAGAGAATGTTACAAACACATTCCCTGCTTTTTCTTTTGCCCAAAAGGAAATTGACCATGTACTGCGGCTGGGCGGCAACACCGACCATCAGCGAGAGAGGATTGTTGCTGAATCTGAAAAGCAGAAGCCCGTTTCAGAAATTGCCGCTTCTCTGCAAGCGCTCTATCATGGCGGCAATGGTATAACGACCAACACCGGCAGTATCACGGCCTGGTACACCGAGGAGGGCATCCGCCTTTCCCGTGGAAAATCTGCCCGTTACGATAAATCAGCCCAAGTCATCTCTTGGGAGAGTGCCGCTGAGCGCATCGGGGAACTTCTGGAATCCGGCCAGTTTGCCACCAATGTGGAGTTGACCGAAGCGGCAGGCTATGAACGATCCCTTCTGGCGTCAAAGCTTTGGAATCTTTACCACGATTTCAGCGATGAGGCCAGGGAAGCAGGGTATCTGAGTAGCCTTGCACAGATTAAAGGAAACGGGTTCCCGGAGGAAACCAAATGGCTGACCGAACAACTGAAAAGCCCTGATTTCAGGCAGACCCTGACCGATGAATATGCCGCCTTTTGGACTGCGTACAACCAGGACCGTGACCTGCTTCGGTTCCATTACCACAGACCAGGAGAGATTTGGGAAAAGCTGAAGGATTTGTCTTTGCCCCGAAAAGAATTTGCAACCGATATGACGGAGGTTCCTTCGGTCAAACATTTTATCACCGAGGACGAGATCGACGCCGCCATGACCGGCGGCAGCGGCTTTGAGGGCGGCAAGGGCCGTATCTTCACATTCTTTCAGGAGTCGCATACGGACAAGGAGAAGGTGGCGTTTCTCCGACAGGAGTACGGTATCGGTGGGCGCTCCCATGCCCTGTCCGGCGCATCCGGGAGTGGAGAGGACCATGACGGAAAGGGACTGCACTACAAGAAAAGAGATTGCCCGGATGTTCATTTCACTTGGGAGAAGGTCTCCAAGCGTATTACCGACCTTATCAAAAAAGACCGCTATCTGACCGCGCAGGAGCAGGCCGAGTACGAGAAAATTCAGGCAGAAAAGGCGCTGGCGGAAGCAGACGCCATCGAAACAGAGAACCAGCCTGCTCAGGCCAGCTGGGAATACAACGCGGTCAAGGAACGCCACCCCGATGATCTGGTGCTTTATCAGGTGGGCGATTTCTTTGAGCTATACGGTGAGGATGCCAAAGCAGCCGCCGCAGAGTTGGAGCTGCATCTGACCACCCGCCCAGTTCCGGGAGCAGGCCGCATAGAAATGTGCGGGATTCCGGCACACCAGCTGGAGCAGTATGTGGAACGGCTGCGGGATAAGCATGATGTGACGATCTCTGCTGTCCCGGAGGGCGGCACCGAACATCAGGAGTATTCCCTGCGCTCCATCGACCATGAGGCAGAGCAGGCCATCAACGCCCACGAAGCCGAATTTGGCGCAGACGGAACCAGAGTTTTCGGAAATGGTGCAGCAGAACCCGTGAAGCCTACCATCCGGGAGCAGTATGAGCAGTACAAGCCCATTGTGATTGCAGCTATTACCGAGGATACGGCCTATCGGAATGCCTGTGGTCATTCTGACCGGGAAAATGCCGTAATTGAGGGCAACGCTGCGGTGCGCCGTGCCATTCTTAATTCCGGTGATATGGAGCTGATCCGGCTGTTTGTCGATGTACCGGAGTTCCGCCAGCGCCTGCACCGGGAGGTCATAGAGGAAACCTACCCCAAATTACATGAGCTTCTGCGACCACTCTCTCAGGATGATATTGACAATGCCATTCGTGCATGGAACGGTGATATTCAGAGCAAACACGCGGTTGTCCGTTACATGAAGGATCATGCGAGGGAAAAGGATACTGCCGCATGGTTGAGCCATGAGTATGGCGGCAGCGACAGCAAGAGCCTGTTTATTGTCCGAACCGGAAGCCCGGAGGAAATGGAGCTGCCGTGGCCGAAAGTCCAGCGCCGTATCGCCCAGCTTATCAAAGAGGACCGTTTCTATACGCAGGCCGAGCAGGATGCTCTGGATGATATAGACCCGGTTGCCATTCGGGAGTCCTTGGCGGAGCGCGGTATCGTGGACGGTCAGGTGGTTGATGCTCAAAAGCTGGACAATGACCCGTTTATCCAGCGGGTGATGGCCGATGTAGAGCAGATTGCTGCCGAGGAAGAAACGCCGGAGCCACGGTTTTTTGTTACAACAACCAGCGACGCATTCCCCGACCCGGAGGATGCGTTTGCTATTTGGGATCAAACGATTCACAACTATTATGCAAGCGGCGATGGAACTGTGCCGGCATTCCCAGATAAAGCAGCCGCGCAGAATTATCTCAATCATCTGATACTCCAAACGCTTAACCCGGATTTGCGGGAGGTGATGACCGGAACCGATGGTCTGCTGGATGCCACAGAAAAAGCAATTATCGCCCAGCACTTCCATGACGGCGAGGATAACGCTCAAATCGCCCATTATCTGGCAGGAGCTTATATTGGCACAGCGGAAACGATGGAGCTGCAGAACGGAGACACCGCAGATTATTTTGTTTCCACCGGTGGTTTTGAAATCAATATCCACGACAAGTTTAACACCATTTTGGGGATGAACTGGCAGGATGCCGCCGCTGTTTTGCGCGCTCTGTATGAACTGGAACAGGACGGCTTTTCTCATAGAACCTATACCACTGAGCCGGTAACAGTCTATCCGGGTGATAAGAACAATCTGCCTTATGGTGTGGTCGTGGAACGCCTACACATTGAGGAACCGGAACCGCCTGCACCGGAGCCGGAGAAAACTCTGGATGAAGTTTTGGACGAACATCCCATTTCGATTCAGGTCAACGGCGAGTGGCAGACCTTTCCCAATGCCGCCGCTGCCGAGGATGCCGCTTATGAGGAATACAAGACCAATGTTCGCCGAAACGCGCGGAATTTCCATATTACCGACGACCATTTGGGTGAGGGCGGCCCGAAAGTCAAGTTTCAGGCAAACATCAACGCCATTCAGCTTTTGAAGGAGCTGGAGGCTACCGGTCAGCAGGCCAGCCCGGAACAGCAGCAGGTGCTTTCCCGCTATGTGGGCTGGGGCGGTCTGCCGGATGCCTTTGAACCCTCTAAAGAAAGCTGGAGCAAGGAATATGCCCAGCTGAAGGAATTGCTGACCCCGGAGGAGTACGCCGCCGCCAGAGGTTCCACCCTCAACGCCCATTACACCAGCCCTACGGTGATCCAGGCTATCTATGAGGCCGTAGGCCGCATGGGATTTGAGACTGGCAACATTTTGGAACCGTCCTGCGGTGTGGGTAATTTCTTTGGGATGCTACCGGAGCGTATGGCAGGAAGCAAGCTGTATGGTGTGGAGCTGGACCCCATCACCGGACGGATCGCAGAACAGCTTTACCCCAAGGCCAATATCACAGTTGCAGGCTTTGAGACCACGGACCGCCGGGATTTTTACGATCTGGCGGTGGGCAATGTTCCTTTCGGTCAGTATCAGGTCAACGACAAAGCCTATAACAAGCTGGGCTTCAACATCCACAACTATTTCTTTGCAAAATCCTTAGATCAGGTGCGTCCCGGTGGTGTGGTAGCCTTTGTTACCAGCCGCTATACGATGGATGCCAAGGATTCTACCGTGCGCCGGTATCTGGCTCAGCGCGCCGAGCTGCTGGGAGCCATTCGACTACCCAACAATGCGTTCAAGGCCAATGCCGGAACCGAAGTGGTTTCTGACATTATCTTTTTGCAAAAGAGAGACCGTCCGCTGGACATTACACCGGAATGGACGCAGACCGGTCAGACGGAAGATGGGTTTGCCATCAATCGCTATTTCCTCGACCACCCTGAAATGGTGCTGGGCAGACAGGAACCGGAAAGCACCGCTCATGGCATAGACTACACCGTAAACCCCATTGAGGGCTTGGAACTGTCCGACCAGCTGCACGATGCTGTAAAGTATATTCGTGGCACCTATCAGGAGGCTGCGCTGCCGGAGCTGGGCGAGGGCGAAGCCATCGACACCTCTATCCCCGCTGACCCCGATGTAAAAAACTACTCCTATACTGTGGTGGACGGCGAAGTGTACTTCCGGGAAAACAGCCGCATGGTGCGGCCTGATCTCAATGCCACCGCCGAAGTCCGTGTAAAAGGCATGGTCGGTCTGCGGGATTGTGTTCAGGATCTCATTGACCTTCAGATGGATGCTGCCATTCCAGACAGCGCCATCCGAGAGAAACAGTCGGAGCTTAACCAGCTTTATGATAATTTCTCTGCCAGGTATGGCCTTATCAATGACCGTGCTAACCGTCTGGCCTTTGCCGATGATTCCAGCTACTATCTGCTGTGCGCGCTGGAAATCATTGACGAGGAAGGAAAGCTGGAGCGCAAGGCGGATATGTTCACCAAGCGCACCATCAAACCCCATGAGGCTGTGACCTCCGTGGACACGGCAAGTGAAGCCCTGGCTGTCTCTATTGCGGAAAAAGCCCATGTGGATATGGCGTACATGGAACAGCTGACCGGCAAGACCGGGGACGAGCTGGCCGCTGAGCTTCGCGGCGTTATTTTCCGTCTGCCCGGTCCTGTACCTGAGGGGGAACGCCCTCATTATGTGACTGCCGATGAATACCTTTCCGGCAATGTGCGCCGAAAGCTGCGGCAGGCACAGCGGGCGGCAGAAAAAGACCCCGCCTTTGCGGTCAATGTGGAGGCGTTGGAAAAGGCTCAGCCCAAGGATCTGGATGCTTCGGAGATTGAGGTTCGCCTGGGCGCTACCTGGATCGACAAAGAGTACATCCAGCAGTTTATGTATGAGACCTTTAACACCCCGTTTTATCTCCAGCGCAGTATTGAGGTCAATTACACACCCTATACCGCTGAGTGGCAAGTCACCGGCAAAAGCTCCGTTTCTTACAACGATGTAGCTGCCTATACCACTTATGGTACAGACCGGGCCAACGCCTATCGGCTGCTGGAAGATGCGCTGAACCTCCGTGATGTTCGTATCTATGACACGGTGGAGGATGCAGACGGCAGAGAGCGCCGGGTGCTGAATGCCAAGGAGACCACCTTGGCAGCGCAGAAGCAGCAGGCGATCCGGGATGCCTTTCGGGATTGGATTTGGAAGGACCCGGAACGGCGGCAGACGCTGGTGCGCCAGTACAATGAAGAAATGAACTCCACCCGGCCCCGTGAATACGATGGCAGCCATATCAGATTTGGAGGAATGAACCCGGCCATCACCCTGCGGGAGCATCAGCTGGGCGCTATTGCCCATATCCTCTACGGCGGCAATACGCTGCTGGCGCACGAAGTGGGTGCGGGAAAGACGTTCGAGATGGTGGCCGCCGCTATGGAATCCAAGCGGCTGGGGCTGTGCCAGAAGTCCCTTTTTGTCGTGCCGAACCACCTGACCGAGCAATGGGCATCGGAGTTTTTGCGGCTTTACCCATCCGCCAATATCCTTGTGACCACCAAAAAAGACTTTGAGACCCATAACCGTAAGAAGTTCTGCGCCCGTATCGCCACCGGAGATTATGACGCTATCATCATTGGACACAGCCAGTTTGAGCGTATTCCCATCAGCCGGGAACGCCAGGAACGGCTCCTCTACGAGCAAATCGACGAGATTACAGATGGAATCGCAGAGGTGGAAGCCAGCGGTGGGGAGCGTTTTACCGTCAAGCAGTTGGAACGCACCCGAAAATCCTTGGAAGCCAGACTGGAAAAGCTTCAGGCAGAGGGACGCAAGGACGATGTTGTGACCTTTGAGCAGCTGGGTGTAGACCGACTGTTTATCGACGAGGCACACAATTACAAAAACCTGTTTTTATACACCAAGATGCGGAATGTGGCGGGGCTTTCTACCACCGATGCGCAGAAATCATCGGATATGTTCGCCAAGTGCCGCTACATGGATGAGATTACCGGCAGCCGGGGCGTTGTCTTTGCCACTGGAACCCCTGTCAGCAACAGTATGACCGAGCTTTACACCATGCAGCGGTATCTTCAGTATGACCGTCTGCAAGAGTTGAGCATGACCCATTTTGACTGCTGGGCCAGCCGTTTCGGGGAAACCGTCACGGCGCTGGAGCTGGCACCGGAAGGCACCGGCTACCGGGCGCGAACAAGGTTTTCCAAGTTCTTTAACCTGCCGGAGCTGATGAACCTATTCAAAGAGGTAGCGGACATCAAGACTGCCGATCAGCTGAACCTTCCTACACCGGAGGTGGAGTACCACAATATCGTAGCCCAGCCTACCGAACACCAGCAGGAGATGGTAAAAGCCCTTTCGGAGCGAGCATCCGCAGTACACAGCGGATCGGTTGACCCATCCGTGGACAATATGCTCAAGATCACTTCGGATGGCCGCAAGCTGGGGCTGGACCAGCGGATCATCAACCAGCTGTTCCCGGACGAACCCGGAACCAAGGTCAACCAATGTGTAGATAATATCCTGCAAATCTGGCGGGATGGCGAGGCGGATAAGCTGACCCAGCTGGTTTTCTGCGACATCTCCACGCCCCAGGCAGCCCCGTCCAAAAAGGCGGCCAAAGCGCTGGATAACCCCACCCTTCATGCGCTGGAGGAAGCTGTGCCGCTATCGGAGCCGGAACGGGCCTTTACGGTCTATGAGGACATCCGACAAAAATTGATTACCCAGGGGGTGCCCGCCGACCAGATTGCTTTCATCCATGAGGCCAATACCGAAGTAAGGAAAAAAGAGCTGTTTGCCAAAGTCCGTACCGGACAGGTGCGCGTCCTGCTGGGCAGCACCGCAAAGATGGGCGCTGGCACCAATGTGCAGGACCGCCTTGTGGCGCTCCATGATTTGGATTGCCCGTGGCGGCCGGGAGACCTTGCCCAGCGCAAAGGCCGTATCGAGCGCCAGGGCAACCAGAACCCCCTTGTCCATGTGTACCGCTATGTGACGGAGGGAACCTTTGATGCCTACCTGTGGCAGACTGTGGAGAATAAGCAGAAATTCATCAGCCAGATCATGACTTCTAAATCGCCGGTACGCTCCTGTGATGATGTAGATGAAACCGCACTGTCTTTTGCGGAAATCAAGGCCCTGTGTGCCGGAGACCCCCGTATTAAGGAGCGTATGGACCTGGATGTGGAGGTATCCAGACTGAAGCTGATGAAGGCCGACCACCAGAGCAAGCAGTACCGGCTGGAGGATCAGCTGCTGAAATACTTCCCGGAGGAGATTGAAAAGCACAAGGGCTTCATCAAAGGCTTTGAGGCTGATCTGGAAACCCTGTCAGCTCATCCGCAACCGGCAGAAGGCTTTATCGGCATGGAAGTCCGGGGCGATGTTCTGACCGACAAAGAGAACGCCGGTGCCGCCCTGCTGGATGCCTGCAAAGAGGTCAAAACCTCCGACCCGGTGCAGATTGGCAGTTACCGGGGCTTTGATATGTCCGTGGCGTTTGATGCGTGGCGGCAGGAATATACGCTCCTGCTGAAAGGCCAGATGACCCACCGGACCGCCCTGGGTACAGACCCGCGCGGCAATCTCACCCGTATTGACAATGCACTCTCTCAGATGCCCCAGCGTCTGAAGTCTACGAAAGCAAAATTGGATGATCTCTACCAGCAGCAGGCCGCCGCCAGAGAAGAAATGGGCAAGCCGTTCCCTTATGAGGACGATCTGCGGGTGAAATCCGCCCGTCTGGTGGAGCTGGACACGCTGCTGAATCTGGACGGCAGGAGCCGGTCCCAGCCGGAATCCGTAGTTGCCAAAAGTACGCGGCCTTCGGTGCTGGAAGGACTGAAACGCCCGATGCCGCCCCGTAACCCTGAAAAGAAATCAAAACAACATGAGGAGGTGCGATAACGTGAATGCCAACGATTTGAATGCGGCTCTTTATGAGAAAATGGCTGCCGAACAGGATCAGTACCGGGACTGGCTGAAAAGCCAGCCCCCGGAGGAAATTTTACATCACGCCTATGAGTACAGTGTCCGGGAGGACATTGTAATGGCTATGGAAGAATTGGAGCTGACGGATGCCCAGGCGCAGGCCCTTTTGGATTCTTCCTCTCCCCTGGCCGATGTGTACCGCTATTTTGAAAAGCTGGAGACTGCACACATGGATGTGGTGCGGGATAGTATTGAGAACCGGGCCGATGATGTATGCAGAGCCAAAGAGGAACTACGGACAACGACGACTTATTCTCACACTGCCGCCTATGCGTCTGAGCATGGAGAACTGGAACAATACCGGGCTTCCAACCGGGCCAATCTCCAATGCAAGGAGGCTATTGAAGCGGCGGTGCGGGAACATTTTGATGGGATGTACCTTAACCAAGATGCCGCCAAAGGTGTGATTCAGACCTATGGTTTGGACCGGGTTATGTTGGTCTTGGCCAACACCGTCCAGCTTCAGGATTGGGATGGACGCTATTCCCACCGTAATAAGGAATGGGCTAAGACAATTCCTAACTACAACTCCGATACGGTTCGCCGTGGTTATGCGTTGAACAGTCACCCGGCTGTGCTGGACGGCTTTATTGACCTGGTGAGGGAGGAACAGCAGCGCAGCCATACCAAGGGCGAAAAGGCGCAGCAACCCCGAACTTCAGTACGGGATAAGCTCAAACAGGAACCGCCCGCCCATAAGCCTGTCACCCAAAAGAAACGGGAGCAGGAGCGATGACTGCCCCGAACCGCAAGCGGGAGGTGCAGGTAAACTTCCGGGTCTCCCCGGAGGAGCTGGAGCTGATCGAGCAGAAAATGTCCCAGCTGGGGACAGCCAACCGGGAAGCCTATCTGCGAAAGATGGCGCTGGACGGTTATGTGGTGAAGCTGGAATTGCCGGAGCTGAAGGAGCTTGTTTCCCTTTTGCGCCGGAGCAGCAACAACTTAAATCAGCTCACGCGCCGGGTGCATGAAACCGGGCGTGTTTACGATGCCGACCTGGAGGATATATCCCAGCGGCAGGAGCAGCTATGGGAGGGGGTTAGGGAAATCCTTACCCAGCTCTCCAAACTTTCGTAACAGGGGCATAAACCCTATCTGCGGAGGGAGGAACGGCGTTCTTTTCGCCGCGCCTTCCTCCGCTTTTTCTTTTTGCCCGTATTCTTGCCTTTTACCGGCGCTTGCCGGATAATAAGGGCAGGTAGTAAAGTAATCCGGTAAAGGAGTTGAGAGCAAGATGTTGACCTTTGAAAAGGTTTTGGAGATTTTCAAGGACTATCTGGCGTTGGATACGGAGCTGGAGGTCTGCAAGAGCCGGTATGGATATATCCGGGTAGAGTTTAACGAAATTGGGGACATCCTCGATTATTGCAGCGGCGTGGTCTGTCGGACGCCGGAAGAACTGTTTGATGTATTGCTTGATGATTTTCAGGGATATGAGGAAATCAGGCTGACAAAAGGGCGGAGAGACACAACCGAGGATGAATTGGAAGCAATCCGTGTTCTCTGTCAAAGGTATTTGGATCGTCGAGAGGAGAAGATGAAATGACAGTATTTAAGCTACTGCTGAAGATTGTGGTCGCGCCGGTGATAGTACTGCTTACCCTGTTTGTCTGGACTTGCGTGGCTCTGGTATATGTGTCTGGTTTGGTGCTGGGGCTGGCCAGCATGGTGATTGCCCTGCTGGGCGTGGCCGTTCTGGTGACATACTCTCCGCAAAACGGTCTGATTCTGCTGCTGATTGCGTTCCTTATCAGCCCCTACGGACTGCCCAAGCTGGCCTTCTGGATGCTGGGCAAGGTGCAGGGATTGAAGTACACAATACAAAATTTTGTTTATGGATAAAATGCAGAGTGCAGGAAGTAGTTTTCTTCCCGCACTTTGTCTTGTATAGGCGATTTCTTTAGACAAAATGTTATCTTGGGGTCAACTTGGTGATTATCTTGGAGCGATAAGTGTTTTAGCTGAAAAAGAGTTGCAAAGAAATTTAATCGAACATTTTGCATAAAAAATGCAAAATTAAGCAGTAAATATTGACTTGAGCATTTTTAGCTGTTATAATGGTTACTGAAAAGGCGAATACTGAACATAGGAGGTATTCATTTATGTTGATTCAGTTTACAGTTGAAAATCACAGGTCGATAAAGAATAGTGCCGTAATCAGTTTTGCGGCCTCCAAGGATAAGTCATTTGAAGAATATCTGCTTCATCCTGACGCAAAAAAGACCTTGCTGCCTGCGCTTGCGATTTACGGTGCCAATGCTGCCGGAAAGAGTAATGTGCTGCACGCGATGATGACAATGAAAGAAATGGTGGTAGGCAATGCGGCGAAGGCATCTAAGGGACAAAAGCTGCCGTGGGAGCCATTTGGTGGCATCAAGCAACCAACTACCTTTGAGATCGTGTTTATTTATCAAGGGATTCGTTACACTTACGGTTTCTCTTTTGATGCAAAAAAGATTTATAAAGAGTATCTTTTCCATTGGCCCAATGGCCGGGAGGCTCTGATTTTTTCCAGAGAAGATGGCGTATTTGAGTTCCGTGAAAATATCAATGAGCAAATGACGCTAAGTAACCGGACACCGGACAATAAGCTTTATCTGGTATCCTCTAATGACTGGAATCTGCCTCAGACGGAAAATGCTTATCGGTGGTTTCTTGAAAAGTTGACTTTTTTGATGGAAGAAGAACCGGCCACCTCAGAAACTGTTGCTCAGATTGCCAGTGGCGATGATAAAAAGGCGCGTATCTTAAAGGAGTTGCTTCTTGCTGATCTTGGAATCACCGATGTTGCACTCAAGAATAGTTCAGGTAAAGCACCGGTTATTACAACGACACATCGGATCATTAACGAGGATGGAACAACAGAATATTTCCAGCTTTTAATGGAGCAGGAGTCTGCCGGTACACAACACTTTTTCACCCGAATTGGGGGATGGTTGCAGGCACTTGAAAATGGCGCACTTTTGGTCGTTGATGAAATTGAAGATAGCCTTCATCCCCTCCTGACCAGGCGGTTGATTGAAATGGTGCAGGATAAGGCCATTAACACAAAGGGAGCGCAGTTGATCTTTACAACACATGATGCAATGCTGCTCGACCTGAACTTTTTCCGCAGGGATCAGATTTGGTTTGCAGAAAAGAATGATAAGACTTGTGCAACAGAGCTTTACTCATTGGCTTCTTTCTCACCAAGAAAAGGAGAAAATGTGCGTAAGGGGTATCTCCAGGGACGCTTTGGTGCGATTCCTTTTATTGGAGGTGACGCCAGATGAGTAAGATGAGAAAAGAGTATGATCCAAACAAAGTCACACGGCGTAAGCGTAAACCGATCATCTATATCATCTGTGAAGGAAAGGAAACAGAAACGCTTTATTTCAAACATTTTCGTTCACGGAATTGTCTGGTGGATATTATACCGATCTCATCAAAGCACAAAGCTGCCGAGCATTTGGTGAAACACGCAAAATCTTTGATTTCTCAAGCGGACTACTATCCCAAAGACGGAGATCAGCTTTGGTGTGTATTCGACTGCGACGATAATAAAGATTCGGAGCTTCAGGCGGCAGTTTTGTATGCAGAGAAGCACGGGTATAAAATCGCATATTCCAATCCGGCCTTTGAATATTGGTATTTGCTTCATTTTGAAAAACGGAATGGATATTTGAAGGATTCTGCTGCGGTAATCGACATCTTAAAGAGCAAAGGGTATCTGGAGAATTACGGAAAAAGCGTGGATGTTTTTGAAGAATTGCAGGGACATCAGGCAGAGGCCGTTCAATACGCAAAAGAACGGGTGGAGCGATTAAGCAGGGATCAAGTTGCTGTGCTTTGCCGCGACAGCAATCCGGTAACAACGGTCTATGAACTGGTTGAGTTTTTGAATAGTAAGAGAATATAACGTCACCTTTATGGAAGCGTGCATTATGGCAGAAAGCTGTCACTTCAGCGATTGAAATTCGTTGAGTGGCAGCTTTCTTGTTGCATCATAAAGGTATCTACTTGAAAGGGAGGACTTTTCATGGCAACCACACGCATCATGCCGCTGCACATCGGCAAAGGCCGCACGGAAGGTCAGGCAATCAGCGACATCATCGACTATGTAGCAAACCCACAAAAGACAGACCACGGCAAATGGATTACCAGCTATGAATGTGACAGCCGGGTGGCCGATGCTGAGTTTCTGTTGGCAAAGCGCCAGTACATCGCGGCCACCGGGCGGGTGCGGGGAAAAGACGATGTGATTGCCTATCATGTCCGGCAATCGTTCCGTCCCGGTGAGATCACCGCCGAGGAAGCCAACCGGCTGGGAGTGGAGTTTGCCAAAAGGTTTACCAAGGGCAAGCACTCCTTTATCGTCTGCACTCATATTGATAAATCGCACATCCATAATCACATAATTTGGTCGGCGGTCAATCTGGACTGTGACCGGAAATTCCGAAACTTTTGGGGCAGCACTAAGGCTGTTCGCCGGTTGAGTGATACCATCTGCATTGAAAACGGATTGTCCATTGTGGAAAATCCAAAGCCTCATGGAAAAAGCTATAACAAGTGGCTGGGCGATCAGGCCAAGCCTTCTCATCGGGAGCAGCTGCGGGCTTGCATTGACAATGCGCTGGCACAGCACCCCGCCAATCTGGATGAGCTGCTGAAGCTGCTTCAGGAATCTGGGTGCGAGGTATCCCGGCGTGGCAAATCTTACCGTTTGAAACTCCCGGAATGGGATAATGTTGCGCGTCTGGACAGCTTGGGCGAAGGCTACAGTTTGGAGGACCTGCTGGCGGTTCTCTCCGGTCAGAAGGAGCATACACCTCGGAAAAAAACGACGCTGCAAGCAGCTCCGCCGAAGGTCAATCTGCTGGTGGACATCCAGGCAAAGTTGCAGGCCGGAAAGGGTGCCGGATATGCGCGCTGGGCCAAGGTCTTTAACCTCAAGCAGATGGCGCAGACGATGAATTATCTCTCTGAGCATAACCTGCTGGAATATGCGGTGCTGGAGGAAAAAACAGCTGCGGCTACGGCCCATCACAATGAGCTGTCTGCGCAGATCAAGGCGGCGGAGAAGCGCATGGCGGAGATCGCTGTTCTACGGACCCATATCATCAACTACGCCAAAACCCGCGAGGTCTATGTGGCTTATCGCAAGGCCGGTTATTCTAAAAAATTTCTGGCTGAGCATGAGGCGGACATTCTGCTTCATAAAGCAGCCAAGAACGCCTTTGACGATATGGGTGTCAAGAAGCTGCCCAACGTCAAAAGTTTACAGACCGAGTATGCCAAGGTTTTGGAGGAAAAGAAAAAAGCCTATGCCGAATATCGGCGCTCCCGTGAAGAAATGCGGGAGCTGCTGACGGCAAAGGCCAATGTGGATCGTTTGCTGAATATGGAGGCGGAACACGGTGGTGAAAAGAAAAAAGACCATGCCCAGCGGTAAGCCAGGGCATGGTTCAAAGCGTCCAACGGACGCGCAGCCGCAGAATGAAATTCTGCGTTCAAGGGGGCTTGGGGGAAACCCTCAACAAGCAGCGCCGGAAGCCGAATGGCTATCCAGGGGCATTGCTTGCCGCTTTCTTTGCAGAAATGAAAAGAGCCAGAGAGGAAACCGTCAAATTTCACTCACTGGCTCAATTCGCTTCAATTTTCTTAGATAGCTCTGTTAATTCCTGCATGGTCTCCTGTGTATGGTGCAGCAGGGTTTCACGCATTTCTGACGGGCAGCTGGAATAAAGCATTTTCATCTGGTTGGCTCCCTCATCTTCTGGAGAAACATCCGGATTTATCAGAGAATCCAGAGAGATGTTCAAAACCTTGGCCAATGCTCTTAAAATCAAATAGGAAGGATTCATCTGCCCTTTTTCAATGTTGGCAATTTGTTTTACAGAAACATGGCTCTGGTCTGAAAGCTCCTGCTGTGTCAGGTCTTTTTTCTTTCGGGCCTCCCGCATTATTTGACCCAAAGCGGTTAAATCGTCAATCGGCATAATCATTCACCTCAATAACATTGTATCGTGCCGATTTGTTTTGAGGAATAACCTTATTATGCCTGCTAAAAGGTATGATAATGCCGATTTTGTAATATAAAAAACGAATAGGGCGCAAAGACCCTTGATATTTTTATATCATGAGTCCTTACACCCTACTATGAGTTTTTATCTTGAGATAATTTTTTTAGGATATATTCTGTTTATGTGAATTACCCATCTGCTCTTTTTCTTGTGTTTTCAGATGCGTTTCCCGCTTATCGGTTGCTTCTTTCAAAAGAGCGTAAGTGGCTGCTGCGGCAGGTACGCCAAGCAACATACCGATTGGTCCAGCCAGATTGCCACCTATTGTGATTGCCGTTAAAACCCACATGGCAGGAAGGTTGATTTTTGCGCCCACAACTTTCGGATAGATTGCATTTCCTTCGATCTGTTGCAAAGTAAGCAGGAAAATAATGAATACCAGTGCCTTAAAAGGATTGACTGTCAGAATCAAAAATGCACCCACAAGTGTAGCAATCCAGGCACCGACATAGGGAATCAGTGCTGTTACCCCAACAAGCGCACCGATCATCGGCGCATATGGTATTCTCAGAATTAACATACCGATTGCACACAGGCTGCCTAAAATTATTGCCTCAGTCGTTTGCCCTGCTACAAAAAGCTTGAAGTTTTTTTCACAGACAGCTGCCACATGAATGCCCCGCTCGGCAAAACATGCTGGAATCCATACACGGACAATCCGGGTGATCTGACTTTTTAATTTCTCCTTATTGGCCAAAATATAAATTGAGAACACAAGACCAATCGCAAAATCGACTGCCGTCGCAACCACGCTTCCAAATGCGGAAGCAGCAGTGTCCATAATGGTGGTTCCCAATTGATTCAACCATTCATTCAAATTGTCTTTCAGTTCAAGAAAATCAATATCAATTTGGGACAGCTGTTCTCCGAATGGGATTTTAGAATAGTCAGCCGTGCTTTCAAATGTCACCAGTTGATCCAGACCATTCGTCAAGGATGATATGACAATAGATACTGCATCGATCAATTCGGGAATAACAAGAAAAGCAACACCGACAAAGACCCCTATCACCAAAATAAATGAAAGCAGGATCGCAAGCGGGCGGCGCATTTTCGTTTTCCTAGATGTCGGATGTTTGGGGAACAGATGTCTTTCAATAACCCCCAACGGAACATTCAGAAACAACGCCAAAATCAATCCAATTAAAAGTGGGTTCAGCAGGTCTTTCAACCACATCACGGCATCAGCTACATGACTAATATGTCGGATGCCAAGATAAATCAAAATGCAGGCTGTAAACGTTCCGATAATCCACTTTGATAATTTTTTGTGTGTTTCAATATCTTCAAACATTCAAGACCCTCCTTACATCAGTGGTGCAAATAGCCGCAGTATATCCTGGAGCAGATGCACTACGATATTTGTTTTGCAATCCTTTTCTGTCACCTGTTGGCATATCTCCAGCGTTTGCAGAAAATCCTCCTTGACTTCCATAACAGCTTTGGCCTCATAGAGCAGAGCACCACATTCATAGTGCAGATATAAGCTGCGAAAATCCAAATTTGTTGTCCCGACTGTTGCAGTACGGTCATCGGACACAAAGGTTTTGGAGTGGATGAAACCATTGGTATATTCGTAGATTTTAACGCCTGATTTTATCAGCTCTCGGTAATACGAGCGTGTGGTCATGTGTACCCACCATTTATCCCAGCGGTGGGGTGTGATGATGCGTATATCTACACCACTTTTTGCCGCAAGACGCAAAGCGGAAAGCATACTATCATCGACAATCAGATATGGGGTGCTGATATACACGTACTTCTTTGCATTGTTTAAGATATGCAGGTAAACGTGTTCGCCCACATTTTCTTCATCCATTGGACCGTCAGCGTATGGCTGAACAAACCCCTTTGCAGTAACAGGGCACTCTTGTTCTATCCATGGGTAGAAGATTTCGTAGTCCTCGTCTGTATGGGTACAAATTTCCCACGTCTGTAAAAAAATTAGTGTGAAACTCCATGCGGCTTTGCCTTTCAGCATGATCGCGGCATCTTTCCAGTGTCCGTGTTTCTCAATGGCGTTGATGTATTCATCTGCCAGATTGATACCTCCAGTAAAAGCCACCTTTCCATCAATGACCGCTATTTTTCGGTGATCTCTGTTATTTTGCTTTACGGTCAGAACAGGTCGGAAGGGATTGAATACGGCGCACTGGATACCGTGTTTTTTAAGCTGCTTTGCGTAGTCTTTCGGAAGAGTGAGAAAGCAACCTATATCGTCATAAATCAGTCGCACAGTTACGCCTTGCGTGGTTTTTCGCTTCAAAACTTCCAAGATGCTGTTCCACATAACGCCTTCCTGCACGATGAAATATTCCAGAAATATGTACTTCTCGGCTTTTTCAAGTTCTGCCAAAAGTGTTTCCAGCTTTCGTTCACCCGGTGTAAGGTAATGTGTTTCTGTGTCTGCATATATTGGAAACCCCGTGTATTCCTGCAAGTAATGAATTTGAGGGTAATATTCAGGCAGTTGTTTTGTTGCGCTTTCATAGCAAATGCCGGGGAGTGCATAGAGTGGTTTTGCCTTTTGTTGTGTATGGAGGACACTTTTTGCAAAGCGCCATTTCGAGGATTGTGCATTAGACAAAAGATACATCAGTCCACCAAACAACGGGAAGGTTAGGATCAGGATCGCCCATGCAGTTTTGTAGGCGCCTTTGTCTTTCTGGGAAACGATATAAAGCACCGCAATGATACTGACGATTGTCAGTAGGCGACTGAAATTTCGGGAAAGCTGACTTCCCCTAAGTACAAGGCATATAAGAAAATATACCTGTAAAAGTAGCAGGAGTATCGTCAACATCCTTCTACGGAATAAGACACGGAGCCAACGCTGGCGCATAATGATTCCCCCCCTTCAAACTCAAATCTACGGATTCTTTTTCCGCTGTTCGCAAAATTCCCAAAACTCTTTTGCAATGCGCTCGTAGGTGCTTTTTCCTACGAGATAGCTCATACAGTGGTCAGCGCCCGGAACAATCAGCAGACGCTTTTCTGATGTACAGGCTTTATAGTTTTCGTATGTCATTTCAACTGGAACAAAGTGGTCATCTGTTCCGTGGACAAAAAGAACAGGAATTTGGCAGTGCTTCAACGCTTCTGTAGTGGAGGCAGCATCGGCATCCATTTGGATGCGCTTTTTGCACATCCTATCGGCACCTGTTTTATGCAGAGCATAAGGAATATGCAGATTGCTTTCGGAGACATGTTTCCAAATTGCATGGAGCGAAGTAAATGCACTGTCCGCTGCGATTCCAAATACATTATCCGGCAGTTCTAGTTCGGACGCCATTAGCACAGAGGTTGCACCCATGGATACCCCGGCAAGATAGATGGGAATGCTTTTTCCTGTTTTCTCGTTTATCCAATTTGTCCATGCCAGGCAATCGTAGCGTTCCAGCAAACCTAAACTCATATGGTCGCCGCCGCTATTATTTTGTCCCCGCTGCTCTGCGTAGAGTACAGAACAGTGATTATTGCGCCAGAAATCTGCGATCAAGCCAAAATCATGTGACCAGGAGGAACGCCACCCGTGCATGGCAACTATAGTTCTTTTCGGTTCTTCGCAGGGACACCAATGCCCAATCAATGAAATTCCGTCGTGAGCAGTGATTTCCACCACGTCACAGCCGCTTTTTTCGAGCTGACCAGCTGCCTTTTTTACAATTTCAGCGGTTTCTATCATTTCAGGTGAACCGGACACACGCATTTTTACGTTGCTTCTGTCCTGCGGAGCAACCCGATCCATGGCGAGCTGCATCATCTTTTTGGTTAGAAGATGATGCCAAAGCACACAAATCGCACTACCGGCAGAACCTACTATCAATCCTTTTTTCAATGAATCCTTCATAGCACGTCCTTTCATAACGTGGGTATAACTTACTCTTTGTCATTGGCAGTTTTCTTACTTAATTTTCTGCGATATGCGTAATATAACAGAATCGACATTGAGGCTTTTTCATAACCAAACTTGCCGAAGCACTGGAACGCCGCATTGAGAATGGTCAATCTCTTTTCTTCGGTCAGGGCCAAAAATTTGTCCAATTCATTTCCTCCTTTTTACACATTAACCGTTTCGGTTATTTAGAGTATAGCACCAATAACCGAATCGGTCAAGTATTTTGGAGTATAATTCAAAAGTTTTCTTTTTATACTGTTAGATCAACGAAGATTAGTCTCGAAAGTACCGGTGTGTTCAAG
>SKEB01000368.1_pt1 | contig 43330 bp, 38 predicted proteins | sample 4826561 | NCBI WGS metagenome assembly SKEB01 (sample SAMN11008820, study PRJNA524170) | human gut metagenome | biome: Human fecal sample; material: Feces; isolation source: fecal sample from pouch patient p17 | host: Homo sapiens | place: Israel: Tel-Aviv | collected 2016-03-29
GCGTTACTATAATCTCAACAAAAGAACTAAGAAACAGAGGTACAGACCAATGAAATGAGAATGGAAAATTCATAATTTAAGAACAGGAGGTACAGTCCAAAAGGAACATAAACAATAAATTTATAATCTGAGAAAGTTGAAGGTGTAGACAATGAAATTACTGGAAATTCATTAAAAGCCCGGTCGGAAGAAAAATTATCGATCGGGCTTAAATTTTGTCTTTTTACACATCTGCAAGAATCATTGCAAAATATCCCCATTCCCAATACAGGGATTCAAAACTGTTTTCCAGATATTCATAAATATCATCATCATCATAGCCGGTCATGCGCGTCAGAATGACAATGGCATCACGGATATCGTTGTATGTCAGGGGATGCTCACCGGAAAGCAGCCAGGACAGAAAAATGCTGTATCGAATGGCTGCGTATTCCATTCCAATCCATTGCAGATGGATCAGCATGCCGTTCAGATCATTGTCCGGAAGCAGAAGATCTGCGAAAATTTCATTGGACAGAAATGCCCGCAGCAGAGGTGCATGCTTGTCCCAGTGCGCTCGGAACAGTTTCCATTTTTGAGACAGATCAGCCGGATAACTATTTGTGGAAATGCTGCCGGCAAGATCCAGAAGCGGTGTCAGAAATTCCTCATAAAGACCTTCTTTCTGGTAATTGACAGCCAGATCCTGCAGCAATTCATTACATTCATACAGCATGTCTTCCGTAGAAAACTCCATGTTAGTAATGGCAGCCGAAAGTTGTGTCCGGGTTTCGGGGGAAAAGTAGTCTGTCAGTAAGGTTCCGGACAGGGCAGTTGTCGGAAGTTCAGACAATATATAAAAGCTTTCCAATAATGACAGCTCCGGGCTGTAATTCAGACATTGTACAATCTGAAGAATGTGATCCCGTACTTGAAACAGAATCTGTTCTTCCGGGGAAAGCGTGACAATCTCAGAAATTTTGGGGAACAGAAGTTGTGGCTGCATCTGCCAGAGATCCAGAACCGCAGGGCAGCCAGGCATCAGAGAGGCTTCTGTATGGGTGGCGAAATGGTGATATTCGCGCGGAAACATTGTGCAGGTTTCAGAAAGAATGTCATCTCCGTGATGCAGAACAAGACGGCAGAGTTTATTTTTGCATAGAAAAGGACATTTTTTCTCATCATTCAGAGTAATCATATGCTGGTGTTCTCTGAGCGATGTGTAATCAGACAGCACTTTGTGCAGGTATGGCATATCATTTGGGGGTGCTGTATGGCACCAGCGGTCATAGGTCGTGTCATCAACGCCAATGTTCCATTCCTGACAGCAGGTGATGGGACATTTGTCTGCAATGCAGATAAAATTTTTATAATAGCTCGGGTAATATGTTTTCATAATCAGTAAACTCTTTCTAAATGTGATTAGGGTTCAAAACACCAAAAAATTGATTACACGGATTGCTCCGTGCTTTGCACTCCAATAATCTGTCTGTATTGTAACATAATAATACACAAAAATGTATCTGAAAAAGGAGGAGCCACTCATATTAAAACAGGTGATTTTCTGAGTTAAGACCTTATGATATAAGGAATTTCCAGGTTTTGTGCAATTTGTACAGGCAAGAAAAAAGTGGAAAAATCAGGATTGACAGCGCACAGACTGCTCACTATACTGAGGATACATCAAAATCACAGGCATGAAACATTCTGTTTTCTATCTGCCTGTACGGATATTCTATCTGTTATATATATCCGATCTGCATCCATGAATGCAGATAATTCTTTAATCTGGCCGGTTTGGCAGCAACAACCCATTTTTGATGAAGTGAAAAACGGAGGAAAATGCGAATGTCCGCTTTACTATCAGGATGACTGGATCGTATTTTCGAAACCGAAGGAACGAGGTGAACACATATGTAATTATAACTGACATAAATAAAAGTAAAAATCGCATATAAGAGCGGAAAGAAATGAAAATTTGACATTCTGTATCGACAAAAAGTAGAGACAGAATTAAAACAGAAAGAAAAAGAGGAACTAAAATGAAGAAAAAACAGTTAATGATTATGCTTGGAGCCATGACCCTTGCACTGCTTCTGGGTACTGCTCCAGTGGTACAGAATGTGGCAGCGGCGGGACTTCCTGCTTCAATCAGCCAGAAAGCAAAGCAGGATGCACTGGAGCATGCTGATATTATTGACAGTCTGAAAAAAGGATCTGTTGCTATCCGAAAATATGATATGACAGCAGCACAGGCAGCCGGAGATTATTCGGAAGATATGTATGTGGCGACAGGAGAAAAAGATACGGTGGCTGAACAGAAACTGGCAGATTATGCCATGGAAGGTGTGCAGTTTTCCTGTCTGAGAGTAGGTAATATTGAGACACACAGTGTTCAGAAAGGAACAGAGACATCCGTGGAACTGATCTATGAGATTCCGGAAAAACTGGCAGATATTTTGAAGCTGATGAAGGAAAATGCGGTTGATATGAGCAAAGAGGGGGAGGCATATCCCTGCCACAATACCGGTGTGCTGCATTATACCGGACAGCAGATTTCAGATGCACTGGAAGCTATTTTAAAAGCGGATGAAGTAGCTGCGAAAAATGCGTTAGAACACTATTTGTATGATTATGGGACATTGGATGCCACTACAGATCAAAAGGCAGCTTCCGGTGTATGCAATCTGCCAAAGACAGATAAAAACGGTTATACCCATTTGGACAATCTGGAACTCGGTCTGTATCTGTTTGTGGAAACAGAAGTGCCGGAACAGGTGACCGACACGGTTAATCCATGGTTTGTGCAGCTTCCATTTACCAGTGCAGACGGAGATATGTGGCAGTATGATATGAATATTTATCCTAAAAACCAAAGTGGGAATCCGACACTGGACAAAAGTGTCAGAAATGCATACAGCAATACATTATCTGTAAATGACCAGGTGCCTTCCGGGACAGATAAAAATACAAGCGTCCACGCAGGAGAAACGTATATAGCCGGAAATGATTCTGAGGCATTGATCGTATATAACAGGGAAGCGCAAAGTGCGGATCTGACAGATGCTGCTTATGTGGCAAACCGTGGAGGTTATACAGCAGATGGAGTGACAGCAGGCAAAGACGGCAGTGGATACAGTACGGATTATATGTACCGGGATACTACTACGGCATCTGAAGGAGATCTGCTGGATTATATTCTGGTCTCTAAATTGCCGCATATTACGTCAGAAGCTACATTCCTGAGTGAATATACATTTCAGGATACATTATCCGAAGGAATTACATACAACAAAGATGTGAAGATTGCATTTTATGACAATGCCATGGATGCAAATGCAAATAATACGAAAAATGCAAAGGTACTGTGGAATCTGAATTCAGGGGATTATACACAGCATTATGTGGATGTGACCGTTACGAACCCGGATACGGGAGTACAGAATGCAGATGGTTCCACACGGTTGACGGTAGCACTGACAGAAGATGGTTTGCGGGCAGTGAACGGTGTGGATGCAGCAGGAAAACAGATACAAAGCCTCTCGGATTACTATATGGTTGTGTACTATACAGCGACGGTTAAGTCCGATGCATCAGTGGTACTTGGAGATGAAGGAAATCCAAATCATGTAAATCTGGTCTGGAGCCGTACTTCAGATGGATATTATAACATGCTGGAGGATCAGAATTATGTATATACATACGGCCTGGATCTGACCAAGACCTTTTCCGACCAGAAAGGAAAGTTTGAGCATGTAAAATTCAAACTGTACAACAGTACAGATGGTTATTATGTCATGGCAGAAAAATCAACAACAGAGGATGGTGTGTATTACGTTGTCGGAAAAACAGTCAATGAGGAGCAGGCCACTGAATTTATACCAAATGCAGACAGCGGGAAACTGCTTGTAAATGGGGCAGAAGCAGACAGCTATCAATTGACAGAGATTGCCACGGATAAGGGATATCATCTGCTCAAAGATCAGATTAAAATCGATATTTCCGCGACAGATCGTGATATTATCGCATCGGTTGCCGGGGTGACCGGAATGGATGCAGCAGCAGTTGAGGCTGTTGTGAATCATTATCAGGGTGGAATTTATGATGAAAATGGAAATCTGGTTACTGCGCAGCGGGATGAATTAACAGGGGCTATGGCTGGAGGACCGGCATTGGAATCTGCCAATGGAAGAACGATCGGAAAGACAGATCTGTATGTCGGAACGATTCAGAATGCATTTGCAAAAATAGATGATAAGGATGCGCTTATGACAGATCAGAATCAGGCGGTATTACTTACTGTGAACAATACAAAAGAATTTTTGCTTCCGCAGACCGGTGGAAAAGGGCTTTATCTGATAACAATTGTGGGTGTTATTTCAGTGGCAGGCGGCTGCTATCTTGTAACACGAAAAAGAGAAAAAGCAAAGATGTAAATTATAAATAATTTATGAAAAAAATAATCAGAATACTGCCGATTATTATTGGAAGCATGATGTTGCTGTATCCGTGGATTGGAAACTGGTTTTATGACCATGCAGTTCGTTCACAGGCAGCCGGATATGAAAAGGCACTTATAGAGAAACCGGAAACGGAACTCCAGAACTACATTCTGGCAGCACAGAATTATAATGAAGAACTGAAAAAACGTCAGAATGTGATGATCTATCCACCGCAGGAGCAGTCTTTGAATCATGAGGCTTATGAAGCAGTATTATGTATGAATGCGGAAGGTCTCATGGGATTTATTGAGATTCCTCAGATTCATATATATCTGCCGATTTATCATGGGACATCAGAACATGTTTTGCAACTGGGAGCCGGGCATCTGGAAGGTTCTTCACTTCCAATTGGCGGTCTTGGTACAAAAGCTGTGATTTCTGCACATACAGGAATGAATGCAGCACCAATGTTTAGTGATCTGTCAGAATTGCAGCCGGGGGATGAATTTTTTCTTCATGTACTGAAACAGAAGCTGGTGTATGAAGTATGTGATATAGAAGTAGTTTTGCCGGAACAAACGCAGATACTGGGAGCAGAACCGGATCGGGATCTGGTAACGCTGCTGACCTGTACACCATACGGACAAAATACGCACCGGCTTCTTGTAACCGGTCAGCGGATTGCAGACGATGCACAGACAGACGTAGCGCATAAAGCAGATAGCAGGCAGCGCAGAGGATGGAGATCCCAGTGGATGACCAGTTATGCAAAGGCAGTCTGTATCAGTATAGGGATGCTGTTTGTTCTATACAGTGTATGCAGGGTTGTTCATATCATTCAGATACGGAAGAAAAAGGACATAATCTGTGGTCAGAAGTAACAGAATTCAGAAACGAGCAATCAACATGAAGTACAAAAGAATATTGCAAAAGAAAGAGATGTGGAAAAAAATGTTCGGCTGGACAGTCATTTTCATGGGAGTCGGGATGCTTATCCTGCCGGACTATGAAAATTGGAAAGCAGATCGTCAGGAACAAGCACGGATGCTTGCTTTTTTACAGAAAAATGCCCCGGAAGATGGTTCGGATAGTATACAGGAAGAGGAGATTACCAGAAAAAATCAAAGCAGTGAAGCGGAATGCACTGTACCGGAGGAAACTGCGGAAAACCCAGACGGAATATTTCCGCGTGATGAAACTCTTAGAACAGAAATCCTTGCGTATAATGAAAAACTGGCTTCCGGTGGTCAGCAGGAAGTTTTTACTGCAGAAAATATCACAAAGGCACCGGCATTTCTGAATAGATATTGTGACGATATGTTTGGCTATATAGAAATTCCAAAAATAGACTGCAGAATATCGCTGTATCTGGGGAGTTCTGATCGGCATATGGATTTGGGGGCCGCAGTGGTTGGCGGCACCTCTCTTCCAGTGGGTGGCCAGAATACAAACTGTGTAATTGCCGGGCATCGCGGCTGGAAACATCGTGCATATTTTAAACGGATAGAAGAACTTGAGCCAGGGGATGAGGTTCTGGTGATAAATCCGTGGCAGTGTCTACACTACCAGGTGGCATATACGGAGATTATTTTGCCGACAGACAGTGAGAAATTGGAGATACAATATGGAAACGATATGATAACACTGCTGACCTGTCATCCGTATCGTTCCGGTGGAAAATACCGGTATATAGTGTATTGTTTCCGTTCAGACGGTGAACAGAAGCTGTCGTCGGAACTGCCGGGAACAGGGAATGAACAGAATCTGCTGCGAAGGGAAGAGATGCAGACAGCTAAAGACAGTGGGGAAGATCTCACTTCTGTTGCAGACATTGGGCGGGAGAGTGCTTTTCGACGAGCTGGAAAAATACTGGTATTCATTTTGTTGATTGTACTTTGTATGTGGAAGGGGAGGCCTGTTTTTCAGAAATGCAGATACAGGACAGAGCAGGAGCATATGGAGAGGAAAAAAGGAGGATATTTTGCACAGCAAAAGAAGGATAAAAAGAGATAAAAAGAATTGTGTTCAGCCGGAGGCATATGGCAGGACAGTGAAAGTCAGATGGGGATATCTGATGCTTTTGGGTATTTTATTTTCGCTGGAGGTGGCAGCATTTTCGGCAAATGCCCAGGAATTGCAACCCGAGCATATGCAGGCTATTAAGAAGGTGGACAATCAGGCCTCTGTCAACTGGAAACTGGTTTCGCAGGAAATTAATGAAAAAAACGAATATGTGTATGATGGAGATAAGACAGATGATACCATGTCAGACCGGGTATTGCCGAAAATCAGTGATGGAAGCTGGGGATATGTTGTGAATGGAAAAGTACAGGAAACAGCATCTGTCAATGCAGCAAATCTTGCAGGCTGGTGGCATGTAAAGAACGGCTGGGTGGACTGGTCGGATGGAATTTTGGAGACTGCTGACGGATGGCACAAGTATGTGAGTGGAAAACAGGAAGTAACAGCAAATGAGACAGTGGAAAGCAATCCCGGTGGATGGTTTTTCTTAAAAGATGGTACCGTCGACTTTTCCTATACAGGTCTTGCACAGAACGAGAATGGAATTTTCTGGATGAAAGCAGGGGGCTTTGATACAGAAATGACAGGTGTTGTTCCTGATACGATCGGAGTAACAAAGGACGGTTCCGGATGGCTTTATCTACATGGCGGTATTTTTGATGCAAATGCGGATACCATTGCTGCAAACGAAGCAGGATGGTGGAAAATCCGGAATGGTCTGGTGGACTTTTCCTACACAGGTCTGGCATATAATGAGACCGGATGGTATTACCTGCAAAATGGAATGGTAGACTTTGGATATTGCGGAGCTGTCCAAAATGAGTTTGGAATCTGGTACGTGGAAAACGGGCGTGTCGATATGGCGTATGATGGAAGGGCTTATGGATACTATTTTTCAGGTGGAAAAGCGCAATAAGGAGAGAAAAATATAATGAAGACAAAAGGAAAAAGTATATTTTTTATTTGTCTGGCTATGATTGTCAGCGGCGTTATACTGTTTTCGGTGATATACTCGGGACAAATGGTTTCAGCAGCACAGCGGGTAGAAACGTATAAAGACAATGGGGTAGATGAATCTGAGATGACGCAGGAAAGCATACAAAGTCAGGAGAAAACGGTCGGGGAACAAGCAGAATATATGGAGGAGTTGGAGGAAGAACAGAATATTGCACATTCAGAAATACTGGAAGTGATGGGGGTGCGAAATGCACTGGCAGTAAAAATGAATACGATAGAACGGGCATTGCAGACAATGACACTGACCAAAAGCCCACAGAAGATGTTTGCGGCTTATTACGCAGATGGAACATTCAATGGTCAGGAATCAGTGTTATATCTGAATCAGGAGGTGGTGTGGTGCCTGGAACCTTCCGAACTGGTCGGAAATGTCGGAAAAGGAATTACATATGCATTGGCAGATCCGCGGGATGCGGCGCAGTGGCTGCAGAATAGATACGGGTGGAGTTGGAACAAAATTAATAATCTGGCAAAAGCTGTGTGTTTTGCAAAGCAGTATTTTGGAGATCATGGTCTGTGTGGATATGCATTGGTACAAGATCTGATCTGGTCTGAGATTCAGCCCTATGAAGATGCAGGTGAAACAGGGTATTATCTTCTAACGAACGGTGCAGGGAATACTACATATCAGTGTGAGCATCTGAATACAAGAGAAAAAGTGAATGAGGCGATCCAGGCAGTCTGGCAGCAGTTCTATGCGTATAATACATTGCCATCTTATCAGGGGAAAACTATTTCAGTGATGCCGGGTCAGACCTGCTGGATTCCGGATACAAATGGCGTGACAGATAAAACAAGTTTCATTGTTCCGGATGGTGTACAGGTGATACCTGGATGGCATGAGAATCATGGCGGTATCTGGCTGAAGGCTGATGAGAGCCTTGCGGGACGTACTGTAACAGTGAATCTGTATAAAAATGAAATTCCGGCAGGATCAGAGGGAATATTGGTGTATGGAGCTACGGATAAGAAGCGGCAGTCAGTGGGAATGTGGTCTGGTGCAATATCACCAACTTATGGAAGTTTTCGGATTATCTGCGAACGGGATGCTTATTTGAATGCAAGGTATGAGGCCAGAGATGCAGTGGCACCTTCCATTGATCTTCATATTCAAAAAACGGATGCCCAGACAGGAAAAAATCTGGCAGGAGCTGTCTTTGAAATATCTATGGATGGTCAGAAAGTGGCATCTGTTGTGACAGATGCAGAAGGAAAAGCAGCTTATCATTGGAGAGGAGAAGTGTTGTATACTTCTTATTATGAAAGTGTACAGCCAGTCAATATGTTTTTTGACTGGAAAAGTGCATATGAAGCTGCGCGTCGTGATGTGAAGCAGCAGGTACAGGATGCTGTGACACAGTTGAAATCTACAACTACTCATATTTGGCGGGTGGAAGAAGTGCAGGCACCGGAGGGATATGCCAGAAATGAAGAAGTCTGGGAACAGACATTTGATCTGAATACACTGGCAGTGGAAGTTCAGTATACAAATGTGCCGGAAAATGGTTATCTCAAATTGCAGAAAGTATCCGGAAATCCGGAAATAACAAAGCATAATCCATGCTATAGCCTGGAAGGAGCAGAGTATGGGGTATATCAATGTCTGGAGGATGCGCAGAAGGATGTGGGAAGAATCGTGACATTAAAAACAGATGCAACAGGTGCATCCGATATGCAGACAATATGTGCGGGAATTTACTATATAAAAGAAGTAACTGCATCATTAGGGTATCAGTACTGTGCGGAGCAGACAGAAATCGGACTTCCCGAAGGAATCCATCGTGTAACAGTGAAAAGTGGGGAGACAACCGAAGTGAGGTGTGTGGAAGAACCGGCGGGGAAAACGCTGCTGCTGAACTTGCAAAAATATGAACAGGAGCATGGAATGACGGTAGGTCCGGGAACAGCTTCTTTGCAGGGTGCAGTGTTTGCACTGGAATATTATGCAACGACAGATCCTTTGCATGATAATATGCCGCCCGTCCGCACCTGGTACTATCAGACAGATAATAATGGACAGATCTACAGTACAGGGGAAGCGTATCTGGTGCCGGAACTGACAGAAAGTGATGGCAGTGTGTTATGGTCGGATGAACTGTACAGAGAAGAAAATGGAAACGTGTTTTATCCAATTGGTACCTATCGTATACGAGAGATTTCTGCACCAAAATATTTTAAATTAGAAGGGAATATGCATTTTGTTGAAAATACTGACGTCTGCCCGGATGTAAAGACAGGATTAGACGCGGTGCTGCGTCAGCCGTATTCCGGAGCATCAGCAGAATTATATGCAATGGGGAAAAAATCCCATGGGGAGATTTTGATACAGAATCTGTCTGTCCATGCTTATGACAAATTGCACTATGGTTCCATTACTCTGTATAAAACAACTGCGGACGGAAAGAAGCGACCACTGTCCGGTGTTGAATTTCATATGACTGGTCAGACAGATCAGGATACCTATACAGCAGTCTCAGACGAAAATGGCAAAGTAGTATGGGATCACCTTGCACCACAAGTGTATGTGATTACAGAGGTGAAAACCGTAGAAGGGAAAAATCTGTTGCAGGACAGTATCGAGGTAAAACTGCCGATGGAGATGAACCTTGAAGATCTGGTTAAAAACGGACAAAAGGAAGAGGATGCCGTTTATGATGTTATGACCGGAAAATACTGTTTTTATGATCTTACGTATCGCATAGGAAATACAGCGATTCTGGAAATGCCGTTTACCGGCAGAAGAGGGTGGAAAGTTTATGGAGTTCTTATTTGTGGATTAGTGTTACTGGCAGCAGGCATAGTGTTCCAAAGACACAAATCAATTTAAGTTAATTTTATCTGGAAAAATTATTGGAAAAATGGTTGACGCGATGCGGATACTTGTGCTATATTAGATGAGCGATGGAAGTAGGTCTTTTTTTTATGCCTAAAATTGAATGTACATGATTTTTCATGGACACACAGTTGCAAAGAAATTTAATGGAGGTGGAAAGTTGTGCGCGTAAAGATTACATTGGCATGCACAGAGTGCAAACAGCGTAATTACAACCTGACTAAGGATAAGAAAGCTCATCCTGAAAGAATGGAAGTAAACAAATATTGCAAATTCTGTAGAAAGCATACATTACACAAAGAAACCAAATAATCCGGCGATGCAAAGGATGTGACAAAATGGAAGAAACCAAAAAGAATGATGTTCAGAAAAAGAACTGGTTCGCTGGTCTGAAATCTGAATTCCAGAAAATTGTCTGGCTGGACAAAAAGTCACTTGGGAAACAGACCGTAGCAGTACTTGTCGTTTCCGTGATCCTGGGTGCGATTATTGCGGTACTGGATCTTGGTATTCAGTATGGTATTGATTTCCTTGTAAATCTGTAGGAAGGCAAAGGTGAGTTTTTATGGCTGAGGCGAACTGGTATGTGGTTCATACTTATTCCGGATATGAGAATAAGGTAAAAGCAGACATTGAGAAAACAATTGAAAACAGACATCTGGAGGATGAGATCCTTGAGGTTCGTATCCCGATGCAGGATGTTGTTGAAATGAAGAACGGTGCGAAGAAGCAGGTTCAGAAAAAAATGTTTCCTGGATATGTGCTCATCAATATGGTAATGAATGACGATACATGGTATGTTGTCAGAAATACCAGAGGTGTTACCGGGTTCGTAGGTCCGGGGTCGAAGCCGGTGCCGCTCACGGAAGCCGAGATGAGACCGTTGGGAATCAAAGAGGAAAATGTGGTAGTTGACTTCAAAGAAGGCGATATGGTAACAATCATTGGTGGTGTATGGAAAGACACTGTAGGTGTAATTCAGAGCATGAATGAGAGTAAACAGATCGTAACTATCAATGTAGAGCTTTTCGGTCGCGAAACACCGGTAGAAATAAGTTTCGCAGAAGTGAAGAAAATGTAAGCGTAAGTAAAGGAACGATTACGAAAAATTCGAAGGAGGCAATCTCAAATGGCAAAAAAAGTAGAAGGATATATCAAACTGCAGATTCCTGCTGGTAAAGCTACACCGGCTCCTCCAGTTGGTCCTGCACTTGGACAGCACGGCGTAAACATCGTAGAGTTTACAAAACAGTTCAACGCAAAGACAGCTGATCAGGGTGATCTGATCATTCCTGTAGTTATTACAGTATATGCAGACAGAAGTTTCAGCTTCGTTACAAAGACTCCGCCAGCACCGGTTCTGATTAAGAAAGCATGCGGAATCAAATCTGGTTCAGGCGTACCGAACAAAACTAAAGTTGCTACTATCACAAAAGCTCAGATTAAAGAAATCGCAGAGCTGAAAATGCCAGACTTAAATGCAGCATCCTTAGAGAGTGCTATGAGCATGATCGAAGGTACAGCAAGAAGTATGGGTGTTACTGTAGCTGAGGACTAATTAACAAATATAAGTGGGAGGGTCCTCTCCCGATACAACCACAGGAGGTTATAATTCATGAAAAGAGGAAAAAGATATGTCGATGGAGCGAAAAAAGTCGACAGAACAGTTCAGTATGAGAGTGCAGATGCAATCAAACTTGTAAAAGAAAACGCTACAGCAAAGTTTGACGAGACCATCGAGCTTCACATCCGTACAGGTTGTGATGGACGTCACGCTGAGCAGCAGATCCGTGGTGCTGTTGTACTGCCGCACGGAACAGGTAAAACCGTTCGTGTTCTGGTATTTGCAAAAGGCACAAAAGTAGATGAGGCTCAGGCAGCAGGTGCTGATTTCGTTGGTGGAGAGGAATTGATTCCGAAGATCCAGAACGAAGGATGGCTTGATTTTGATGTAGTAGTAGCTACACCGGATATGATGGGTGTTGTTGGACGTCTTGGTCGTGTACTTGGACCGAAAGGATTAATGCCAAACCCAAAAGCTGGTACAGTAACTATGGATGTTACAAAAGCTGTTAACGATATTAAAGCAGGTAAGATTGAGTACAGACTGGACAAAACAAATATTATCCATGTGCCAATTGGAAAAGCATCCTTTACAGAAGAGCAATTAGCGGACAACTTCCAGACCCTTATGGATGCCATCATCAAAGCAAGACCAAGCGCATTAAAAGGTCAGTATCTGAAGAGCGTAACAATGACTTCAACAATGGGACCTGGTGTTAAATTAAACACTGCTAAATATGTGTAAAAAGTTTTGAATTGTTGTTGACATCGCGTTAATACAATGATATAATCACACCGTTGTGTGAAAACATGACGGTGTGTAATCGAAAGATTACAAAATTGCCGAAGACAGCAGGTGCCATTGTGGCGTAAACGCAGAACCTGCCGAGGGAATTTACAAAACATGATATGTTTATGTAAAATGATGATTCTCTCTCTGTCTGCATGGCAGGGGGATTTTTTTATGTAGCATGGAAAGTGATTACTTCCTATGTGAATGGATTCCCGTTTTCGTCTGAGGAAACAAAATTTAAGAAGGAGGTGCACGATTCGTGGCAAAAGTAGAACTGAAACAGCCTATCGTTCAGGAAATCGCAGATCAGATTGATGGTGCACAGTCTGTTGTAGTTGTAGACTACCGTGGACTTACCGTATCTGAGGACACACAGTTACGTAAAGAATTAAGAGAAGCTGGTGTTTCTTATAAAGTATATAAGAATACATTAATGAATTTCGCATTCAAAGGCACTGATTTTGAAGCACTTGCACCGGTTCTTGAAGGACCAAACGCAATTGCAATCTCAAAAGAAGATGCAACAGCTCCGGCAAGAATTCTTGCAAAATTTGCTAAAACAGCTCCGGCACTTGAGATTAAAGCTGGTGTTGTAGAAGGCGATTATTATGATGCAGCAGGAATGCAGACAATCGCAAGCATTCCGTCCAGACAGGATCTTCTTTCTAAATTACTTGGAAGCATCCAGTCTCCGATCACAAACTTCGCTCGCGTTATCAATCAGATCGCAGAGCAGGGTGGCGCTGCAAACTGCGAGCCAGCAGCTGCTGAAGAAACAGCAGAAGAAGCTCCGGCAGCAGAAGAAGCACCGGCAGAATAATCCGGTCATAAAGTTGCATCAGGCAGCTTAAAATATGAAAACAAAAAAAGATGAAAATATCGAAAATTGGAGGTAAAGAATAATGGCAAAATTAACAACCGCAGAATTTATTGAAGCGATTAAAGAGTTAACTGTTTTAGAGTTAAATGATCTTGTAAAAGCATGTGAAGAAGAGTTTGGCGTATCTGCAGCAGCAGGCGTTGTAGTTGCAGCAGCAGGCGGAGACGCAGCAGGCGCAGCTGAGGAGAAAACAGAGTTCGACGTTGAGTTAACAGAGGTTGGCCCGAACAAAGTTAAAGTTATCAAAGTTGTTCGTGAGTTAACAGGTTTAGGCTTAAAAGAAGCTAAAGCTGTTGTTGACGAGGCTCCGAAGATGGTTAAAGAGGGTGCTGATAAAGCAGAAGCTGAAGACATCAAAGCTAAACTTGAGGCTGAAGGCGCTAAAGTTACTCTTAAATAATTTTATAAAAATTATTCGCACCAACCGGGAAACCGGTTGGTGTTTTTTTGTCCGAAAAGTAAAAATAATCCTTGACTAGAAAAAGGGCATGTGCTATTATGGTAAATGCACTATTGTGGTTTGATGGGGCTTTGTGCGCCCTTTTCAGGGATAGAAAAAGAAAACGAGAGGTGAAGCGTCAATGGAGAAAAACAGGATACGTCCGGTCATAAACGGAAAAAGTTTGCGTATGAGTTATTCGAGACAAAAAGAGGTTCTGGAAATGCCAAACCTGATTGAGGTTCAGAAGAATTCCTACAATTGGTTTTTGGAAGAAGGACTCAAAGAAGTGTTTGCGGATATTTCGCCGATTGCTGATTACAGTGGACATCTGAGTCTGGAATTTACAGACTTTACATTGTGCGAAAAGGATGTAAAATATTCCATTCCAGAGTGTAAAGAGCGTGATGCGACATATGCAGCTCCTTTAAAAGTAAAGGTAAGACTTTATAATAAAGAAGCAGACGAGATTAACGAACATGAAATCTTCATGGGTGATCTGCCGCTGATGACAGAGACAGGTACATTTGTAATTAACGGTGCTGAGCGTGTTATTGTAAGTCAGCTTGTTCGTTCCCCGGGTATTTATTATGGAATCGCCCATGATAAAATTGGAAAAGAATTGTATTCCTGCACTGTTATTCCAAACCGTGGTGCATGGTTGGAATATGAGACAGACTCTAATGATGTCTTCTATGTTCGTGTTGACCGTACCCGTAAAGTGCCGATCACAGTTCTGATCCGTGCACTTGGTATTGGTACAAATCAGGAAATTATTGATCTTTTTGGTGAGGAACCAAAGATTATTGCAAGTTTCGGAAAAGACGTTTCTACAAATTATCAGGAAGGTCTTTTGGAATTATATAAGAAAATCCGTCCGGGTGAGCCGCTTTCTGTAGAAAGTGCAGAGAGTCTCATCATGGCTATGTTCTTCGACCCGAGAAGATATGATCTGGCAAAGGTTGGAAGATATAAATTTAATAAAAAATTAATGCTGAAAAACCGCATCAACGGACATGTACTGGCAGAGGATGTTGTGGATCCGAGTACAGGTGAAGTGCTGGCAGAAGCAGGTCAGAAAGTTGACCGTGAACTGGCAGATACAATCCAGAATGCGGCAGTTCCGTATGTCTGGATTCAGACAGAAGAGCGTAACGCAAAAGTTCTGTCCAATATGATGGTTGATCTGCGCCATTATGTAGATGTGGATCCGAAAGAAGTCGGTGTTACAGAACTGGTTTATTATCCAGTGCTGGCACAGATTCTGGAAGAAAATGCAGAATTGGAAGAAATCAAGGATGCAATCCGCAGAAACATCCATGATCTGATTCCGAAACATATTACAAAAGAAGATATTATTGCTTCTATTAATTATAATATGCATCTTGAGTATGGTATTGGTAATGATGACGATATTGATCACCTTGGAAATCGTCGTATCCGTGCGGTAGGTGAACTGCTTCAGAACCAGTATAGAATTGGTCTTTCCCGTCTGGAGAGAGTAGTTCGTGAAAGAATGACTACTCAGGATCTTGAGACAATCACACCACAGAGTCTGATCAATATCAAACCGGTTACAGCTGCTGTCAAAGAATTCTTTGGTTCTTCCCAGCTGTCACAGTTTATGGATCAGAACAACCCTCTTGGTGAGCTGACTCACAAACGTCGTCTGTCTGCATTGGGACCAGGTGGTTTGTCCAGAGACCGTGCAGGATTCGAGGTTCGAGATATTCACTATTCTCATTATGGAAGAATGTGTCCGGTAGAGACTCCTGAGGGACCGAACATCGGTCTGATCAACTCTCTTGCATCTTATGCAAGAATTAATGAGTATGGTTTTGTTGAGGCACCATATCGTAAAATTGATAAAACAGATCCTAAGAACCCGCGTGTAACAGATGATGTTGTATACATGACAGCGGATGAAGAGGATAATTACCATGTAGCACAGGCGAATGAGAAACTGGATGAAAATGGATACTTTGTTCGTAATTCTGTATCTGGTCGTTACAGAGAAGAAACACAGGAGTACGACAAGACATTATTTGATTACATGGATGTATCTCCGCAGATGGTATTCTCAGTTGCTACCGCACTGATCCCGTTCCTTGAGAACGACGATGCGAACCGTGCATTAATGGGAGCAAACATGCAGCGTCAGGCTGTACCGCTTCTGACTACAGAGGCACCGGTTGTCGGTACAGGTATGGAGCCGAAGGCTGCTGTCGATTCCGGCGTTTGTGTTGTTGCAAAACGCGCCGGCGTGATTGAACGTGCATGCTCCAATGAAATTACAATCAAATACGACGATGATGGAAGCAAAGAGACCATTAAACTGACAAAATTCTCTCGAAGCAACCAGTCTAACTGCTATAACCAGAGACCAATTGTGTTCAAAGGAAACCATGTAGAGGCTGGACAGGTTATTGCTGATGGTCCGTCTACTTCAAACGGAGAACTTGGCCTTGGTAAGAATCCGTTGATTGGATTTATGACATGGGAAGGATATAACTACGAGGATGCTGTACTGTTAAGTGAGCGTCTGGTTCAGGATGATGTTTACACATCTATTCATATTGAAGAGTATGAGGCTGAGGCTCGTGATACAAAACTCGGACCGGAAGAAATTACAAGAGACGTTCCGGGTGTCGGTGACGATGCACTGAAAGATCTGGATGAGAGAGGTATTATCCGTATCGGTGCCGAGGTTCGTGCCGGTGATATTCTGGTTGGTAAAGTGACTCCGAAAGGAGAGACTGAACTGACAGCTGAAGAGAGATTGCTTCGTGCAATTTTTGGTGAAAAAGCCAGAGAAGTACGTGATACTTCCTTAAAGGTACCACATGGTGAGTACGGTATCGTTGTAGATGCAAAAGTATTTACCCGAGAGAATGGTGATGAGTTATCACCGGGTGTGAACCAGGCTGTTCGTATTTACATCGCTCAGAAGAGAAAAATTTCTGTTGGTGATAAGATGGCTGGCCGTCATGGTAATAAGGGTGTCGTTTCCCGTGTACTTCCGGTAGAAGATATGCCATTCCTGCCGAATGGACGTCCGCTGGATATCGTATTAAATCCGCTGGGTGTACCTTCCCGAATGAATATCGGACAGGTGCTGGAGATCCATCTGAGTCTTGCAGCAAAAGCACTTGGATTTAATGTTGCAACACCAATTTTTGCCGGTGCAAAAGAGACTGATATCATGGATACTCTGGATCTGGCAAATGATTATGTCAACTTAAGATGGGAAGAGTTCAAAGAGAAACATGAGCAAGAACTGCTTCCGGAAGTTCTTGATTACCTGTATGAAAACAGAGAACATCGTGAACTCTGGAAAGGTGTTCCGATTTCTCGTGATGGAAAAGTAAGACTGCGTGATGGACGTACCGGTGAGTATTTTGACAGCCCGGTAACTATCGGACACATGCATTACCTGAAGCTGCATCATTTGGTAGACGACAAGATCCATGCACGTTCTACCGGTCCATACTCTCTTGTTACACAGCAGCCTCTGGGTGGTAAAGCTCAGTTCGGTGGACAGCGTTTCGGAGAGATGGAGGTATGGGCACTTGAGGCTTACGGTGCAGCATACACACTGCAGGAAATCCTGACAGTAAAATCCGATGATGTTATTGGCCGTGTAAAAACTTACGAGGCAATTATCAAAGGTGATAATATTCCTGAACCGGGTATTCCTGAGTCCTTCAAGGTATTGTTGAAAGAGTTACAGTCTCTTGGTCTGGATGTGACTCTGGAAGACGAAAATGGTGAGGAAGTAAAACTGCTTGAAACAAGCGAATATGGAAATACAGACCTGAATGCTATTATTTCCGGAGATAGAAACTTCAATTATGAAGAAAAAGAATCTTTTGGAGCAATGGGCTTCTCAAAACAGGAATTTAATGAAAATGAAGAACTGGTTGATGTAGAAGAAAATCAGGATGATTCCGATACAGATGATTTTATGGATGCATTTGACGATAGCATTCTTGATGAAGAATAAGAGGAAGGAGCGTTGTAAATGCCAGAAACAAACAATAAAGAAGTCGGCACAAACATAGCGTTCGATGCCATCCGCATCGGATTGGCTTCACCGGAAAAAATATTGGAATGGTCCCGGGGCGAAGTAAAAAAACCGGAAACCATTAATTATAGAACTTTAAAACCAGAAAAAGACGGTTTGTTCTGTGAACGTATTTTTGGACCGAGCAAAGATTGGGAATGCCACTGCGGTAAATATAAAAAAATCCGTTACAAAGGCGTTGTCTGCGATCGATGCGGAGTTGAGATTACAAAATCCAATGTTCGTAGAGAGCGTATGGGACATATTGAGCTGGCTGCTCCGGTATCTCATATCTGGTACTTTAAAGGTATTCCTAGCCGTATGGGATTAATCCTTGATATTTCTCCTCGTACGTTGGAGAAAGTTCTGTATTTTGCTTCTTACATCGTTCTGGATAAAGGCGAGACAGACCTGCAGTATAAGCAGGTTCTGTCCGAGGCGGAATATCAGGAAGCATACGAGAAATACGGAAATACATTCCGTGTGGGTATGGGAGCTGAATCTATCAAAGAACTTCTGGAAGCAATTGATCTGGAGAAAGATTCTGTAGAACTGAAAGCTGCATTAAAGACTGCTACAGGTCAGAAACGTGCAAGAATCATTAAAAGACTGGAAGTTGTAGAAGCATTCCGCGAGTCTGGCAACAGACCGGAGTGGATGATCATGACAGTTATTCCGGTTATTCCACCAGATTTACGTCCGATGGTACAGTTGGATGGTGGACGTTTTGCGACATCCGATCTGAACGATTTGTATCGTCGAATCATCAATCGTAACAACCGTCTGAGAAGACTGTTAGAACTCGGTGCACCGGATATTATTGTGCGCAACGAGAAACGTATGCTTCAGGAAGCTGTTGATGCACTGATCGATAATGGTCGTCGTGGAAGACCTGTTACCGGTCCTGGAAACAGAGCATTAAAATCTCTGTCTGATATGCTGAAAGGTAAATCCGGACGTTTCCGTCAGAACCTGCTCGGTAAACGAGTTGATTATTCCGGACGTTCCGTTATCGTAGTTGGACCGGAATTAAAGATTTATCAGTGCGGTTTGCCGAAAGAGATGGCAATCGAGTTGTTCAAACCATTTGTAATGAAAGAACTGGTTGCAAACGGAACAGCACATAATATTAAGAGCGCTAAGAAAATGGTAGAGAAACTTCAGACAGAAGTATGGGACGTTCTGGAAGAAGTTATCAAAGAGCATCCGGTTATGCTGAACCGTGCTCCTACACTGCACAGACTTGGTATTCAGGCATTTGAACCGATTCTGGTAGAGGGTAAAGCAATTAAACTGCATCCGCTCGTTTGTACCGCATACAATGCCGATTTCGATGGTGATCAGATGGCTGTTCATCTTCCGCTTTCTGTGGAAGCGCAGGCAGAGTGCCGGTTTATGTTACTGTCACCAAACAACCTGTTAAAACCGTCCGATGGAGGTCCGGTAGCCGTTCCTTCTCAGGATATGGTACTTGGTATTTATTATCTGACTCAGGAGAGACCAGATTCTCTTGGTGAGGGACATTACTTCAAAAACTTGAACGAAGCAATTCTTGCATATGAGAATGGCTATGTAAAATTACACTCCAGAATCCATGTACGTGTAACAAAGAAAATGGCAGATGGAACAGAAAAGACCGGAACGGTTGAGTCCACATTGGGACGTTTCATTTTTAATGAGATTCTTCCACAGGATCTTGGTTTTGTGGACAGAAGCATTCCGGAGAATGATCTGGTTCTGGAAGTTGATTTCCATGTAGGTAAAAAAGGATTGAAACAGATCCTTGAGAAAGTTATCAACATTCATGGTGCTACCACAACTGCTGAGGTTCTGGATGACATCAAAGCAATGGGTTATAAATACTCTACAAGAGCTGCTATGACCGTATCCATTTCCGATATGACCGTACCGGAGAAGAAGCCGGTACTGATCAAACAGGCTCAGGATACTGTGGATCTGATTACAAAGAACTATAAGCGCGGACTTATCACAGAAGAAGAACGTTACAAAGAGGTTGTTGAGACTTGGAAAGAAACCGATGATGAGCTTACACATGAGCTGTTATCCGGACTTGATAAATATAACAACATCTTCATGATGGCTGATTCCGGAGCCCGTGGTTCTGATAAACAGATCAAACAGCTGGCTGGTATGCGTGGTTTGATGGCCGATACAACTGGTAAAACAATTGAGTTGCCGATCAAATCAAACTTCCGTGAGGGACTGGATGTATTGGAGTACTTCATGTCTGCACATGGAGCTCGTAAAGGTATGTCCGATACAGCACTTCGTACTGCCGATTCCGGATACCTGACCAGACGTCTGGTTGATGTATCACAGGATCTGATCATTCGTGAGACAGATTGCTGTACAGACAGAAGTGAGATTGCAGGAATGTATGTAAGTGCATTCATGGATGGAAAAGAGGAAATCGAAAGCCTTCAGGAGCGTATCACAGGACGTTTTGCCTGCGAAGATATCTGCGATGCAGATGGAAACGTATTGGTGGCAGCAAATCATATGATTACACCGAAACGTGCAGCTCTGGTTATGAGTAAAGGTGTAGATGAGAACGGAGAACCGCTTGAAAAAGTTAAAATCCGTACAATCCTTACCTGCCGTTCCAAAGTTGGTGTTTGTGCAAAATGTTATGGCGCAAATATGGCAACCGGTCAGGCCGTACAGGTTGGTGAGGCAGTAGGTATTATTGCTGCTCAGTCAATCGGTGAGCCGGGTACACAGCTTACGATGCGTACATTCCACTCCGGTGGTGTTGCCGGTGATGATATTACGCAGGGTCTTCCTCGTGTCGAGGAGCTTTTTGAGGCAAGAAAACCGAAAGGACTTGCCATTATCACAGAGTTCGCCGGTGTTGCTAATATCAAAGATACAAAGAAGAAACGTGAGATCATCGTTACAAGCCCGGAAACAGGTGAGACAAAAGCATACCTTATTCCTTACGGTTCCAGAATCAAGATCACAGACGGTGCTTTCCTTGAGGCTGGTGATGAACTTACCGAAGGTAGCGTAAATCCACACGATATCCTGAAAATCAAAGGTGTTCGTGCAGTTCAGGATTACATGCTTCAGGAAGTTCAGCGTGTATATCGTCTGCAGGGTGTAGAAATCAATGATAAGCACGTTGAGGTTATTGTTCGTCAGATGTTGAAGAAGATCCGTATTGAGAATAACGGAGATTCTGATTTCCTGCCGGGAACAATGGTTGATTTCCTTGATTATGAGGAAGAAAATGAAAAGTTAGCTGCAGAGGGAAAAGAGCCGGCAGAAGGAAAACAGGTACTGCTTGGTATTACCAAAGCTTCCCTGGCTACCAACTCATTCCTGTCAGCTGCATCCTTCCAGGAGACAACAAAAGTTCTGACAGAGGCAGCGATCAAAGGTAAGATTGATCCATTGATCGGTCTGAAAGAGAATGTAATCATCGGTAAACTGATTCCGGCCGGAACAGGAATGAAGAGATATCGTTCCATTCATCTGGATTCCGATATTGATGAGAATGCAGAACTTGATGCAGACGATTTGATGGGTGAAGATATTTTCACTGAAGAAGATGTGGAAATCAATGAGACAGATTTAGATTCTGATAACGATGTTACTGATGAGATTCCTGTGGAAGAAACAGTGACAGAAGAGTAAGCAGAACAAAAATAATACTATATAGAAGAAGCGGTGTCGGTGATGACACCGTTTTTTCTGTCTTTCTGATAGAAGAATACGTGAATTGTGTATGTTTATGTATAAAAACAGAAAAAATGGTAAAATTTTAAAAAGACGCTTGACAAGTGCGAAGTCAGTCACTATACTATTTTAGTGTGCATAAAAGTGCACAGGAAACTTTTTTACAAAATATACAGGAGGTGAATAGAATGCCAACATTTAATCAGTTAGTAAGAAAAGGTCGTCAGACAACTGCAAAAAAATCTACAGCACCTGCATTACAGAAAGGTTACAACTCTTTACAGAAGAGACCTACAGATGCATCTTCTCCGCAGAAGAGAGGTGTTTGTACAGCAGTTAAGACTGCAACCCCGAAAAAACCTAACTCAGCTCTTAGAAAAATCGCCAGAGTTCGTCTTTCTAACGGAATCGAAGTAACAAGCTATATTCCGGGTGAAGGTCATAACTTACAGGAGCATAGTGTTGTTCTGATCCGTGGTGGTCGTGTAAAAGACTTACCAGGTACAAGATACCATATCATCAGAGGAACACTGGATACAGCAGGCGTTGCAAACAGACGTCAGGCTCGTTCCAAATACGGCGCTAAGAGACCGAAAGCAGGCAAATAGGACCTGTAAAAGACCAATAGTATCACAAACAGAACTATTGTAAGTGTTGGAATTCTTTTTATCGACGATAACAGATAAAGATAGATGTTCCCAGCATGAACACATTAGAAAGACACATGTGAGTACCGTTGAATTAATCGATTAAGAAACTGCTGTGAAAGACAGCAAGCCAAGACCATGATTAAGGAGGGAAGTACCGTGCCACGTAAAGGACATAATCAGAAAAGAGAAGTTTTAGCAGATCCTATGTACAATAACGTAGTAGTTACAAAGCTTATCAACAACATCATGTTAGATGGTAAGAAAGGTGTAGCTCAGAAAATTGTATACGGAGCTTTTGATCGTGTTGCAGAGAAAACTGGAAGACCGGCTCTCGAAGTATTCGAAGAGGCTATGAACAATGTTATGCCTGTACTTGAAGTAAAGGCTAGACGTATCGGTGGTGCAACATATCAGGTGCCGATCGAAGTAAGACCGGACAGACGTCAGACACTTGGACTGCGTTGGTTAACAATGTTCTCCAGAAAAAGAGGAGAAAAAACAATGGCAGACAGACTGGCAAATGAGATTATGGATGCAGCTAACAATACAGGCGCATCTGTAAAACGTAAAGAAGACATGCACAAGATGGCAGAAGCAAACAAAGCATTCTCCCATTTCAGATTCTAAGAGGAGGAAATCACCATGGCAGGAAGAGAATATCCGCTTGAGAGAACCAGAAATATTGGTATCATGGCTCATATTGATGCAGGTAAAACTACATTAACAGAGCGTATCCTTTATTACACTGGTATTAACTATAAAATTGGTGATACTCACGAAGGTACTGCTACCATGGACTGGATGGAGCAGGAGCAGGAGAGAGGTATCACAATTACTTCAGCTGCTACAACATGTCACTGGACACCGCAGAAAGAAAATAAACCTGCACCGGGTGCGAAAGAGTACCGTATCAACATCATTGATACTCCAGGTCACGTTGACTTTACAGTAGAAGTAGAGCGTTCCCTTCGTGTACTGGATGGCGCCGTTGGTGTCTTCTGTGCAAAGGGTGGTGTAGAGCCTCAGTCAGAGAACGTATGGCGTCAGGCAGACACATACAATGTACCACGTATGGCATTCATCAATAAGATGGATATCCTTGGTGCAAACTTCTACGGAGCAGTAGACCAGATCCGTGAGCGTTTAGGTAAAAACGCAATCTGCTTACAGCTTCCAATCGGAAAAGAAGATGACTTCAAAGGAATCATCGACTTATTCGAGATGCAGGCTTATATCTACAACGATGAGAAAGGTGAAGATATCAGCATCGAGCCTATCCCAGAGGATATGAAGGACGAGGCAGAACTTTATCATGATGAGTTAGTAGAGAAAATCTGCGAGTTAGATGATGATCTGACAATGATGTACCTGGAAGGTGAAGAGCCGTCCGTTGAGCAGTTAAAAGCTGTTTTAAGAAAAGCTACATGTGAGTGTACAGCTGTACCGGTTTGCTGTGGTACTGCTTACAGAAACAAAGGTGTACAGAAACTGTTAGATGCCGTTGTAGATTTCATGCCGGCACCGACAGATATTCCTGCTATCAAGGGTGTTGATCTTGATGGTAATGAAGTAGAGAGACATTCTTCTGATGAAGAGCCGTTCTCTGCTCTTGCATTCAAAATCATGACAGACCCGTTCGTAGGAAAACTTGCATTCTTCCGTGTATACTCTGGTACAATGAATTCCGGTTCCTATGTACTGAATGCAACAAAAGATAAAAAAGAGCGTGTTGGACGTATCCTTCAGATGCACGCTAACAAGAGAACTGAGCTGGACAAAGTTTACTCAGGAGATATCGCAGCCGCAGTTGGATTTAAAATCACTACAACAGGTGATACAATCTGTGACGAGCAGCATCCGGTAATCTTAGAGTCTATGGAATTCCCGGAGCCGGTTATCGAGCTTGCTATCGAGCCGAAAACAAAAGCTGGACAGGGTAAAATGGGTGAGGCTCTTGCAAAACTTGCAGAAGAAGATCCTACATTCCGTGCTCATACAAACACTGAGACAGGCCAGACAATCATCGCCGGAATGGGTGAGTTACATCTGGAAATCATCGTTGACCGTCTGCTTCGTGAGTTCAAAGTAGAGGCAAACGTTGGTGCTCCTCAGGTTGCTTACAAAGAGTCATTTACAAAACCTGTTGATCAGGAATACAAATATGCAAAACAGTCCGGTGGACGTGGTCAGTACGGACACTGTAAAGTTAAATTCGAGCCGATGGATGCAAACGGTGAAGAGACATTCAAGTTTGAGTCCGCAGTTGTTGGTGGTGCCATTCCGAAAGAGTACATCCCGGCAGTTGGAGAAGGTATTGAAGAAGCAGCTAAGGCTGGTATCATTGCTGGATTCCCGGTTGTAGGTGTGAAAGCTACAGTTTACGACGGATCTTATCATGAGGTCGATTCCTCTGAGATGGCATTCCATATTGCCGGATCTATGTGTTTCAAAGAGGCTATGCAGAAAGCAAGCCCGGTTCTTCTTGAGCCGATCATGAAAGTAGAAGTTACTATGCCGGAGGAGTACATGGGTGACGTAATCGGTGATATTAACTCTCGTCGTGGACGTATCGAAGGTATGGATGACCTTGGCGGTGGAAAGATCGTTAGAGGTTATGTACCGCTGGCAGAGATGTTTGGATACTCTACAGACTTACGTTCCAAAACACAGGGACGTGGTAACTACTCAATGTTCTTCGAGAAATATGAGCCGGTTCCGAAGTCTGTACAGGATAAAATTATTTCCGCAAAAGCAAAATAAAACTTGAAATACTTTGACCTTTTTAATATAATCGAAGTATCGAGTGATAAGATTCAATTAAGAATTATGAATGCCGAAGGCATACAATTTTAAGGAGGACGCAAAAATGGCAAAAGCTAAATTTGACAGAAGCAAACCACATTGTAATATTGGTACAATTGGACACGTTGACCACGGTAAAACAACTTTAACAGCTGCTATCACTAAAGTATTAGCTGAGAGAGTAGAAGGAAACGAGAAAGTAGATTTCGAGAATATTGATAAAGCTCCGGAAGAGAGAGAGCGTGGTATCACAATTTCTACAGCTCACGTTGAGTATCAGACAGCAAAACGTCACTATGCACACGTTGACTGCCCAGGCCATGCTGACTACGTTAAAAACATGATCACTGGTGCTGCTCAGATGGATGGTGCTATCCTTGTAGTAGCTGCTACAGACGGTGTTATGGCTCAGACAAAAGAGCACATCCTTCTTTCCCGTCAGGTAGGTGTACCTTACATCGTTGTATTCATGAACAAATGTGATATGGTAGATGATGAGGAGCTGCTTGAGTTAGTAGAGATGGAAATCACAGAAGTTCTGGAAGAGTATGACTTCACAGACTGCCCGATCATCAAAGGTTCTGCTTTAAAAGCTCTGGAAGATCCGATGGGCGAGTGGGGCGATAAGATCATGGAACTCATGGATACAGTTGATGAGTATATTCCGGATCCGCAGCGTGCAACAGATCAGCCATTCCTTATGCCAGTAGAGGATGTATTCACAATCACAGGTCGTGGTACAGTTGCTACAGGTAGAGTAGAGCGTGGTACTCTTCACATCAACGAGGAAGTTGAAATCGTTGGTATCAAAGAGGAGATCCAGAAAACAACTGTTACTGGTATCGAGATGTTCCGTAAACTGTTAGACGAGGCTCAGGCTGGTGATAACATCGGTGCATTACTTCGTGGTATTAAGAGAGAGGACATCGAAAGAGGTCAGGTTCTTACAAAACCAGGTACAGTAACATGCCATACAAAATTCACAGCTCAGGTTTACGTACTGACAAAAGATGAGGGTGGCCGTCATACACCGTTCTTCAACAACTATCGTCCGCAGTTCTACTTCAGAACAACTGACGTAACAGGTGTTTGCAACCTTCCAGAAGGTACAGAGATGTGCATGCCTGGCGATAACGTAGAGATGACAATCGAGCTCATCCACCCAATCGCTATGGAGCAGGGTCTTACATTCGCTATCCGTGAAGGTGGACGTACTGTAGGATCAGGTCGTGTTGCTACAATCATCGAGTAATTATAACTTGATATAAATTGAGTGTCAGGAGTACACTCTGTGTCCAAACGTAAGATACCCCAGAAACCTTGTGTTTCTGGGGTTTTTCTGTACTCTAAGAAAAGAATTATTCGTAAATTTATCAGATTTGCAATAGCGAAACATTTATCAGCAAGATGAAATACAGATAAATTTATAATTGAAAAATAAGACCAGCGGTGCCAAAACGGTGCCAAAAAGAAACTCCTGCGAATGTTTGCTATTCACAGGAGTAATTTTTTACCAGCCTTTGATCTGTTTGATCTGTTCAGCACGTTCCGGATCACGATGATATTGTAGTTTCAGACGGATAGTTTCCACAACTTCCTGTCTGGATTCATCATCAAGCTGATAGAACGATGTAAGCAGATTATCTACATCAGGCATACTGTTCTTACCGAAAAGGTACATCAGCGGATACATAGAATTTTTTAAGTAAGTCTTTACACGACTTGCGTCTAATGCTCCGTTCAAACCGTCTGGAAGTGTAGGATAAATCTCTTCTTCCTTAATTGTGCCAGAAAATGGACTGGCAGAACATATCTCATTCACATCAATTTGCAATTCATTCGCAAGTCTTAATGCAAAATCAAATCGAATATTGGAATCTTTTTGAATAATTGAATATAAGGTTGTAGCACTGATTCCGGTTGCCTTTGCAATTTTGCGGACATTTGTGCCTTTTTCATCAAGATATTTCTTTAAATTTTTACCGTCACCCATAGAATCCTCCTTTTTCATATATTAGAAAATTACGAAAAACATAAATCTATAAAATATCATAACACAGACGTGGAATAAAATAAAGAAAAAATAGTGTACGAAGTTCGTAAAAATGTGTTTACGAAATATTGACAACGATAGAAATACATGATATTATCAATTTACGAAAATCGTACAGATATAGAAATACAGTAAACGTATTCTATATCTGGAGAGGAAAGGAGGAGGCAATATGGCAAGTTACAATTATATGATGAGTGCTGATGAAGTGGCACAGGAATTAAACTGCTCAAAATCTCATGCCTATAAACTGGTGAAAGCTATGAATAAAGAATTATCTGCACAGGGATATATTACGATGGCTGGAAGAATACCAAAGGCGTTTTGGGCAAAAAAGATGTATGGCTATGAAATAGCAGGAAATTAGGGAGGATCAATATGGCTTACAGAGAAAAAGACACAAAAAAATGGACAGCCCAGTGGTTTGAGACAAATGTCATGGGTGAGAAGAAAAAACGCAGAAAGCGTGGATTTGAAACAAAGCGAGAAGCATTGGAGTTTGAACGAAGCAAAAAGTTGAGCAATGAGCGAAGTATGGATATGAAGCTGAGCGATTTTATTGAGATTTATTTTTCAGACAAACAAAATGATCTGAAAGATCGAACAATCAAAAATAAAAGATATATGATGCAACAGCATATAGTTCCATATTTTGGAAATCAGATGATGAGTGAGATCAAGGCTTCGCAGATTATTCAGTGGCAGAATGAAATACAGAAGAAAGGATATTCAGATTCTTATTTGAGAATGATACAGAATCAGTTGACCAGCCTGTTTACACATGCAGCTAAAATCTATGATCTGCCGGTTAATCCATGCAAGAAAGTGAAACGAATGGGAAATTCAGATTCGAGAAGTTTGAACTTCTGGACACTGGACGAGTACAAACAGTTTATACAGACAATGGAGCCGGGAACAAGATATTATCTTATGTTTGAGATGTTGTTCTGGACTGGATGCAGGATCGGGGAGCTGCTTGCGATTACAAAAGCTGATATCAATTTTGAAAAGAATCGGCTTAGTATCAATAAGACTTATTACCGGACAGGAATGCAGGATATTATCACAGAACCGAAAACAAAACAGTCCTTTCGGACAATCGAAATTCCGGAATTTCTGAAAGAGGAAATTAAGGAATTTGTAGATGGTCATTACGGAATGCCGGATACAGAAAGATTATTTCCGGTTGTTCAGGAAGCGGTACAGCATAAGATGAAACGGCAGATTGAGCTGGCAGGAGTGAAGAAAATTCGAGTGCATGATATCAGGCACAGCCATGTGGCTTATCTTATTGAGAAAGGTGTGGAACCGTTATTGATTCGGGACAGATTAGGTCATAAAGATATTCGTATCACATTGAACACTTATGGACATCTTTATCCAAATCAGCAGAGAAAGATTGCAAATCTTCTGGATAATGAAAATGGAAATGCTGTTACCGGATTGGGAGAAGAAAGAGATGAATGTTGAAAAGGCAAAAGAAAAAGCCCAGATAAATAATCTGAGCAAGTTCTCTGATAATCAGATTCACTGATATACCATCTTGGCAGATTCAGTATATCACGAATCGGGAAATACGACAATTCCCGAATATCTGTTCATCAGAGACTTGCCCGGAAGGGCAAGAGGAGATGATGGAATGAATATGAATGAAAAAAATAAAATTGAGAATTGTAGAATAGAACCAAAACTGAAACTGATCAATATGGATTCAGTAGAGGTGGAACAGGTAGAATGGCTGCTTTATCCGTTTATTCCTTATGGAAAAGTGACCATTATACAGGGAGATCCAGGAGAAGGCAAGACAACGATGGTACTTCAGATTATTGCAAAACTGACCAGAGGAGAGCCGATTCTTCCTGTTACTGATACAACGAAAACAAAAGAAAAACGAAGTGATGAAGTCGATAGTGAGAATGAAGATTTAGATGCTGAAGATAATATGCAGGAACAGTCTTCTGTGTCACCTGTAAATGTAATCTATCAGACAGCAGAAGATGGACTTGGAGATACTATCAAACCCAGATTACTTGCTGCAGGTGCAGATTGTTCAAAGGGGCTGGTGATTGATGACAGTGACCAGCCACTGACAATGGCAGATGTCAGATTGGAAGAAGCAATCGTGCAGACAAAAGCAAAAATGGTTGTTCTTGATCCGATACAGGGCTTTCTGGGAGCGGACGTAGATATGCACAGGGCAAATGAGATCAGACCACTGATGAAGCGTATCGCAGTGCTGTCAGAAAAATATCACTGTGCAGTCATTTTAATCGGTCATATGAACAAAAACAGCAACGGCAAATCTTCTTATCGAGGACTTGGATCCATTGATTTTCAGGCTGCTGCAAGAAGTGTTCTGATTGTCGGGCGAGTGAAAGATGAACCGGAAGTAAGAGTGGTATGTCATACGAAGAGTTCTCTTGCACCGGAAGGAACGTCCATTGCATTCAGACTGGATAAGAATAATGGGTTTGAATGGATTGGAGAATATGATATCAGTGCCGATGAACTTCTTAATGGAGACGGAAGAGGACAGAAAAGTCGGAAAGCAAAAGAATTTCTCCTTGAGATACTGGCAAATGGAGGAATGACTCAGAAGAAAATTGCAGAAGAAGCAGAAGCCAGAGGAATCAAAAGTAAAACGCTATGGAACGCCAAACGGGAACTTGAAATTGATTCCGTAAAACGTGGAAAGCAATGGTATTGGATGTTGCCAGAATAAAAATGGAAGATGGCAAGATTACCATTTCTTAAGAAGAGGGAATCTTGCTATCTTGAAAGGAGAACAGATGCAAAATAAAAGTGTACAGATTCCATACGAGTTATTCTTTCAGCTCTTGCAATATTTTTTGATGGATAACTACGATGGCGAAGAAATAATCCGGTTGGGATTGGAGAAAAAACTGGATGCAATGGTGAATCGTGAAGTATACAGCAAATCCAAAACAGCACCAACGGAAGAAGAAAGAGAAAAGTTCCGGCAGGAATATCTGGACAGACGGGGAATACCGGAGAACTTTCGATGGTAAAGATTCTTTCTGAACACTTTATTACAGGAGCGTGTCACGCACCTGTAGATAGCAGACAAGGAGAATGTTGGTAAGGTGTAGTCGGGAGTTGACTGGCGTAGAAGAGAATTTTCAAAAGGGAGCCCTGATTCAGGGCGCCCCTGCGGAAACGGTAGATGAAAGGAGATTGGCACAATGAGAGAAGGAAGATTAGGATATAACAGTTATAACAAAAGATATGGATTATTATCATCAGATCTATGGATTGATACAGGATTTCACTGTGGAGAATGCCTGGAAGTGTTGCTTGATGATGAATGGGTTCAGACCAGAATGGAAATGAATCCTGCAAGAGAATGGTATCTTGTAGGGACACCGTATTGTGGTGATTTGGAATATATTCGGGCAAGGATACCGGAGTAAAGGTCTCTGTACCCCCGGAGGGCGCAAGGGTACTTTTGATGGACGGTACGGCTGTCGAAAGTGCTTTTGCGTTACTTTTGACAAAAGTAACAAAACCGCCGTATCCGGCGAATATTTCTTTTTATACTATAGCTGGCAAAGATACAAATTTATGTGCCATGTCTGGCACTGGTTTTAGAAAGCGGGGTGAGGAATATGACGATGAAACGAACAATCAGTGGTATGATCGGGACAGGGTCTCTGGCTCATAACAGACGAGATTTTATAGCAGAAAATGTTGATCCAGACAGAGTGCAATTAAATATTTGTTACCGGAATGAGAATCTGAAAGAAGTCTATAAAGAGCTGTTTGATGAAGCTGTAGAACGGTATAATGTCGGGAAAAGAAAAGATCGGCAGATTACAAATTATTATGAAAAGATTCGCCAAGGAAAACAGGAAAAGTTGTTCCATGAAGTGATTTTCCAGATTGGAAACCGAGAAGATATGGCTGTTGGAACAGAAGCAGGAGATCTGGCTGTAAACGTACTGGATGAGTATGTAAAAGATTTCCAGAAACGGAATCCGACACTTCGGGTATTTAGTTGCTATCTGCATCAGGATGAGGCTACTCCACATCTCCATATTGACTTTATTCCTTATGTGACGGGCTGGAAAGGAAAAGGAATGGATACCAGAGTTTCACTGAAACAGGCATTAAAAAGTCTTGGATTTCAAGGTGGAAATAAGCATGATACGGAACTGAATCAGTGGATAAATCATGAAAAAGAAGTTCTGGCAGAGACTGCAAAGCAGTATGGAATTGAATGGGAACAGAAAGGTACTCATGAGGAACATCTGGATGTCTATAACTTCAAGAAAAAAGAACGGAAAAAGGAAGTACAGGAATTGGAGCAGGAGAAAGAGCATCTAACTGCTGAAAAAGAAGAATTAACAGCACAAATTGCAGAATCCAGAGCAGATATCCAGAATTTAAAAGACGATAAGGAACAGGCAATCAAGGCGAAGCAAGAAGCAGAACAAAAGGCAGGGAGCGCAGAAAAAGAACTAAAAAGCCTGGAAGATCGCAGAGAACAGCTACAACCGATTATGGATAGTGTGAGCAAAGAAATCAAAGAATATGGAACGGTTAAAATGTTACTGCCGGAGGCGGGCACGCTAGAACGGGCAGTAACCTATCGAGATAAAAAAATTAAACCACTGTTTCTTCAAATAAAGAATAAGGTTGCTGTAATGGCGGCTCAGGTTAAAGAACTCACGAAAGAGGTGGAAGGTTGGAAGAGAAAATATCAAAAGGTGAAACAAAAATATAATGCTATTCAGAGAGAACTGGATGATATACGTAAAGATAATCAGAAATTGTCAGAAGAAAAAGATATATTACAAGGTGTTTCTGATAGGTATGATCGTGTTGTGCGTGTTCTTGGAATAGAAACTGTAGATACAGCAGTACAGCAGGATATTCAAAACGAGAAAGTCCTGGAAGAAAAGCGACGGATGGAACAAATGCCGAAGGGAAATATTCATGAAAGATTGGCATGGGGAATGAAAAAAAGCGAGATGGAGAATCAGCAGCGTAAGAAAACTAAATCAAAAAACAGAGAAATGGAGAGATAAGATTATGGAAAAACACATTTATGATGAAAAGAACGGATTAAGATATACTTTGCAAGGAGATTATTATTTGCCAGATTTGGCACTGAATGAAGAAGAACCGACATATGGAAAATATGGAATGTTACGAAAGCAGTTCTTAAAAGAACACAGATCAGCAAGGTATCAGTATTTGTTATTGACTGGAAAGCTGAATGAACATCTGAATCAGACTAATCAGGAAGCTAGAGAACAGGTGGAAACGCTTATGGAACAGATGGCAGAAAAACAGGGTGTAACTGAAGAATTAAAGGTACGGAATCAGATGAAGTGGGTGAGGAGAATCCAAACTTTTGGATTTCTCTTAAAATCCCAACTTTAAGAAAATCCAAACTTTCACGCAGATATGCTGGTAAATACGGCATTATGCGAAAGAAAAGTTTGGATTTCTTTTGTGTTTTTCTATTTTTTTAGGCCGCAGAAATCTGTCAGTGTGCTGTTTTTGTTCTTCCATTTTTTCGGAACAGTTTTCTGGTTTTCATCTTCCAGTGTAGCCAATGCTTTTATCTTGTCTTCGGTGGTGATATCCAGATACCGCATCGTAGTTTCCAACTGTTCGTGTCCCAAAAGGAAACTAACCTGCACAACATTGATTCCTTCTTCCAGCCAGTGGGATGCCTTCGCATGCCGAAATTGATGGGCATGAGCATCAAGGGGTACTTCCGGACAGTTTTCATGCGCTTTTTCAGCACAAATTTTTATCCGCTTTGCCAATGCCGTTTCAGAAAGTTTTGTGTATTTGCCGCCTACCCGTGAATAGAATAAATAGGTTTCTGGATCAGGGAAGTCATCATGAAAAACTTTTAAGTAGGCATTGATATAAGCAACAACTTTTGGGAGAAGGTAAGCTGTTCTTATCTTATCCCTTTTTCCTATCAGATTAACATAGGGCTTTTTACCATCAAGGTGCAGATGACGGATTTTTATAGAGCGGATTTCATCCAGCCGTCCAGCGCTTCCCGGAGTAACAGACTCTGTTTCGAGAAAGTTTATGTATAATCCAAGAGCATTCCGATAGGATTTCAGTGTGTGTTCGCTAGCAGTAAGGAAGTTTGGAGCATAAACATCCAAAAACTCTGAGATATACCGTGCGATTTTAACTGCATCATCAGTTTTCTTCATGTCCCACCTCCGGTAACAGTTCATTGAAACTGTTTTCTGTTTTTTTCAGCAGGATATCGGCGAGAAAAGGGGTAATCGAATAATAGTATAAAGTGGATTCGATGCTCCTATGTCCCATGGACTTGGAAAGATAATGCAGCTTTTGACCGAATTCAAACGTATCATCTGCCCAACGGTTGATATTTGTTGTAGCATAATGGTGTCTGAGATCGTAGGCAATCGCCTTGTTCTGCCTTCCATTCGCTTTTTCCCACAAACACTGGAAAGTCTGCGTAACCCACTGTCTGGAATAATACTTCCCATTAGGGGTCTCAAAAAAATAAGTACGATCCGGGCGAATGGATTCGGCCGCTTTGTCGTATTGTTTCAAAAGTTCTGTCATGCTTTTGTGGAGAGCTACATAGTGCTGGTCATATCTTTTTGATTTTCGGATGTTCAGCACTCCATGTTCAAGGTCAACATCTTCCCGTTTCAGATATCTGGCTTCCGTAGTGCGGATTCCGCTGCTGTATAAAAGCCGGAAAAAGACAGGACATGTGATTTTTTTCATCTTATACTTTAATTCCGGGCGCAATGGGACGATCCGGTCACATTCATTAAAAAATCTACGAAGTTCCTCGTCTGTAAATGCATGTGGGATATATGTTCTTCCTTTCGGTTTCGGTGGCAATGCCGGTTCTACGGTTGTCAGTCCTCTGTCCCGCAGATAGCGTATAAAAGAACGGATACCGCCAGTTCTTGTAAAACAGGAAGTATTGGTTTCTGTCTCACGTTTCCTGCACCATTCATCTACCATTTCCTGACAGAGTGGCTGTCCGGGATAGTGTAGGGCACAGTAGCGGTCAAAATATCTGATGTTCAGCCCATGTGCATGGTCACTCCAGGAATCTGAAGCTTTTTGATATTTCTCATACTGTTCGATCAGATCGGAGAATCCTGATATATAAGAACTCATAACGAAAAAACCTCCTTCCCGACAGGGTAACATTCAATGCTTATTGCGCAGTCCCTGAGATGTGCGATATCCGCAAAGAGATAATGGTCAAGTGAATCAGGATCAGCATGTCCGAGAGTGGCACTGATCACTGGGCGGGGGATGTCGTTTCTGGAAAAAGAAGTTGCGAGGTTATGCCTGAAAAGATGGGTACCTTTCCGATCCTGTTTCCCTTGTCGGATGGATGCAGCTTCATACAGCCTGCCGGCATCATTGCCAACTGTTCCTGCACTGATGGGTTTACAGGGGGTTCGTTCGCATAGAAATATCTTTTTGGAACCACTTTGTGGACGTTCCATGGTTATATAATCATAGAGGGCATTTCCGATGTTTGCAGTTAGCGGAAGGACAAGCTCATTTCCAGTTTTCTTCTGAAATATCCTGATTTCTTCTTTTTCCCAATCTATATCAGAGAAGGTTAGCCCGGCTATATCACTGGAACGCATGCCGGTAAAAAACAGGAGCATGCCGATTGCCCGGTTTCTCAGCGTAATGTTGCTTTTTTCTGACATCAGGACATCCTTGACGGATGATATTTCTTCTTCCGTAAGGTACTGGATATTTTTTCGTCGTCTGTTCAATGCCGGAAGATATGAAAGAATTGTCTGGGCTGCATTGGTATGTATTCCGAGATCTGCATGGAAAACAGATGCGATATTTACCTTTGTGCTGGAACTCAAAGCCGGTTTTCCGGATTCACCGCAAAAATAAGACAGAACCATATCCTCTGTGATATCTTCCAGTGTTTGGCATCCCTCTTTCTGGCAGTGCAAGAAAAGGCCACTGCAGGCAGAAATGCTGGATTTATATGTGCCGGGTTTTAACCCATGCCTTATACTGTCTTCCTTATAAATGTCCAGTATATTTTGAAAATATGGGGCAAGCTGTGAATAGGTATCCTGACGGAACAAGGGTTCACGGATTGGAGCCACCAGTGTCCCATAGAGTGCATAGCGGCGAAACAGGCTGTAAATGGCACTGAACTGCTTTTTCATCTCAGCAGATTCCGTTTCCAGAGAGCGTAAACGGCAGGCTTCTTCATAAGAAGAAATCCCATGTGCGTCCTGATTTTTGAAAAGCCACTTCATTTCTCTTTTCACACGTTGGATGTGGTAAGAGCTGTAGCCACACACTTCCATGTGTTGAATAAGTTCTTCATAAGTATTGTCTGATTGTAATAAATTCATTTGATCACCTCCAGCTCTATCATAAATGACTGGAGCATAAACAAAAAGAAATCCAAACTTTTCTCTCGCATAATGCCGTATTTACCAGCATATCTGCGTGAAAGTTTGGATTTTCTTAAAGTTGGGATTTTTAGGCTGATGAATAATATAAAAGCCAGTGCAGAAGAAATGGTGTTGAGAGAAACACTTTATATATAAGTATTGTTTGTAAAGGACTGAACAGGAAAAGCACAATACTATCCTGCTTATTAAGATTTATTTCACATCTCTTGATTTTTATTACGGTTACTGATATAGTTATTACAGTAACCGTAATAAGGAGGGGATGCTATGAGGGATAATGTGAAAAGTGGTGCACTCACAGAAGTGACATTCTATATTTTGCTTTCACTCTATTCACCTAAACACGGATATGCTGTCATGCAATTCATTGAAGAAAAAACAGGTGGGCGGCTTTCATTGGGAGCAGGTACTTTATATGGTGCATTAAATTCAATGCAGGAAAAGGGATGGATTGAGCTTTTCGGAGATAGTGAAGGTAGAAAAAAAGAGTATCTTATCACTGTAAAAGGAAAGGAGATAGCTGAAAAAGAACTTATCAGACTTCGTGAACTTGTAGGCATTGCAAGCGGAATTGTAGGAGGTACACTATGAGTAAAAAGTGTTATCGTTTTTTTGGTGGGCTATTGACGGTACAGAAAAACTGGCTGAATAAGATGGCTGAAAAAGGTTATCGCCTTATTCGAACGGGGAAATTACTCTATGAATTTGAAAAATGTAAGCCAGGTCAAGTTCAATATTGCGTGGAGTTTATAGGACAAAAATCAAAAGCTAATGCTGAAGATTACCATGATTTCTTGGAAGAAATGGGATATTCCGTATTCTATAAAAATATCAATCTTAATTATTCTGTTGGCAAAGTTCGCTGGCGTCCGTGGGCTGAAATTGGCGGTCGTATTGCAACAAACACTACAACATTTAACAGGGAATTGCTGATTGTAGAAAAAGAAAATGATGGAAAACCTTTTGAACTTCATACGTCCTATGAAGATAGGGCAAATTATTACAGTAATTTGCGAAATCCCTGGCTGTTATTAATGCTTATGCTCGCGGCATTTGCTACTGTAAATCGGTCTGTTATTTTAGGCATAGTTGCTGTGATTTTTCTAATCCCTGTCATTATATACCAGTTGCAAATTATGAAAAATAGGCATGAAGCGAAGATGAAGGAGTGGTGATTCAGGATAACAAGGTTGGTTTAGTTGATGCAATGTAATACACTGTCGTTTGAGGGTTAGTAGCCCGTTCATAAACTTGTGGGCAGTTTGTTGCTGATGATATAAATATTAGAGAAAATTAATTGAAAGTTAAAAAAAGAAAGTAATAAGTAAACAAAGGCTCAATTGTAAACATGTATTGGGAACGCTATAATGGAAATAAGGACAGGAGGTGTGAACAATGCGTATTGGTGAGCAGATAAAAAATTATCGAAAAACTGCGGGATTAACACAAGAACAGGTGGCAAATTATCTGGGTGTTTCTACTCCAGCGGTAAATAAATGGGAAAAGGGAGTTTCCCATAGTTAAAGATACCACACCAAATATGATGAACCCACGCTTATACACTACCAGCTATAATAAACCGCAAGGACAGCAATTTGATACTGCTGTCCTTTCTTTTATAAAATTGCAGTACACAGAAAAAAGCTGTAAAATGATAAATATATTTGTCCTTGTAACAATTCTCGGACATTTGCCTGTTATACTATTTGCAAAAAGAAAAGGAAGTGAGGATATGAAGCAGATTTTAATTGTCGAGGACGACAGTTTTTTGAATAAGATGTTGGCCTATAACCTGACCGCAGACGGCTACGGCGTGACTTCTGCCCTAAATGCCAGAACCGCAGCCGACGCCATCCGCCAGCGGGAATTTGATCTGGTGCTGCTGGACATCAACCTGCCGGACGGGAATGGGTTTGAGCTGTGCAAGCTGATAAAGCCCCAGTACCCGGACACCATCGTAATTTTCCTGACCGCCAACGATCAGGAGAGTGACCAGATACGGGGCTATGAGGTGGGCGCGGTGGACTACATCACAAAGCCCTTTGTGATCGGGGCCTTGCAGCGGAAAATCAAAGCCATGTTCGCCATGCTGGAACACCACAAACCGGCCAAGGACATTTACGACGACGGGCGGCTGTTTCTGGACTTCTCGGAGCAGACGGCTTCCTTAAACGGCAAGCCCCTGACCCTATCCCCGATGGAGTATAAAATGCTGAATCTGTTCCGTAAAAATCCCCGGCAAGTGCTGACCCGTGGGCAGCTTTTGGAAAAGCTGTGGGATATAGACGAAAGGTTTGTAGACGAACACACCCTGACAACCTCCATTAGCCGAATTCGCAGCAAGATCGAATCCGACGGCGGCGCGCCCTACATCAAGACCGTTTACGGCATGGGTTATCAATGGACGGGAGGCGAGGCAAAATGAAGTTTCAAAACCTATCGGTAAAGCGGCTGTTTAGCCGGGTGGCAATAGGACTTGTCCTTTCCATGTCCGGGATCACCATAGCCCTGTTTCTTGTGACAAAACAGACGGCGGTGCTGCTGACTGGCGGGGCGCTGCTACTGTGCGCCCTTGTGGGGATTTTTGTACTGACGCAGGCGTTTGGAAAGCGGCTGTCGCAGTTTACCGCTAACCTGTGCCAGACTTTAGACCACATGATCGCCGGAAATGAAGCACCCCAGCGGCCAGAGGACAGCGAAACCCAGCTTGCCAGAATCGGACACCGGTTGGCAAGGCTTTACCAGATCATGCAGGAGAACCGCCGCCGGGTGGACGAGGAACGGCAGGAGTTGCAGACCCTTGTATCAGATATTTCCCATCAGGTAAAAACGCCGGTAAGCAATCTGAAAATGGCGACGGACACCCTGCTGGAAAAGCCTATGACCGAGGCGGAGCGCACCGACTTTATCCGGGGAATCCGCAGCCAGACGGATAAGCTGGACTTTCTCTTTCAGGCTCTTGTGAAAACCTCCCGGCTGGAAACGGGCGTAATCCAGTTGGATAAGAAACCGGGCCGCCTTTTTGATACCGTGGCACAGGCCATGAGTGGAATCGTGTATGCAGCGGAGAAAAAGGAAATTGCCGTGTCCGTGGACTGCCCGGAGGATTTGACCGTTTCCCATGACAGCAAGTGGACATCGGAAGCCCTCTTTAACCTGCTGGACAATGCGGTAAAGTACACCCCGGCAGGCGGGAAAATCGCTGTGTCGGTGGTGCTGTGGGAAATGTATGTGGAGATCAAAGTGACCGACACTGGCAAGGGCATTTCCGAAAGCAATCAGGCCGCCATCTTCCGGCGCTTCTATCGTGAGGAAGAAGTACACGAACAGCAAGGTGTGGGTATTGGACTGTATCTGGCCCGCGAGATCGTAACGCGGCAGGGCGGCTATATCAAAGTGGTTTCGGAGCCGGGCAAGGGTTCGGAATTTTCCATTATGCTGCCTACAAAATAGAACGCGGCGGACGGCCATTTCCGGCTGCCCGCCGTAAATTTTTTTGAAATGTCCGAGCATTGTAACATTTTACCCCGATTTTCAATGAAATTTTTTGGCCGCTGTAACATTTCGCGGACATTTGGGTTTTACAATACCCTTATCAAATATGGAGGTGATACAACTATGACATGGCCTTTTGAGAACGATACAAGTGCCATTACAAAAAAGTTGGCAAAACGAAACTTAAAAGCAGATAAAAGTAGAAACATCCTCATTATCATTACGATTGCCTTAGCTACCTGCTTGATAATGACAACGACCTTGTATTTTTTTGCTTCGCAGCGAAAATCATTAAATGATGCGGCTGGGCGTTATCAAGCAATTATCAATGAAGTCGATAATGATACCATTACGAAATTAGTAAATGACGATAGGGTTCAAGTAGGTGTAAGTCATTTATTGGGTTTAGTATCTTATGGGGACTACAAATTAACCGTTCGTTCAATGGATGAAACACTAATGAAATTAGCAAAATATCCTGATTTAGAGGGAGAATTGCCCAAATCTACAAATGAAATTGCTATCACAAAGGCGTTTCTTGATAGAGCTGGATTGTCCAAATCCATAGGCGATACTATATCGTTAAATCTGGGAGATGGAGAAAAAGATTATACCTTATGTGGTATTTTGCCTGTCGAAAATTCAAATTATTCCGTATTCGTGTCGCAGTCTTATATTGAAAACAAGATCAGCGAACCGGCATCCTCCGCTTATATCCGTTTGAATGAATCTGATGGTTGGTCTAAGGCTGCTATACAAGCTGAATTATCAACATTGTGCAGAGAATTGGAAATACAGCCGGAGCAAATGCAGTTTTCAACATATTATTTTTCTCTCATTGAACAGAGAAGCAGTCAATATATCACTGTAATAGCATTTATCAGTCTTATTATCGCTTTGGCTTGTACTCTTGTTATTTACAGCCTGTTTTATGTGTCCATAGCCAGAAAAACAAAAGAATATGGAAAACTGCGGACAATAGGGGCAACTGGAAAACAAATGAAAAGAATCGTTTTTAGAGAGGGATTTCATCTTTCCAGAATTGGTATTCCGATTGGAATATTAGCCGGTGCAATAGCGGGATATGTCCTTGTCCCGCAAGGCTGGAACACTTTAATGGTATTTGTAATTGCCGCTGTCACAGCTCTGTTTGTGTATCTATGTGTTATGATTGCTGTAATTAAGCCAGCCAAAATTGCTGCTCATGTTACGCCTATTGAAGCAGTCCGTTATATGGCGGGCAATAATGATGTAATGTCCAACAGTACAAAAGTGTTACATCGTTCTCTATCCGCGAAAAATTTAGCATTCCTTAATTTTGCGAGGAACAGAAAGAAAACCGCTTTAACGATCCTGTCGTTAGGGGTATGTGGAATTTTGCTGATGGCAAGCTCTGCATATTTTAATTCCATTGATCCTTTAGCGATGGCGCGTAGGAGTTTTCCTTACGGAGAAATTCGCCTTGAATTAGGCGATTACGGGCCGCAGGCACATAACAGCGAACAATATTCAGAACTCCAAAAATCGAATCTGCTTACAGAAGATTTTAGAGAATCCATTTTGGACATAGATGGTGTGGAAGAAATAAAAGAATACCAAGGCACCGTTTTGAATGTTCGTATGCCAACGGGGGATATTGAACCGATTGTTTCAGACGCATATACGCCAAGCTCTCAAAAATTGCTTGAAGAATACTTGATTGATGGTACAGCAGATTTACAGGAACTAATCAATAATAATGGCATTATTATTGAAAATGGCCCACAGTGGAAAGAAACTTTTGGGTGGGATGCAGCGATTGGGGACGAACTTCTGATTGAAGTTGGCGGACAAACATTGGAAGTAAAAGTAATGGGAATTGTGGACACTAATATTCCGTATGGCGGATATGATACGCTATTTATTCCTTTAGAAATGCTGTCAAAGATCGTTCCTATTGAAAACCTCAATTATCAATTTATTGTAGATACAGATGACAGTAAATGGGCAGCCGCAAAGGATGAAATCCAAAAGATAATTCCACCGACTTCCAGCCTCTATGTTAGTACCTTGAATGATTGGGTAGAGGCATACAACGAAAAACTATTGAACTATCGTATGCCAGTCTACATTTTTGTGATGTTTATCGGGGTTTTTGGCATTATCAATCTGCTAAATACACTGATAACAAACATCTTGACACGGAAGCGAGAATTGGGTGTTTTGCAAGCGGTTGGTTTGAGCAGTAAACAGCTTTCAAAAATGTTATTGATAGAGGGCTTGTTCTATACATTAGGGGTGCTGCTTCTTTCCATATCATGCGGAACTCTTATCGGGTATCTTCTCTGCACTGTCTTTAGTGCAATGAGTATTTTTGGAAAAGTAAGCTATCATTTTCCGACAGTTGAAATGTTCAGTTATTTTATACTGATGCTTGCCATCCAAATGCTTTTCTCGTATTTGGCAATTCGGCAGATAAAAAAACAATCTCTGGTAGATCAAATACGGGAATCGTCATAAAAATTTTTGAAATGTCCGAGCGTTGTAACATTTCACCCCGATTTTCAATGAAATTTTTTGGCCGCTGTAACATTTCGCGGACATTTGGGTTTTATAATACCTTTATCAACAGGCAAGAAGCCTTGAAAGGAGTTTTGAATATGAGCGTTTTGCAGACGATTGATCTGAAAAAGTATTACGGCACAGAGCCGAACATCACCCGCGCCCTTGACGGCGTGAACTTCTCCGTGGAGGACGGCGAGTTTGTGGCCGTTGTGGGAACCTCCGGCAGCGGCAAGTCCACCCTGCTTCACATGATGGGCGGGCTGGACACTCCCACCAGCGGAACCGTGATTGTCCGGGACAAAGAGCTGTCGAAAATGAACGACGAACAGCTCACCATCTTCCGCCGCCGCAACATCGGCTTTATCTTCCAGAACTATAACCTTGTTCCGATCCTGAATGTGTATGAGAACATCGTCCTGCCGGTGGAGCTGGACGGGGACACGGTGGATCAGAAGTTTTTGGACGAGATCGTTCATCTGCTGGGGCTGGAAGATAAACTGAAAAATATGCCGAACAATCTTTCCGGCGGACAGCAGCAGCGTGTGGCTATCGCACGCGCCTTGATTACCAAACCGGCTATTGTGCTGGCCGACGAGCCGACCGGCAACCTTGACAGCAAGACCAGCGCCGAGGTGCTGGGACTTATCAAGCGCACCAGTGCGGAGTTCCGGCAAACCGTAGTGATGATTACCCACAATGATGACATTGCCCGCCTTGCAGATCGGATTGTCCGCATTGAGGACGGCAAGATTGTGGAATAAGGAGGTGGCAGGCTATGACATGGCCTTTTGAGAATGATACCAGCGCCATTACAAAGAAGCTGGCAAAGGAAAGTTTGAAAAGCGAGAAGCGCCGGAATCTTATGATAATAATTGCTATTTCACTGGCGGCGTTTTTGATGTCAATGTGTGGAACATTATTTTTTGCTTTTCAGGAATCTCAAAATAATATGGCCACTTTTCAAGCCAGCTATGATAATCTGACAGAGGATAAAATTGAAAAACTTCGTCATCAACCAGAAATCGAAATGGTAGCGTCGCTTTACAATCTGGGAGAAATAAAAATGCCAGAGGGATATTCATTGTATTTGGCATATATGGATGATGCGGCATGCTATATTGCCCGAAATCAATTTACACTAAAAGATGGGACTATGCCATCTAAAGAAAATGAAATTGCAGTTGACCGTGAAATGGTGAACAAATATTTTTCTAATACTGCAATCGGAGATAAAATTTCTTTTCAAATAAACGGAAAATCACAAGATTTTGTGATTTCTGGGATTACGGAAAGCTCGACTGAATCACAGGGCAATTACTCGTGCTATATATCAAAATCGTTTGTAGAAAATAGTTCTAATTATAATCCTGCAAAATACCAAAGCTATGTTTGTTTTGCTGATGCAGATTCAACATCAAAAGAAATTCTAAAAGAAAGAATTGCTTCTATTGGAAAAGAAATTGGTGCTGATTATAGCTTAAGTTTTCTCTTTTTTAGAGAGAATATGGGATTGTCATTTGAAAATATACTAACTTTTGTAAGTTTGTCCGTGTTGGTATTATTTGCCGGTATAACGGTAATCCAAAGTATTTTCAGAATTTCTATC
>SKEB01000370.1_pt1 | contig 43012 bp, 48 predicted proteins | sample 4826561 | NCBI WGS metagenome assembly SKEB01 (sample SAMN11008820, study PRJNA524170) | human gut metagenome | biome: Human fecal sample; material: Feces; isolation source: fecal sample from pouch patient p17 | host: Homo sapiens | place: Israel: Tel-Aviv | collected 2016-03-29
AATGCACCTTCCTCTACCAATATATCAAGATTTCTATATACAGTTCCTTTTCCAATTGTAGGATATGCTTCTTTTATAAATTCATACACTTCATTTGCTGTAACATGTCTTCTCATTTCGTATACGGCATTTCTTACAAGATCTTTTTGAATGGTATTTCTCCTACTTGTCATTTCTCCTCCCTATTAAGTCAAGTCTTTTTTCCTTGAATATCAAGGATTTTTTCAATATATCATCAATAAATATCTCAGAAGAAGGAGCCATAGGAATGGACATTTCTCTGTATCTGGTACGAAAATAGCGGATTTTGGGTACACGAAGTAAAACGTCTTTCTTTTCGTTCTACATGGCCTTGTGTATACCCATCCATCTACGGCAGCGAACCTCCCGTGTCTACCAGGATCATCAGCCCTCTGGAGCCGAGTCCTAACTTCTCTCGTCCCGCCTGTCCATAACCAGGGTGTCAGCTCAGCTCCTTTACAGGGTCATGCCCTCTGGAATATATTCCTGCCGACTACTGGCTCATTCTTTGTATGTTTTATTACTGACTTTCTTCCTGCAACAGCACTTTCAGTGGACGTTTTCCTATTGCATTCCGATTTTTATACTTCCAGCTACCGTGGCTGGTCTCAGCATTCAAGCATTCTTTACTCAAATGCTCAAACCAACCACGATATGCTGCTTCCTGATATTTTTATGCTGCCATTATTGTTTCCGGCCTTATGATATCACTCAGCATCTTCTGACCATCATAATCTACACCTTTTGTCAGTATCGTGTAGAAGATCCTGATCAGCTTGCACGCAATCGCTATGACTGACTGCATCTTCTTCAAAGGATTTTGCTTCCTCGTCCTGTAATAGTCATGGATTTCTCTAAACTCTTTATTCTTTCCTATCACAGATATCGCAGCTTCATACAATGCATATCTCAGGCGTTTTCTTCCCCTGTGGCTGATGCGGCTTTCTCCATTGTGTTTGCCGGAACTGTCTGCAACAATGGCATAACCTGCCAGTTTCTGCAGCTGCTTTGGGTTATCAAAACGACGAATGTCACCCACCTCTGCAATAAAACAGCTTACGGTTTTTAAACCAATCCCGTTGATCTCCATCAGTTTATCAATGTATGGAATCTCAGAAAGTTTCTCTTCTATCTCCCGCATCAGATCATTCATTCTGTTTTTATATACTTCATAATCGTTCAGTAGGTTGCGGATCTCTATTCTGGCACTTCCCGGTGCTTCTGTACTTCCGATGCTGTGCTCCGCAGCTGATACCAGGGTCCTTGCCCTCTTTAAGCCAGCGCCTTTCAGCTTTGCATCCCTCCATACCTGATTTACACCATCTACGCCAAGTTCTTTTATGTCACATGGCAACGGTGCCTTTTTGATCACCATCATCCCGCTTACAGCATCCGGGTTTTTATAAACGTCTTTTATTTCCGGAAAATAAATACTGAACCATCGGGCAATCCGGTTTTTGATCCTTGTAAGTTCTTCCTGCGTCTGAATACGAAGATTTGACAGATTTCTGATCTCTGCGTATATCCCTGTTGGGATATATGGATACGAAAATCTTCCTTCATTTACCAGTCCCGCAATTGTTTTTGGATCCTTACGGTCATTCTTATTCGGGTTGTTATCATCCAGTTCTTTGGACTTCTTTACATGATGCGGATTCACATGCACCGGCTTCATTCCCTGTTCCTGCAGGTACGCTCCAAGGTTCAGCCAGTAATGACCGGTAGGTTCCATACCTGGAATCACCGCCTCTTTACCATGTTTGTCTGCCATGTCTTCCATCCATGCCTTAAATGCAGCAAACCCGGCTTCATCGTTGTTGAAAGCAAACGGCTTTTTTGAGTACTCATAATTCCGCCAGTCAAAGGCCCTTGCATAATGAGTTTCACTTCCAACATCAATACCAACGATTAAAGTTTTTTCCGTAATAGATGCAATTTTTGCGTTCTGTGTGTTATAATTCATTTCAGATACCTCTCTGTTCAATAAGATTTTTTACTAACCGTGCAAAGTCAGTAATCTTATTTTACTCTGAGGTATTTTTTTCTCAACCTTCTTTCTCGGAATTCCTTATATTTGAATTATACAAGAAGCTCCTTGTCTAACTTAAAACCAGCTTGCAACATAAATCCATATGCGCCTTGATTAACCATTGCATAAAGTTCTTCTTTGGTTGCTTTTATTAACCCAGACACAACAAAGCACGCAAGTCCATGTGTGTAAATTATAGTATTCCTAAAGAAATCATTCACTTTATCAGCAGATATACCTAATTGTTTTGCTATCTGTTTTATCATAGCGGAGTTCGCATCAGCAGTTGTAAAAATATCAAAACCACCGGCATGATACCCACTTTCGCCACTCATATACAGATAGCGAAACAGATTCGGTTCATCAAAGGCAATATCAATATATCCTATCCCCACATTTGAAAAAGCTGACATCCCTTCCGAAGCAGAAAGCATTTTTTTATTCGCATAATCCAGTGCATACTCTGTCAATGCATTACGAAAATTTTCCATATTTCCAAAATGCCAGGAAATAGGCTGTGTAGAACAACCTATTCTCTTTGCTAATGCCTTAATGTTAATCGATGCATATCCGTTCTGAATCAACATCTCTAAAGCATGCTGCAATATAGTTTCTTTTGGAATTTTCGGACTACTTGGCATATTATCACCTCAAATACTATAAATTAATTTACTATAAACTCATTTATAGTATAGCGCGAATTCTTATTATGTCAAGAAAAAATTACGAGCAGATTGCACTAAACAATCTGCTCGTATTATATTACCAGACTTCAAAACTATCAATCGCATCCACCCACGCCTGCATTTCACCATCTAATGCAAGCCGAACATATTCCAACGGCTCATCTATTGCTAAAGCATTGAGCGAATTTTGTGAGCAGGGGGTGGTTTTCAATCCATCCTCTGCCTTGTTACAATCAATCCTTAATATATAATTCTCAAATGTGGTTACATCAATACTGTTTGTCTGCGGATTATAATCTGCATATATCAATCTCATCTTATCAGTCCTTTCATAAAAATGTATTATAAGCATTCCATCCAGTTCCAACTGCCATTTTCATAAATTGTTATAAGTTGTTACCAGATTTTCTTTCCCTTATTTTTTCCCTTATGAGGGTTCATAAATGAGGGTAGAACGATATAACACAATACAAGATGTAATGGAAAGGACACCTGTGAAAAGTTTAGTGTTTTCAAGGGGTTGACGAGATTTCTATAACAAGATATAACAATTATTAAATCATATAAAATTCGTCATTTGAGAACTGAAATTTGTCTTACAACAATTTATATATGCATAAAAAGCAATATATTTATGAAAACACCCTAAATCCAAAATCTACTCAATTCATTTTTCCTTACATAAAATGTTCTCGTATATTTCACTTCCTCACCAAGTGTTTCCCCTATCAAAACTTCAAAATCATTGATATCAAATTCTGGAAAGAATGTATCTCCATCTTCAATATTTAAATCTACTTCTGTGATATACATTTTATCTACTATTTGCAAAGCTTCCTTAAATAGTCCATATCCACCAGATATGTATACATCTCGTCCTTTAGCCAATAATAATGCATCTTCTAATGATTTAACTGAAACTAAATTATCTCCTTGATACTCTGTTGTGGTGGAAACAACAATATTCATTCTATTAGGCAACGGATGACCGATTTCTTCATAAGACTTTCGCCCCATAATAACCACATTACCCGTTGTTAACTCTCTAAATTGCTTTTGTTCTCCCTTTATTTTCCATGGTATATTACCATTCTTGCCTATAACATTATTCTTTGACCTCGCAACAATCAAACCTATCATCTATTTCATCCTCCATAATATGATGTCGTACCTGTGATTCCATCAAGTGCACCACATCTTAACAAACTCAAAATTATCTCGAACTAACCAGCTCGACAAATTCAAATTTTTCAGCTCGCAAGCTGGAAGTTATCAATCATCTTTTTTACTATGATTTTTTTGTATGTAACAGCCTATAAGACCCCCAATTGCCAAACCAATAAGTCCCCCTAATGTGTCACTTAAATTCTTTCCAATAACATATCCAACTGCAACCCATATATACCATTTACACATGATATCTGATACCTTCAAATCATTCATGATAATTTTCCTCCCCAAATTCGATTTGTTGCTCAAATCATATCACATTCTCAAACATATCTCAATTCCAATTGTCTCTGTCCCCATCTATTGCATTGCCTTTCGGCTTGCTTCTGCAACCAGCATCCGGTTAATCTTTTCTTGCATGGTTTCCTTTGCATCTTCATTGAAATGATAGCGGACAACATATACTGTCTGCCCGATTTTCTTTGTAAATGTGTTTCCTTCTGTTTTTTTATTCATCATTTTTTCCATAATCATCTATTTCCTTTCTTTCCTGTGCCCGACAGAGAGAGGTTTGCTTCTGTCCCTGCCGGGAGTTTATCGGCACGCTGACAACGCAAGTGTCAACATGGGGTTTGAAACTTTTTTCGGGTAGTTATTTCTGTTTTCCAAAATACTATTGAAAAGTTTTTTGAATGTTCTTGTTGACACCTGTTAAAAAGTAGCTGAAACACCGGTAAATACAAAGGATTTTGGTGTCAACAAAAATGTCAACAAGCAATAAATTTCCGGGTAATCAGTAGCCTTTCGGCATCAAAATCAGCCTTTCTCTCTGTCGGGCAGATCAAATGGCAGCTCCAACTGTTCTGCTTTCGTCAGCTTTGTAAATCCATCTTTATCCGGTTCGTTGCCACCCTCTTCTTCTGCTCCTTCCCTGATCCAGCTTCTCTGTCTGCCATATCCTTCCTTTGAAAATCTGTGGACTCCGGCTCTCTTCCAGCCAGTGATCTGCGTATCCATAATAGAACAGATCTCATTTGTCTCGAATTTTTTCGGCTCCCGGTCAAAATGGTCAAAGGCTTCTTTCCAGATCTGGACGGAACATACATGACTACCTTTATAAGCGTCCAGCCAGCCTTGTATCATTCCTGCCATCGTATCTTCCTGTGTGAACTGTTTTCGGTATTCACTGATCTCCTGCTCCATTTCCTTTGAGAACTTCAACAGGCTGCTCTTATTCTCCGTTGACCAGTAGATTTCCATTGCTTCTGCCCACAACTGGTCAAAATAGGATCTGGCTTCTTTTTCATCATCGAGGATATGCTTCTCTGCCTTACTGCTGTCTATGGCAATCGGCAGGAACCGTCTTGCCCCAGTACGGTCAAAAGGAATGAACTGCCTTGTGTTCGTTGAACCTGCAAAGATACACTGACGCTTCCGGTCTTCCTCATATTTATCATAAGGGTTCCGGTAAGTGTCTTTCTGTCTGGTCAGGAATGACTTGATTTCCTCATTGCTCTTTGCACTGATTGCAGCAATCATCTCCGACATTTCCATAATCCAGTGTCCCCGGAGATGCTCGTATATCTTACTGTCATTCAACTGCTTCAGATCATCAGAAAACCAGTCATCGTTCAATGCAAGAAAACGGAAAAATGTGGATTTTCCGGCTCCCTGCTGACCTACCAGGCAAAGCATTTCATCTGCTTTACAACCGGGACGGTAGATTCTGCTTAATGCTTCCATCAGGAAGTGCTTCACAACCTCATAGACAAAATCCGAAGCATCTGCCCCCATGTACCGTTGCAGGACATAACGGATTCTCTCCTGCCCGTCCCACTCCAGTTGTTCCAGATACTCACAGATCGGGTGGTATGCCCGGCTGTTGGCTTCTATACGGAGTGCCTTATCCATACATTTTTCACTTGTGAGTTTGTAATAGCATTCAAAGAAATAGTAGAAATAAGTCCTGCCATCATCATCCAACTTGCAGACTTCCTCATTCCACCAGAGTTTTTTTACAATATCAATCCTGCCTGTCAGCTTGTTGTATTTCATACTCTCACGCACAAGCGGATCATTTCTCAGCACAACCATATAATTTCCAACCGTTGCTTTCGCAGTTCCTTTCTGTGTATATTCCAGCATCTGTTTCACTTCATCGACTTTGCTTTTATCTACCATCCGGAGCATTTCTTTCATGGCATCTTTCTGTTCTTTTGTGGCGATCTCCTTTATCTTCTCTTTCGCATTGCTCAATCCGCTCCACCTCCTTCCATTTTTCTTTTACAAGTGCTTCCTTATCTGCCCTGTCCCCAAAGAGCAGGATATCCAGATAATACTCAACAACTGACAACTCCCTGAGCGCAGTCATAAACTTTTCATGCCATTCTTCTGTCCGTGTTTTTGGTGCATACTGTTCTTTCCATTCCAGAAGCAGGCTCAGATAATCCAGATAGGCTCTCAGGCATCTCAGATGTTTTTTCTGCCAAAGTTCTTCTGGTGTCGGCTCTGGCTTTTTTGCCGAAACGCTTCTCCTGTTCTGCGGTGATCCCCTGTCCCTGCCGGAATAAGGAATCCCAAAATCATCTGCCAGCTTCATGGCTGCATCTTTCAATCCAATGTCAAACAGTTGTGCCGTAAAATCAATGGCATCTCCTGTACAGCCACACCCGAAACAATAATATCTCCGGTCAACTTTCATGCTGGGTGATTTGTCATTATGGAAAATGCAGCGGATCAGTCCGCTCCTGTTGGGCTTTAACCCATACCTCTCCGCAGCCTGCCGGACGGTCACATTCTGTTTTACTTCATCAAATAATCCCAATTCGTTTCCTCTCTTTCTTAAATCTGCTTCCCAAATCTGGGAAGCAAGTTTTCACAAAAAACAAAAAAGCACTTTGTCCTGTCCTTACGGAATCAACAAAATGCCCTTATAGTTCCAGATCACTGGAATGTGATCTTCCTTTATTCAGTTGTTTTCTCTCTGCCTCTTCTCTTTGAATCTTTGCTACGTTCAATGCAAGTTTTTCTCTGATTGACGGCTTCACTTCTTTTTTGATTTCTTCAACAACGGCTTTTTTCTTCTCTGGCTGTTTTAACTGACGGACAACCCTCACAACAGCTTTTTCCATCGCATATTCGATTTTTTTAATCAGACCGTCCAGCCTGTTTATCGCATATTCCTTTTCTTTTCGTGATGCCTTACGTTCCGGACTCTGAATCCATCTCTTAGAATCTTCCGCAAGACGAATGTCATCTTTTCTGGTAGCCCGCATTGTTTCCTCTGCGACTTTATCCACAGCCTTGTCATAGGCTTCACTGGATACTTCGTCAAGCAAGGTTTCCACATCTTCAATACGGAGGGTAAGCTGTTTCAGTTCCTCTCTCTGCTCTTCAATCAGCTCGCCCTGACTTAGAATCCGGTCAGAATTGGAAATGAAATTTTCTTTAAATTCTTTTTCCTGCTGTTCTATTTTTTCTTTCTGTGACTGGATAACCTTTTCATTTGCCCTGACATGTTTTGACTGCCTTGCAAGTTCCAGATGATTCGCATTGACCTTATCCCTTTGCTGATTGAGCATTTCCTGCTGAACCGCAATCTCTTCTTTCTGCTTCATTCGGATATAGTCCTGTTTCTCCAGATACTGCCTTCCTCCATAGGACGGTTCTTCGTCAATTTCCAGTCCATGACGTTTGCAGATATCCAGGAACATTGTCCGGCAGGCAGAATCAAAAACAACCTTACGGTTATTTGTCTTTGATCTTTTCTTTTCCGGATTCGGAAGTTCAAAGCCAAGTTCTTCCAGTGCCGCTTCCTGTTTCGGTTCAATCTCCCCATACCGGTTCGTAGCATCGAATACATGACGCTCATGAATATGCGGAGTTGCTTCGTCCATGTGCAGTGACCAGTCAATGATATGCACATTAGAACCAAACCGCTCATCGAACTCTTTCTTGAATTCATCAAAAACCAAAACCAGCGTTTCCACAGAAGCGTGTTCATCTATCGTCCCAAGCTGATAGATACTTTCTTCCGGACAGGTCTTTTTATTTTTCAGAACATCTTCCACCCCTTTACATCTGTCGGGATGTCTTGCTTTCTCATGACGTTTATTCTGGTTAATCACATAATCGCTGTAATGATCCACATAGTATGCCATCTCAATCTGGTTAAAAGAAAAATTATCCTCTTTTCCCCGGTCTGCCATTGTGGTATATCCCTGATAGCAGTCCCAGTAAATATTCTGACGGACACGTTCATTGTCAATATGCTCACTGTGTTCCGGGTCAAATCTCCGGTCATTGTGAAGCGGATTGTAAACACCGTCTTTCCCAGATCTGCCGTTATGCCTTGTGCCTTTCAATTCACATCTCTCCTTTTTTCAAGTTGTTTCCCCGGAGGGGATTGCAGCGAAGCTGCCAAAAGTCTCTGTCCCCGTTACAGACAGTACCCAGTACCATATGGCGAAACGCCATATCACTGGGCAATGGCTGCCGCCCTTAACCTGCTAAGGGCTTTGCCCCTTAACCCCAGCAAGATGCTGCCGCTCTTTGCAATCTGGGCACAAAGGACTTCCAGCCCTCTGTACTCCCAGCAGACAAAACGTAACTCCTGCCGCTGTCCCTTCAGCATGATCTCCGTTCCGTCTGTTTTTCAAAAATCCTCTGCATCGGATTTTGTGAAAATATAAAAATGGGTAAAACAAAGGGCACTAACTTTTTACGGTTAATGCCCTTTCCTTTACTCATTCACTTTTCAGATAATTCCTATATGTATCATTCTGATAATTGCTTCAGAACCATTTTAACAGTCTTCCTAAGTTTCATTCCGTCCCTCAGTCCCAACCGGTAGAAAAATTCTTCTGTCTCTGCTCCACTGTTAAATATCTGGTCGCAATATTTTGTAATGGTCTCTTCCTGTTCCTGTGGAAGTGTTGCGATCACTTTTTTATATTCTTCCTCAACTTCATCTGGTTCTGTCACAGACAGCTGGCTCAGTTTCCAGTCTGCATACTCTTTTCCCATATGTTCCGTTATGGTCAGGTTGATAAATTCTTCAATCTCTTTTGTAATCTTCATTTAAGAATCCTATTCCTTTCTCCAGTGGTCTACTCCATCAATCTGATTTTGAATGTTTCCAGCCACACCACTGCCCAGCCAGAAAGCACAGGCAGGATATAAAGTATAAAACCTGCCACAAGCATCCTGACCGCTTCTGTGCCTGTCTCCTGTCCGAATCCATACCCTAAAACTGCTGTAATGCAGATGATCCCCGACAGGATATGAAATACCGTTGCCGACAGCCATGTGAAGAACATAACCACCAGTTGTATCATTGTCAGGCATATACGCACTGGCAGTAATACGATTTTCACAATAATTCTTACAACAACCATGACTGTCCACCCCTTTCACTGTTTCAGATAACTACGATAGCTGTCTATCACAGAATCTGTCACACCGCTTTTGTAAATCTTTCGGATATCAACGATTTTTTCATCTTTCAAAAGTTTCAGCCAGTCCAGTAAATCTTTTCTGCTGTTTGCAAAATTACAACATCTTCCGTCTGCGTATTCAATCCGGTATCTCATAAGTCCCTCCTACACATACACCAGTTCATTTAAAATAATTTCATCTACCCGGCTTCTTGCATTGTTTGCCCGGCGAACCCATTCCATCTGATCTCTGCTTTTCAATTCTTTCGTAATGCCTTCCTGCTCCATAATCTGTTCCATGAGGAAATCCCTGCGTTCCAAACACTGCTCATTCAGATCTGCGAGATACGTCCAGAGCTTACCACTCAATGTCAGATAGGAATACAAGCCACTCTTGTAATCTTTCAGATAGTTTCTGTGAAGACTTCCATAAAAACCAATCTCTCTTTTCTCTTCGGGTACTGCGATCAGTGGCAGATAGATTTCCCCGACAAGGATATAATCCAGACCATTACTGTTATCGTGAATGATTCTTTCTAATTCGCTCATGCTGATGCAACTCCTTTCTTCGGTTCTGCTGGTGGAAGCAGTGATACCGGAACGAACACACCCTTTGCAATATCTTCCTGACGGATTTCCTCTTTTTTAGCGTCCATCTCAGCTTTCTTTTTTGCCTTTGTCCGTTCATAGTATTCTTGCTGCTTGCCATTTGCTTTCCTTTTCAAGTAATTCTGATGAAGCCTGTCTTTTCTGGCTTCCCGCTTCTTCATTTCTTCAATTTCCTCTGGTGTCATTTCCACCTCACCGAAATGTGGAGGTAAATATTTCCCAATGAAGTTAAAATAGATTTCCACTTCCTGAGTTGTCTCAATGCTTCCTTTTCGGTCACGCTCATGAACCACAATCTTTTCTACAAATTCATTCAGCATGTAAGTGGTCAATTCCTCAAAATTTTGGTATTTATCAACCAGAGCAATAAACTTCTCCGCTGATCTGCGGCCTTCTTCATAGCCTGATAATTCAGCTTCCATATCTGCAATTTCTGCCGACAAATCTTTCTGTTCTTTAGAATACTGTCCGTCAAGAATCGCATAGCGTTCATCTGGCAGCTTGCCAAGAATATTGTCCTCATAAATTCTGCAGATCAGTTTTTCCAGTTCCTGCACACGTTTTTTTGCTTCTGCCAATCTGCTTTTCAATCTTGTGATCTCACTGGACTGCTGTGAAGTCTGTGCCTTTTTTACTGTTTCCAAAAATTCTTCACGGTTCAGCTGTGAATACTCTGCAACAGCCTTTAACAGTTCCTTAATCAGCTCCATAACCACATCTGCATTAATTCTGTGCTGTGTCTGGCAGAGTGTTCCAACCGGAACTTTAGAATATGCAGAACAGGTATATTGTGGTACTCGCTTGCCATTATTTACTCGATGTACATACATTTTGGAACCACAGTCTGCACAATACATCAGACCTGTCAAGGGGTGGGCTTCTCCCCATCCATCTGGGTACCTTCTCACATTGCTTCGGATTCTCTGCACATTGTCAAAAGTTTCCTGATCTATGATTGCTTCCTGCGTGTTCTCAAACACCGTCCAGTTATCCTCAGATACATAATGGCTTTTCTTATCCTTGAAATGTTTTCTGGTCTTGAAGTTCACTGTATGACCAAGATACTCTCTTTTCTTCAGAATACCTGCAACAGTAGAAGAGCCCCAGCCATAAGGATCTTTGATTTCTTCTACTCTGCCTTTCCATAATCCGGCATCTTTCTTTGCCATATGAACCGCTGGTATCTCAACCTTATCCTCTTTCAGTGCCTTGGCAATCTGATATGGTCCGTACCCGTCCATTGTCATGTGAAAGATTCTCCGTACAACTACAGCTGCTTCTTCATCAACAATCCATACATTCGGATCATCCTTGTCTTTCAGATACCCATACGGTGTTGTACTTGCCACATGCTTGCCGGATTTTCCTTTCGCCTTGAAAGTTGATTTTATCTTTTTACTGGTATCCCTTGCATACCATTCATTCATGATATTTCGGAATGGAGTAAAATCATCGTCCTCCCGGAAGCTGTCAACATTCTCGTTGACTGCAATCAGGCGGACATTCTTCTGTCGCAGCAATTCCATATATTGCCCTACTTTCAGATAATCTCTTCCCATTCGGCTCATATCTTTAATCAGGATCGTTCCGACTTTTCCTGACTCAACTTCTTTCATCATGGCAAGAAAGCCTGGGCGATCAAATCTTGTACCGGAGATACCATCATCAGTAAAATGAACAAGATTGGTAAATCCATGTTCTTTTGCATATTGTTCCAGCAGTTTCTTCTGGTTTGAAATACTGTTGGATTCCCCGTTTAATTCATCATCACGACTAAGACGTTCATACAACGCTGTCATGAATCCCTGTTTCTCTGTCATAGTCAGATGTCCTCCTTCCTTTGTTTATTAATTGCCTGTTCTCATCCCATATCCGTTCCTGTACCGGGTTCTGATGTTTCCGGGACGTATTAACCAGAAAAGACACGCTGAATGCCTATTCAGTTCTGGTATCACTACGGACAGGCTGTTTCGTTTTCAAGGTTCGTGTAAGAAGTAAAAAAAGATTCTTACACTAAACGAAATGCTCAGAGGTCTTTTTACAGCCCCCTTACTACATCTTTTTTGATTTCGTGTCATCTTTTTAAAGTTCCTTACACAATCTCTGTACTGACGAAACAAAATACGGACATGTTTTGAAATTGTTTTTACAAAATACAATTTTGTTCTTTAAGGTAAAAAAAATAAGCCTCAAGAGACTTTTTAATCATTTGGAGCTCCAACTCTTTAAATTTGATTGATTAAGAAGTCTCTTCAAACTTACTACACCAGCAGCCAGCTTATATTTTTTGTACTGGCGCACGGCGAAGTGGTTGGGGTTCTCTGCCTCCAGGGCGTCAAACATCAGGTCAACAGGATTTTTGAACTCCTCGTCATCCTCTCGAACCTCCATCGCGTTAATGAACTCAATGAGAGTGGAGAAATTCTGTTCCTCCACCGGAGCTTCATAATGGATATACCCAATAAGGGCGCAATACAGTAGCGTCTCCGCCTTGACCCAAAAATCGTCCCCGGCCTTGCCCTCTCCCTTCGTATTCGCAATTAAGGTCGTTACCAGCTTCAAGATGTCCTTTTCACTGTGAATGTACGAAAAAGGATTGTAGTGCATCGACTTTTTGAAGTTGATGGTATTCAAAACCTTGATTCGATACGATTCATAAATGACCTTACCATGCTTGTTTTTCAGGGGCTTTCCGTCCTTGCCCAACTTTGGCGTTCCTCGCTGAAGCATCTTTCCGCACTCGACTAAAATAGTTCCCTTAGGATCGGTCACGACGTAGGAACTGTGCATTTGCATGAGATTGGGTTTAAGCCAGAAACGGGTTTTACCGGAACCGGAGCCACCAATTACCAGCACATTTTTATTCCTTGCCGTTTTCGGGTCTTTCGGGCGGCTGCTCATGGTCAGGCTTTCGGTTTTGGTCAGAATCACATTGTTCTGGAATACCGGGTCAATGTAGGGCGCGATGTCCTCATGGGTGCCCCAGCGGGCGGAGCCATACTCCATACCGTGCCGGTACTTCTTGGCGTTCTTGCTCTTGAGATAGACCGCCAGCCACAGGCCAGCACCGCAGCACAGCCCCACCAACAAATCCATAGGGTGCAGGCTGGGCCAGAAGCTTTGTAGCGCCCCAGGCAAAGCGGAGAAGAACGAGAGCAGTTTTTGAGAAGCGTCTACCCCCACAGCCAACCGCCACGCTTCACCGAAATTAGTGGCGAACAGCCCCATCAACAGATAGGGCAGATTCAGCAAAACGAGCTTTTTGATGTTGGGTTGCTTTTTCATCGTTCCAGCTCCTTTCGCTTGGTTCGATCCACAACGGCATTCTTCACCAGCTCCTTGAACTGCTTCAGCTTTGTCAGCACAGACGGGCGCTCCGTTTTCTCAGTCTTTTTGACCTTTTTGCCGGTGTACTCGGTAAATGCAGCGGTCAGCGCATCGGCATCCCGACCTTTGAAGAAGATCAGATACTTGGGCGGGGAACAACTGCAATCCTTTTTTACCGCATAATCCACCCCATATTTCCGGGCGATTTTTTCAAACTCCTTGATGGAGGGATCAGTAATCTCGATATTAGAAACACCCTGATTTTGACCTAAAAGCTCTTTGACGGTCTGCTTACCGTGGGGAATGACAGGCGCATCCCGGCTTTTCTGCTTTTGCAGTTTTTTCTCTTTGAGATGGGCCATGTACTTGGTAACGGCGGCTTTGAGCAGCCTGCCGGTAAACTTTGTGCCGCTGACAACCAGCGTTAAAGTCCTGTTTTCTACTTCCTCCTGCATGGGTCATCGCCTCCTTTCCATGTTTTTTTGCAGGGGTGGCACATTGGCACTAAGGCGGGACCACCAGCCGCCGTAAATATTTTTTCATAGGGAACCTCCGTCAGCGCGGCTGATCGGAGCGATCATAGTACAGATTTCCCTGACGCACTTTGGCATGGCTGAGAATTTTGATATGCCCTTTCTCCTGGCTCTCAAGACTTTTCTGGTAGCCGTTATCCGTCAGAAACAGGCGGGTACGCTCGCCCTTCCAGCCGACAGGGGAATCATGGGAAAGCACATCGAAAATAATCATGTGCCGGGTGTCCTCGGCAAATCGTTCCAAGTCCATATACCCATGACCATGGTAATTCTGCGCTCCGGCTTTGAGCCGCATTTCCTCCATCAGCTGGCCTATGGTCTTATGCTCAGGCATGGTGTCCACCTCCTTTTCCACGTCCCTGACCCTTCACAGTGAGAATACCGTCCAAGGCGGTAGCTGTGATCCGCAGACGCTCGGCGGTGGCAATGTCATTTTTCATCGTCTCGTCGATGCCGTGACCGCAGACCACCAGCACATGAGAACGGCAAAGGTAATCATGCGCCATATCCATGCCGTCCTTGTGTTCCTAGGGGATTTCGTCCTTGAGGAAGGTGGGCAGAAACAGTACCGGACAGACCGGCGAATATCCGGCGTCATATACCTGGCGGCAGTAGTTGGCGGCATTCTCGGCATTTTCATACTGGCTGCTGCTCCAGGGAGCTGTGATGTAAGCAAGGGGTCGTTTCATGGCAAAATCCTTTCTCCCGGCCTTTCCGGGCAGCAAAAAACGGCTGTTTACCAGCCGCCTGCGTACATATCGTGATTGACCTGCGAGGTGTAGTGGTTGTTGATGGTGGTGGGTGCGTTAAACAGCACCGTCAGCAGGTATTGCTTCATGTTGCGAATTTCCGTGGTATTTTTCTTCAAACAGTCCATGACAAACTCGATATGGGAGCTGTCCAGCTTCAAAAACCGGGAACGCACGACCTCGTGAGGGAAGTCGCTGCCAGCGATCCGTGTGGTTTTTCGTTTGGCACAGACGGTCTCCACCATCAGCTCCACAATTTCATCCAGATCATCCCGATAGGTTCCATACTGCTGCTTGATGCAGTCATACTCGATGTTCTCTAAAATCAACTCCCGATAACTCTCTATCTCTGCAAGAGACATCGCATCCCTTCCTTTCCGTTCCGGCGGTCCTGCCGCCGCTGTTTCCCGGAAGGGAATGGAATCGGTACTTGATCCATGAGTAATTGATTTTTGAGTATTTGATTTCTCTATATTTAATTCTGCGGGCTTTTCCGTATCCGGTTTATCCAGATACGGGTTTTCCGTACCTGGTGAAGCCGTATCCGGTTGGGGCATATCTGGCTGCTTGGGCTGAGGCTGTTCATAAATCACATACTCAGTATCGCTGATACGACCATAACGGTCGCGTAGCTGGTGGCGCACGATATAACCGGCAGACTCCAGTTCCCGCAGCGCGCCGCCGATGGCGTCCACACCTTCTTTGCAGATTTTTGCAAGACCACGGGTGGTGTAGTTCCAGTCATCGGGCAGGGACAGCATCATGGAAAGCAGTCCTTTTGCTTTCAGGGACAATTTTTCGTTACGCAGGTGGTGGTTGCTCATTACCGTATAATCACGGGTTCTTTCAATCCGAAATACCGCCATTCCTTCACTCCTCTCTGATTTTGGGCATAAAAAAACCACAATCTTTCTTGAAAAAAGACTGTGGTGGTTCAGATGTTCTTCTTGTTCTTCCGGGGCCGGTAAGGGCGCTTGGGCATCAGCGGCTGGTCGAACAACGATTTATGCTCCGAAAACGGGAGGGCTTGCAAAACCCGGTCAATCTCGACGGATTCCATATCATGCTGTGATTGGCATTTTTCTCGAATCGCATTTTTAATGCTCTGAACAGTACACATATTCATTCCTTTCCTCTCATGGGGTATGTTTACGGGTGACGTTTCTTTTTCGGCTTAAAATCGAGGATATGCCCCTCGACTACACGGGCGTACCGCTTGATTTTGATTTCCCGGCGCTGCTGGCTGGCAAGGGCGGCCTGATACCCGCCCTCTGTGAGAAACAACCGCATCTCATCACCGGGGCTGCCGTAGGCGGTACGGGGATGCTGAACACTAAACTCAAGCATCCAGCGGGTATTATCCTGAAAACGCTCAACGGCGAGAATGTTATGTCCTTTTAGCTCTCTGGCTGCAATATCCCTCATAGGCGGCTCCTTTCATCGTTCCTGATCTCTCTGGCGCTTGCGCTGCCATGCCTCCAACAGCTTAATAATGGTCTCCTGCATCCGTTGGGGTGTATAGCTCTTGGGAAAATACTTCCGCAGGGTGTCGGAGGTAAGCGTTACCTTATCAAGCTCACTTTTCTTCTCCTCGCTCATAATGGCGCGCATCACATCAATGGACAGATGCCCCTCCTGACTGAATTTTTTGAGCCGTTGAGCCTGAGAAAGAGAAGGAGTAGCCTGTTCGCTGTCCATCGCATCCAAAAGGTCTACCTGTTCTTCCTTCTTGAGAAAGGATAATTCATACGCCGGGTTAAAGGCGATTTTTTTCTCATCCACCATATCCATCAGTTCGGGGACCAGCTCCGTCAGGCGAATAAATCTCTTAATCTGTGATTTGCTATCTGGACTGTTCTCTGCGATTTTCTCTGCCGCAGTCAACTTCGGCCCAACTTGGGCCGAAGTTAAATCTGTCCTAGCTCCTTGATGTTTCATGGCATCCAGCTTCATCTTGTAGGCAAATGCTCTTTCACTGGGGAGCAGACTTTCCCTCTGTAAGTTGCTGTCAACCATAATAATCGTGGCGGCATCATCGTCCAGATCACGCACAATGACCGGCATGGTCTCCTTTTCGGCCAACTCACTGGCCCGGTGCCGCCTGTGTCCGGCAACCAGCTCATACCCTCCGTTGGGGTCTGGGCGGGCAATCGCAGGAACCAGCACACCATACTGCCGGATGCTGTCTGCGGTTTCCATCATAGCCTCGTCATCCTTGACTTTGAATGGATGGTTCTGAAATGGATGCAGCTCAGACAGCGGAATTTCCATGACCCTTTCCCGCTGGGCGTCGGCACGGCTCTCCTCAGTGGAGAATAAATCATCTACCGATGCCAGCTCTACTTTTTTCGCGCTGCTTTTCAAGTTTCATCACCTCCTGCGTCAGATTTTTGTAGCCCTCGGCCACCTTGCCGCCGGGGTCATGGGCAAAGATGCTTTTCCCCTCGGCGCTGGTCTCCTTTGCCCGGACAGAGTGGGGAATCTCTGTAGCGAATACTTTAATTTTGCTGCCATAGGTCTCCCGCAGCAGGGCGGCGATCTCCTTGGCAAAGTTGGTACGATTGTCTACCATCGTCAGCAAGATACCGTCAATCTGGAGCTTGGGGTTGATTTGCCGCTTGACCTTGCTCACCGTGGAAAGTAACTGCTCCAGCCCTTTGGCGGGCAGATACTCTGCCTGAACGGGGATTATGATCCTGTTGGCGGCAGCCAGCGCATTGACCGTGAGCATCCCCAGGGAGGGCTGACAATCAATCAGGATATGGGAATATTGCCCCTTCAGCGTGTCCAGATATTGCCGCAGGATGGTCTCACGGCTCATGGCGTTCACCAGCGATACCTCCATACCGGACAGCTGGATGTCGGCGGGCATCAGATCCACACCCTCCGGGTGATGCAGGATGCCCTCGCCGGGGTGAATCGGCTGATCGGTCAGGATGCGCCCCATTGCATCAGAGAGCGTAAAGGGCAGTTTATCCGGCTGGGGATGGCCCAAGCAGATGGTAAGGCTGCCTTGCGGGTCCCCGTCGATCAGCAGCACCTTTCGTCCGGCCTGCGCCAGCCCTATTCCTAAGTTCGCACAGGTCGTTGTCTTGCCAACGCCGCCTTTCTGGTTGGCGATGGCAATGATTTGCGTGTTCATGGACTTCACCTCATTTCTGAATGTTGATATTTCTTCTGGAAATAGAAAAAGCCGCCACTTCAAAAATGAAAAGTGACGGCTCTTTCTAATCCCGGAAAGCCAAAAGCGCCCAGCAGAAAAAGCTGAGCGCTCGGCATTAAATTTATTCTGTTTTGTTCAAATTAGGTCAAATCATCTCAAACTAACCAAACGAAAAACGCACCAGGAAGGAGCTGTAAAACCACCCTTCCAGACAGCAAAAATCAGCCTGCGGTTGTCCTATTTTTTAACCACTTGGCCCTCTTTTTACCCCCATTTTTGCCGGTTGTCCTATATTTAACCATTAAAAATTGGGTGAAAATGGCTCTCGTTATATCAAATCAAGTCAAACCATATCAGACCCTATGGGTATAAGAAAACCCCGGAAAACCTTGATTTTCCGGGGTTTTTGAACCATTTTGATACGGTTTGAACAGCTGATTATCTCTTGCTGAACTGAGGTGCACGACGTGCAGCCTTGAGACCGTATTTCTTACGCTCTTTCATACGTGGGTCACGTGTAAGGTATCCAGCTTTCTTAAGAACTGGTCTGTACTCAGAATCTGCCTCAAGAAGTGCTCTGGCGATACCATGACGGATTGCTCCAGCCTGTCCTGTGTATCCGCCACCTTTTACGTTAACGATTACATCAAATTTGTCTGCTGTCTCTGTAGCAACTAATGGCTGACGAACAACAACTTTTAATGTCTCAAGTCCGAGATACTCATCGATATCTCTTTTATTGATTGTAATATTACCTGTTCCTGGTACAAGGTAAACTCTTGCAACTGATTTTTTTCTTCTTCCTGTTCCGTAGAATTTTGCTTTAGCCACTGTAATGTCCTCCTTTCAACCTTTCCTTAAAATGTAAGCTCAACTGGCTTCTGAGCCTGCTGCTCATGATCCGGTCCAGCATATACATGAAGCTTCTTAATCATAGATCTTCCTAAAGGTCCTTTTGGAAGCATTCCTTTAACTGCGAGTTCGATAACCTTCTCTGGTTTCTTAGCCATCATCTCTGCTAATGTAGTCTCTTTCATTCCTCCTACATACTCAGAGTGATTGTAATAAATCTTCTGGTTCATCTTCTTACCTGTTACGTTAATCTTCTCAGCGTTAACAACGATTACATAATCACCTGTGTCAACGTGTGGTGTGAACTGAGGTTTGTTCTTACCTCTTAAAACCTTAGCAACTTCTGATGCAAGGCGTCCTAATGTATATCCTGTAGCGTCAACTACATACCATTTTCTTTCAATCTTATCTGGATTAGCCATATAAGTCTTCATGGAATTCCCTCCTGTAATTCTTTAACGTTTATTTTTTTTGCTTCTCTATCGAAATCAACATGATTCCGGGGCTTTGGCCTCATGCTGTTTCTTCTTTTGCCATACTGTCATATTATATTATACTGACCCGTGTGTGTCAACCATTTTCAATACTTTTTCCGAACTTTTTCCGAACTTTTTTTGCACCTCTTTTCTCATGTTTTCAGTCTCTGATTCTATCTTTTTCTTTATTTTCTGATATTTCTTTCTATTACTTCTATATCTTTCTTTTCGCATTCATGGTATCATAGTTGGGAGGTTTTGACTCAAATCATAACTTATGATTGATAAAATGATGTTGGGGGGGAATTATTGATATGCAAAAGAAAATTGACCTGATAAATGGTCCTATTTTATCTTCACTTACCAAACTAGCTCTTCCTATCATGGCAACTTCGCTGATTCAGATGGCTTATAATATGATCGACATGATCTGGATCGGACGCCTGGGAAGTTCCGCTGTCGCTTCTGTCGGCGCTGCCGGCATGTATATGTGGCTTTCTAACGGACTTGTTACTTTAGCAAGAATGGGAGGTCAGGTTCACGTTGGTCATGCAGTTGGTGCCGGACGCACAGACTTTGCAGGGCGTTATGCCGCCACTACATTTCAGATGACACTTCTTCTCGGCGTTTTGTATGGACTGGTATGTACGATTTTTTCCAAACCTTTGATTGCTTTCTTTCATTTGGCAAGCAGATCCGTTATAAATGATGCTGTCAGCTACCTGATGATTACATGTGGGCTTGTAATATTTTCATTCTTAAATCAGATATTTGCCGGACTGTTTACTGCTATCGGAAATAGTCATCCCGCCTTTCTTTCTACTAGCGTAGGACTTGTTATCAACATCATTCTGGATCCGCTTCTGATTTTCGGGATTGGTCCATTTCCTGCATTAAAAGTTACGGGAGCAGCCATTGCGACGATCATTGCACAAATGGTTGTTACACTACTTTTTTTATTTTTTGCAAGCCAAGACCAGATTTTGTTTCACCATATTCATTTACTGCAAGCTCCAGATTCTAAGAAAGCTTCAGAAATTTTCCGGCTCGGTCTTCCTTCCTGTCTGCAGAGTCTTGTATTTACTGGCATTTCCATGACCATAGCAAGACTGGTTGCCGGATATGGTGATGCTGCAGTTGCCGTACAAAAAGTCGGCGCGCAGATTGAATCGATTTCCTGGATGACTTCAGATGGTTTTGCCTCTGCCGTCAATTCCTTTATTGCTCAAAATCACGGTGCCGGAAAAGAAGACAGGATCCATGCCGGATATCGGTCCGCTCTGAAAATCGTACTTCCGTGGGGGCTTTTCTGCACCATACTTTTGGTATGCTTTCCGACTCCGATTTTTAAGATTTTCATCACAGAACCTGATGTTATCCCGATGGGAATCAGCTACTTGATAATCCTTGGTTTTTCTCAATTATTTACCAGCCTGGAGATTACAACCTCCGGTGCATTTTGTGGTTATGGCAGGACACTGCCGCCTTCCATTACCGGAATTACTTTGAATCTGCTTCGAATCCCGATGGCACTTGCACTGACTGCAACGCCACTGGCACTTAGCGGAATCTGGTGGAGCATTTCCATCACTTCTATTTTAAAGGGCTTGATTCTATTTATCTGGTTCCAAATTACTATAAAAAAGAAATAATATTACATAAAGAAAGAAGGCATAATTATGTGGACTTATAACAGTGTATTTTATCAAATTTATCCAATTGGGTTCTGTGGTGCTCCGGTGCACAATGACGGTGTAACAGTTCCCCGCATCCGCAAGATCATGGAGTGGTCCGATTATCTAAAAGACCTCGGTGTAGATTCCATTTTATTAAATCCAATCTTTGATTCCGACAATCATGGATATGACACAAGAGATTTTCGAAAAATCGACTGCCGGCTTGGCACGAACGAAGATTTTTCAGATGTCTGCAAGGATTTGCATGATCACGATATCAAGATTGTACTGGACGGTGTGTTTAATCATGTCGGCCGTGGCTTTTGGGCATTTCGTGATGTCCAGGAAAAGAAATGGGACTCTCCATATAAGGATTGGTTCCACATTAGTTTTGATGGTAACAGTTGTTATAACGATGGATTCTGGTATGAAGGATGGGAAGGACATTTTGAACTGGTCAAATTAAATCTCCAAAATCCGACAGTGGTCGATTATCTTTTGGACTGTGTCCGCTTCTGGATTGATACTTTTGACATCGATGGACTCAGGCTTGATGTTGCATACTGCCTGGACCGCGAATTTATGAAACGTCTGCGACAGTTCACTCAGGAATTAAAGCCCGATTTTGCCTTGATTGGAGAAGTTCTTTTCGGAGATTATAACCAGATTGTCAATGATGAAATGCTTCACAGTTGCACGAATTACGAATGTTATAAAGGACTTTATTCCAGCTTCAATTGCATGAATCTTTTTGAAATCGCACATTCCCTGAACCGCCAGTTTGGGCCAGAGGATTGGTGCATTTACCGCGGAAAGCATCTTATGACTTTTGCTGACAACCACGATGTCACAAGACTCGCCAGCATTCTGACTAACCCGGCACATATTCCGCTGGCATACGGTCTGCTTCTTGGTATGCCAGGCATACCATGCCTTTATTATGGAAGTGAATGGGGCGAAAAAGGCGAGAAAGCACCAGACAATGATTATGCACTTCGCCCATGTTTTGATGCACCAAAACCAAATGAACTCACAAAATTCATTAAAAAATTAATCCAGATCCGTCAAAACAGTGATGCACTCTGCAATGGCTCTTACCGAAATGTAGTGATCCAGAATCATCAACTCATATTCGAGCGTTGCTCAGAAAAAGAACGTATACTGGTCACTGTCAATGTATCTGACTCACCCTATACCGCATGGCATCAGGAATTGAATGGAACGGTCCATGACCTGATTAGTGATACAGAAATTCATATGGACGGAAAATTAGAAATCCCACCATATAGTACGATGTACTTGAAATTTTAATAAGTTTTGCCCTGCGTAAAATTGAATTGGGGACGTAGTCAATCATTGATTAGCTACGTTCCCAATTCATGTGAGATAGGGTTATTTTACTGCCTTGAATGCTTCATCAAGGTCTTGGATAATATCGTCAATATTTTCAGTACCGATAGAAAGTCTGATAGTGTTTGGTTTGATTCCCTGGTCTAACAGTTCTTCTTCCGTGCACTGGCTATGTGTTGTTGTTGCCGGATGGATTACAAGTGATTTAACATCGGCTACATTTGCAAGGAGTGAGAAGAGCTCCAAATTATCGATAAAGTCTTTTGCTTTCTGCGCATCTCCTTTGATTTCGAATGTGAAGATAGATCCTCCACCGTTCGGAAAGTATTTCTTGTAAAGTTCCTGCTGCTCTGGATCTGTGGATACAGATGGGTGATTTACATGCTCTACCTGTGGATGGTTGTTCAAGTATTCTACAACTTTCAGTGCATTCTGTACATGACGCTCTACACGAAGTGAAAGTGTCTCAAGTCCCTGTAAGAACAGGAATGAATGGAATGGTGAAATTGTTGCACCTGTATCACGAAGCAGGATTGCACGGATCTTTGTAACAAATGCTGCGGCTCCAACTGCTTTTGTGAAGCTGATTCCGTGATAACTTGGGTTTGGTTCTGTCAGTGAAGGGAATTTTCCCGATGCTTCCCAGTCAAATTTTCCTCCGTCTACAATGACTCCACCGATTGTTGTTCCGTGTCCACCGATGAATTTTGTTGCGGAATGTACAACGATGTCAGCACCGTACTCGATTGGTCTTACAAGATAAGGTGTTGCAAATGTGTTGTCTACTACCAACGGTACTTTATGTGCATGTGCAATTTTTGCATATTTTTCTACATCTACTACATCTGAGTTCGGATTTCCAAGTGTCTCAATGAATAATGCTTTTGTATTTTCCTGGAATGCTGCCTCAACCTCTTCCTCATTAAAAATGTCAACAAATGTTGTTGTGATTCCATACTGTGGAAGTGTGTGTTCTAATAAGTTGAAGGATCCACCATAAATGTTTTTAGCCGCTACGATGTGGTCACCGTTCTGTGCCAGGTTCTCGATTGTGTATGAAATTGCGGCAGCTCCGGAAGCAACTGCAAGTGCTGCAACTCCACCTTCCAGTGCTGCGATTCTTTTTTCGAATACATCTTCTGTCGGGTTTGTCAGACGTCCGTAAATGTTACCAGCATCTGCCAGACCAAATCTTGCTGCTGCATGATCGCTGTTGCGGAATACATAAGATGATGTCTGGTAAATCGGAACTGCTCTTGCATCTGTAACCGGGTCCGGCTGCTCCTGTCCTACATGTAACTGCAATGTCTCAAATTTAAATTTTCTGTTCTCTCTTGTAATTTTTTCACTCATAATCCCTATCTCCTTTTCTTCTACTAAATCTCTATTCACCTTGCCAACAATCTCACTTGTTTTTTGGGTGTGTTTTTTGCAGATTGCTCTGCTATTTTCATTGTTTCTATCAAACACATTTCCTATCTGTTTGATAGGTATATAATAGCATGACAATTCCTACCTGTCTAATATGTAAAAGAGAAAGCTGGCTATAAGTAATTCCTATAGTCAGCTTCCTGTATCTTTCTCATATTTTCATCTTCACTTCTAGCTCTGCTTTTGATCCGCTTTTATATCTTCCACGCCACGGATGTCCATGCCCATAGCTTTGTATTTTCGGATTTCTTCCAGATATTTCTGTCCCAAAGGACTAAGCGCCACACCCTTTCGCTTCAGATAACCAATCGTCATATGCTCATTGGATTTCAGCTTCACTGCACAGTAATCTTCACCGTTGAGTCCCTCACATATAATGCCACAGCAAAGTGTGTATGCATTCAACCCTACCATGAGATTTAAAAGGGTCGCCCGGTCATTCGCCCGGATCAGGCGCTTGTATTCGTAAGTACTTAACACTTCCTCTGCAAAATAGAACGAATTATAATTCCCCTGCTCAAATGCAAGACACGGGTATTCTTCCAGTTCTTCTATGGAAATCTCTTCCTTATTTGCAAGAGGATGCCCTTTCCAAAGATAAACATAGACACCACAGTCCAAAATTGGATGAAATTCCAGATCAGACTCCTTAATCATCTTCGTCAATACCTTCTGATTAAAATCATTGATATAAATAATTCCTATCTCGCTGCGGAATTCCTTTACATCTTCAATGACTTCATATGTTTTCGTCTCACGGACCGCAAACTCGTACTCATCCATGCCAAACTGTCTGACCATTTCCACAAATGCATTAACTGCAAATGTATAATGCTGCATAGACACTCCGAATTTTTTCTTTACATTTTTACGTTCGATATAATGAGACTCAATCAGTTCATATTGTTCTACAACTTGTCTTGCGTATCCCAGAAATTCGATTCCTTCCTGGGTAACCGACACCCCTCGGTTGCTTCGCTTAAATAACTCTACTCCAATCTCTGTCTCCAGCTCTTTGACTGCCTGCGACAAACTTGGCTGCGAGATAAAAAGTGCTTTTGCTGCCTCATTCATAGACCCGGTATCTGCAATTGTAATCACGTATCTTAACTGTGTCAGTGTCATATCTTACACTCCTGTCTTACGTTTTAGCCTTCTTTGCATATTGGGTTTTCAATGTCTTCATTTTTCATCAGATCTGCAAGAGTAAATCGATCCGTATACTCTATGATCACATCCCAAAGACCTTCCCAAAACTTCACTGTCCTACACTGTTCATAATGTCCGCATGCATTTGGCTCATCTTCAATGCAGCCTACCGGAGCCAGACTGCCTTCTGCTGCCCGTAAAATCTCTCCAGCTGTATATTCTTCTGGTTTTTTTGCCAGCATATAACCACCGTTATTTCCACGAAAGCTCTTTACATATCCTGATTTCGTGAGAATCGGCATGATCTGCTCCATATATTTCAGTGTAATCCCCTGTCGCTTCGAAATATCTTTTAAGCGAATATATCCGCCTGTGTTATGCTCTGCAAGATCGATCATGATTCGAAGTGCATATCTTCCTTTTGTTGAAACTTTCATTATTTCACCAGTACTTTCTCGATTTCTGCCATGTACATTATGTGGTAATCTTTCTCTGGATACCATCTTTCATCGTTTTCCGGTGCATCAAAGCACTCTGGTTTCATTTCCTGATGATATAATTTCTTACATACAAAAATCATCTCTGCTTCTTCCACTCCTGTTGTTCCGTCGACCGGATAAGGATGAAGTCCGGCTGCTGCCCACTTATCCTCCACATCACGTCCACTGACTGTTCCACAGTAGTTCAGCGCTTTGCGCTCCTCCTCCGGGAGAAATGATAACGTAAAGTGATCCGTCTGATCTACAAATTCTTTTGTATAACGGTTTGGGCGGATGTATGCAGTTGCAACATTCTTTCCCCACATAATACCAAGACCACCCCAGCTTGCTGTCATCGTGTTTGACTTCTTCTCATCTCCTGCTGTAATCAGCATCCACTGTTTACTTATCTTCTTAAATGGGTTAAATTCAAGACTTTCAATTGGTACTTCATGAAATGCCATATTTCATTCACTCCTTTTATTCTTCAGTTCCATAAACCTGCACTTCTGCAATACAAGTGTCATTCCAGCTCGTCTTGAGACCTCTGTATACCTGCTCAATAATCAGCTTAAGTTCAGAGGTTTTACATGTATCTGAAAATGTGACCCAGTATTCTTTTTTTTCATCTGAAAATGTAACTTTCCGAATGAAATGGTCGGTCTGAATATCCAGTTCTTTCGGTCTGTTATTCTGCTCATACGCAGCATCATCTTTCCAGCTTCCAAGTTTCAGTGCAAGATACTTTACCGTATATGTTTTTTCAAATTTAAGTGTAAGATTTTCACCATGTCCGTATCCTGCTACATCTTCCTGCCACGACGTCACTTCCTGACCGTCAATTGCTTTCTCGGCTGTGTTATCATCAAGTTCTGAACTCGCCTTGGAAGATACAGGCTGAATCTGTACATAAGAATCAAGATCCACAGGAGTTGCTTCGTCTACAGAAATTGTAATCTCATCTTCTTTTTCATCTTCCTGTTCCTGCTGTTCTTCCTGCTTTCGTTCTGTCTCGTTTTTCTTCTTATTTGCCTCTATTGTCTTCTGATCCGGCAGTGCATCTTTCGAATCTTCAGTCAGCTCACCTTGCGTCTCACTGACCTGTTTTTCGAACGCATGGTAACCGGTCTGTGCGACAACAGAGCCAAGCACGACTCCAGCCAGCACAACGCCGCCTATCATGATCCATGTCCTTGATTTCTTTTTTTCCAGTTTGTACCCACAATGTGGGCAGTAAGATTCTCCATCGTTAATCGGTTTGTCACATCTTGGACACTTCATAGGTTCCACCCTCTACTTATGATAATATTTACCTTTATAATATTGGGGCAAAAGTCCCCAACATCATTTTATATAATTATATTTTATTTTACAATGACCTTGCGGAAATTTTTCTTTCCTTTTTTCAGAACGATTCCTTCTCCGCCAAAATCTTCTCCGGCAAATGTGTGGGCAATATCTGTGATTTTCTCTCCATCTACAGACACTCCACCTTGCTGTACTGCACGGCGCGCTTCAGATTTGGAAGCTGTCAGACCGCATTTTACAAGCAGTGTCATAATATCAATGTTGCCATCTGTAAGATCAGCCTCTGTAAGTTCTGTCTTAGGCATATCTGCTGCAGCACCTGTACTAAATAATGCCTTTGCAGCCTCCTGTGCTTTTTTAGCCTCTTCTTCACCATGAACAAGACTTGTCAGCTCAAATGCAAGGATTTCTTTCGCTTTGTTAAGCTCTGCTCCTTCCCATTTATCCATTGCGTCAATCTCTTCTAACGGAAGGAATGTCAGCATACGGATACATTTGAGAACGTCAGCATCTCCTACATTTCTCCAATACTGGTAAAACTCAAATGGGGAAGTCTTGTTTGGATCAAGCCATACTGCACCGCTCTGTGTTTTGCCCATCTTCTTTCCTTCGGAGTTCAGAAGCAGTGTAATTGTCATAGCAGAAGCATCTTTTCCAAGTTTACGACGAATCAACTCTGTACCTGCAAGCATATTGCTCCACTGATCATCTCCGCCAAATTCCAGATTACAGCCGTATTTTTGGAACAACTCATAGAAATCATACGCCTGCATGATCATGTAGTTGAACTCGAGGAAGCTAAGTCCTTTTTCCATTCTCTGCTTGTAACACTCTGCTGTCAGCATACGGTTTACAGAAAAATGCGGACCAATTTCGCGAAGGACTTCTATATAGTTCAGCCCAAGAAGCCAGTCTGCATTATTAACCATAAGTGCTTTTCCATCTGAGAAATCGATGAAACGGCTCATCTGCTTTTTAAAGCAATCACAGTTATGCTGGATCTGCTCTGGAGTCATCATACTTCTCATATCTGTTCTTCCAGATGGATCTCCGATGTATCCTGTTCCCCCACCGATCAGAGCAATTGGTTTATTGCCTGCTTCCTGCAGACGCTTCATCAGACACAGTGCCATAAAATGTCCTACGTGAAGACTGTCCGCCGTCGGATCAAATCCAATATAAAATGTTGCTTTTCCATTGTTTACTAAATCTCTGATTCTTTCTTCATCTGTTACCTGAGCGATCAGACCTCTCGCCTGTAACTCTTCATAAATTCCCATGATTTTCTCTCCTTTATCTCATTCATATTTTTATAAGGACGATATGTTGGTTCTTATTCGCGCGAGTGCGCATCCTGCCGGAGGCTTTTTTATATAATAGGAAATGCAATTTCCTATTATATAAAAACGTCCTTGTCCGCTACCGGACAAGGACGACATATATCGTGGTACCACCTTATTTTACTGACAGCTTACGCCTGCCAGCCTCATTAAGCCGCATTCACAGCTTAAGCACGTTAACGGGTGCTTCTCGTCACAGCCTACTCGTCCCTGCCTTAGAATACATTTCGCTTACGTTCTTTTTGATTGTACGTCTCCTCATTCTGCATGGTTCTGGATTTCGGTGTGCAGCTTTGGGATGTATTCGTAGTCTCTTCCTTCGTGCGCCTCTCACCTGCCGGCTGCTCTCTGTACGGGTGTATCCACCACTACTTCTTCCCTTCATTGCCTTTGCATATTGGTTATATTTTCTTTACCTGCTGTTATGCTAACTGATTTGACATGCTTTGTCAAGCAGATTGTGTAATACATTTATCCAAGATATACATAATCCTGTTCCGGTGCCTCGGCCGGTTCAATGTGCATCAGATACAGTACCGGCTGCTCTGGTGCAAATGGCTCTGTCGGCTCAAAGGAATATCTTACACGAACACGATACCATTTCTGCATCTGGATATTTGTAACTTTTGGAATCTTACACGGATATCCATACAGACGGACATCATCTGCACAGCAGGTCATAATTTTTCTGACAGGAACGAACATATCATTCTTCATTCCTTTCGGACGAAATGCCTGTGCGACAAACTCAATCTCTTTATCCATATACTGGTCTGGATGATCATATGCATCTACATACCAGATTCCAAAGTCTTCATCTTCAACTTTAATTGGATTTTCCTTAATATCAAATGGCAGGTCTTCAGCTGTCGGCTGAATGATCTTGCCGTCCATTCCTTCAAATATCAACTGTGCCATTGGATTCTGTACCTTAAGTGCACGTCTGAATCCGGAACGATCCACACCTTCCGGGCAACGGTTGATAATGATAAGCTCTGACTCGGTAAGCTGCTCCATCAACATATTTCTCATGTTTTTCAGGTACATATCCAGTGTCGTTCCATTAACAGTAGAATAAATTCCCTGAATCTGCCATTTGCGTGGGTACTTAAGCTGTAACAAATCTTCCAGCTTCCACATTCCATTGTATTCAATGACAACCTGCGCCGGATGATAGTTCTTCTCGCAGTTTGTAAAAAATGCTGCATTTAACTGCTCAAATTTATCTATCTTTAAAAGCACCATATCATTTTCTTCCAGATATTCCTTGGAATATTCTTCCTCACCTTCTTCACAAAGAATCAGAAGTGTAAGTCCCGGTTCGATCCATTCCTGCTCCATCAAAGTATCTTTGACAAGCAACGTCTTTCCACTGTCCAGAAATCCGGTACATATATATACTGGTGTTGGTTCCATCATTGTTTTTGCTGCTCCTTTATATCTTTACTATTGTACATGGAATAATTTAGCCAGTTCGTCTTCTTTGAGATCTGTTCCAATTACAACCATACGTCCTGCATAATCAGCATTTCCATCTCTGACCTCATACTCCTGCGGAACAAGATCAAACTGCTTCCAGTTACCGTCTGTCATCTGGATAATTCCTTTGGAACGAAGGATTGTTCCATAAGCATCTGTCTCAGACAATGCTTTCAATAAGTAATCCAGCTCTTCCTCTGTGTACTTGTGCGCAGTTTCCTTACCCCAGCTTGTGAACACTTCATCCGCATGGTGATGATGGTGATGGCCGCATCCACAACTACACTCCTCATCATGGTCGTGATGATGCCCATGGTGATGACCGCATGTGCACTCCTCGTCATGGTCGTGATGATGCTCATGGTGATGGCCGCATGTACACTCCTCGTCATGATCGTGATGATGCTCATGGTGATGACCGCATGTGCACTCCTCATCATGATCGTGATGATGCTCAAATAATCCTTCAATCTCTGCACCGTGCTCGAGAGCGTGACGGATTGCGTCTCCGCTCAGCTGATCCCACGGTGTGGAAATGATTGTAGCCTTGTCATTCTTCTCTCTTAAAAGATGTACACAAGCCTCTATCTTCTCGTCTGTCATATTCTGAGTTCTGCTGATTACGATTGTCGATGCATGCTCTACCTGGTTCTCGAAAAACTCTCCAAAGTTGTCCAGGTACATTTTCGCTTTCTTTCCATCTACAACTGTAATTCTTCCTTCTATTTCAATGTCTGCATCTTCTTTTACATTTTCAATCGCTGCTGCAACATCAGAAAGTTTGCCGACTCCTGATGGCTCAATAATTACGTGATCCGGGTGATACTCATCCAGTACTTTTTTAAGTGCTACACTAAAATCTCCGACCAGTGTGCAGCAGATGCAGCCTGAGTTCATTTCAGTAATCTCGATTCCTGCATCCTGAAGAAATCCACCGTCAATACCAATCTCACCAAATTCATTTTCAATCAGCACAAGCTTCTCGCCTGCGAAAACTTTTTCAATCAGTTCTTTAATAAATGTAGTCTTTCCGGCTCCAAGGAATCCAGATATAATGTCTACTTTTGTCACGTTTATTACCTCTCTTCGATATTAAATACAAAAATATGTTCCGTTTTTTATATTAACACAAAAAATGTTGTGTTTCAAGGCTATGTAAGCCAAAGCTAACCTATTTATTTTTTCTATAAAAGTTCATTGTTTATAGTTATTTTGCACAATCTTACGTATGCATTGACTAACTCATTCGTTATTTCTTACAATAATTACATAGGATTAATCGTAATGTATGTTTGATTCTAACAATCAAAGAGTCAATGTCAAAGAGGAGGAATAATAACATGGCTGATTATGTAAAAATGTGGGAAGACCTTGGAATGGATATCAATAATCACGACAATCTCTGTCAGGTTCTTCCAACAGCAGTTGGGGATGTATTTATGACACAGGAGAACCGACCGAAAGCAATGGATTTCTGGGATATGGTCATTGCTGAGGTACATGGTATCCGCCCGGCTGAATTAATTGAGGAGCAGAAAAAAGGACGCAAAGTATTCGGAACATTTTGCGTATATGTACCAGATGAAGTTGTCATCGCTGCTAATGGTATTGTGACCGGACTCTGTGGTGGTTCCCAGTTCTGGGTTCCAGACGGAGAAAAAGTTCTGCCGAAAAATATGTGCCCGCTTGTAAAAGCTTCTGTTGGTGCAAGACTTGGACGTACCTGCCCATTCTTCCGTATTGCAGACATGTATGTCGGGGAAACTACATGTGATGGCAAAAAGAAAGCTTATGAGATTCTTGGAAAAGACGTTCCGATGCATATTATGGACGTTCCTCAGATGAAACGCGAAAAAGATATTGTAAAATGGAAAGATGAAATTGCTGATTTTGCAAAAGTTGTAGAAGATTTCACTGGTAACAAAGTAACACCGGAAAAGCTTGCTGAGGCAATCAAAATCTGTAACGAAAAACGAAAAGCAATGCAGAGAGTTTATGATTGCAGAAAGTCAAAATGTCTGCCAATCTCCGGACGTGATGCTCTGCTTATGACTCAGATTTCCTTCTTTGATGACCCGGTACGTTGTGCTCAGATGTGCAACCGCCTGGCTGACGAACTGGAGCAGCGCATCAAAGATGGTGTATCTGTCGTTCCGGAAGGAACAAAACGTATCCTGATCACAGGAACACCTCTTGCAGTTCCAAACTGGAAATTACACAATATCATTGAGACAAGCGGCGCTGCTGTTGTCTGTGAAGAGATGTGTACCGGAACAAGATACTTCGAAAACCTTGTTGATGAATCTGGCGAGACACTGGACGAGCAGTTCATGAATCTGTCCAGACGTTACATGAAGACAAACTGTGCTTGCTTCACACCGAACACCGGACGTATCGATGACATTCTCCGCATGGTAGATGAATACCAGGTAGATGGAGTCATCGACTGCAGCCTCATGTTCTGCTGCCTGTATGATACAGAGAAACGCGCAGTTGCCGAAGCATTAAAAGAAAAGAACATTCCGGTTCTCTCTCTGGAAACAGATTACACCGATACAGACGCTGAACAGCTCCGCACAAGAATCGGTGCATTTGTGGAGATGTTAAGCAAATAATGGAAGATAAAAACGAACATATCCGCTATTACATACTCTTTGATAATCACACCCAGGGGATGATGCTCCACGAGCTTCTGTGCGATCACGATATCCCGAATCGTATCGCACCAGCCCCTCGGGCGACAGATGGCAAAGCCGCCTGCGGAATGGCGCTTCTGATACATCCTGATGATATTGAAGCTGCCAGGACATGCATCGAAGAGAACAACGCAGAATATGTCAGCATCGTTCCATTAGAGAACCAACTTCATAAAAAGAGAGACCGATATTGTTAATTGCGTAAAAAAACGAGACATTTTTCAATGTCTCGTTTTTAATCTCATAATATGTATTACAGTAATCCACCAATTGATAAGAATAATGGTGCGAATACGAGAGATACTACTGTCATAAGTTTGATCAGGATGTTGATTGACGGTCCTGAAGTATCCTTGAATGGATCTCCTACTGTATCACCAACAACGGCTGCTTTGTGAGCCTCGCTTCCTTTTCCACCGTGATGTCCTGTCTCGATGTACTTCTTAGCGTTATCCCATGCTCCACCTGCGTTGGACATGAAGATTGCCATAAGAACTCCTGTTACAAGAGCTCCTGCAAGAAGTCCGCCAAGAGCCTCAACGCCAAGAACGATACCTACAACCAATGGAGCTGCTACTGCCATAACTCCTGGGAGAAGCATCTCGTGAAGAGCTGCTGTTGTAGAAATTCCTACACATGACTTGTAGTCCGGTTTCTCCTCACCTTTCATGATGCCCGGTTTCTCACGGAACTGACGTCTAACTTCCTCGATCATCTTGTAAGCTGCTTTAGATACTGACTCCATTGTAAATGCAGAGAACAGGAATGTAAGCATACCACCGATGAAGATACCGATGATTACTTTGTAATCAAGGATACTGATGGAATCAAGTTTAACTGCCTGTGCGTATGATACAAACAGTGCAAGTGCTGTAAGAGCTGCAGATCCGATAGCGAATCCTTTACCCATAGCTGCTGTTGTGTTACCAACAGAGTCAAGTTTGTCTGTGATGTCACGAACTGACTCCTCAAGACCAGACATCTCTGCAATACCACCGGCATTGTCAGCGATCGGTCCATAAGCATCAACTGCAACAGTGATACCTGTTGTTGAAAGCATACCTACGGCTGCAAGAGCAATTCCGTAAAGTCCAAATGTCTGATATGAAATAAAGATAGCTACACAGATCAGAAGAAGCGGGATAGCTGTTGATTTCATACCAACTGCAAGTCCACTGATGATTGTTGTAGCTGCACCTGTCTCAGACTGCTCTCCGATTCCCTGAACCGGTTTGTAATCTGCAGATGTGTAGTACTCTGTAATATTACCAATGATAACGCCGACAATCAGACCAGCGATGACTGCGATTGCTGCGTTCATGTTTCCAAATAATGTCCAGCTAAGTGCCAGAGATACGATGATAACTAATGCTGCAGATACATAGCTTCCTCTTGTAAGAGCTTTCTGCGGGTTAGAGTTCTCATCACCTTTTACAAAGAATGTAGCAATGATAGAAGCGATCAGTCCGCATCCGGAAATAGCCAGTGGGAATAATACTCCTTCTACAGCTGCCACAGCAACACCAAGTGTCAGAGCAGATACTAATGATCCAACATATGACTCGAACAGGTCAGCACCCATTCCTGCTACGTCACCTACGTTATCTCCAACGTTGTCAGCGATAACTGCCGGGTTACGCGGGTCATCCTCTGGAATACCAGCCTCAACTTTACCTACAAGGTCAGCTCCAACGTCAGCTGCCTTTGTATAGATTCCTCCACCTACACGTGCGAAAAGCGCGATAGATGAAGCACCAAGACTGAATCCAAATAATACGTCTGTGTTCTTAGTAAAAATGTAAACAAGGCTGACACCAAGTGCACCAAGTCCTGCTACGCACATTCCCATAACGGCTCCACCTGAGAATGCAATTGAAAGAGCTTTGTTCATTCCGTGCTCTTTTGCAGCGTTAGCTGTTCTAACGTTAGCTTTTGTAGCAACTGTCATTCCGCAGTATCCTGCGATTGTTGAGAACAGCGCTCCAACTACGAAACAAATAGCTTCAATCCAGTTTTGAATTCCTACTCCGATCAGTACGAAAAGTACTGCAACGAAGATAACAAGAATCTTGTACTCTGCACCTAAGAATGCACGAGCACCTTCAGCGATTGCATCTGCAATCTCTTTCATTCTGTCAGTTCCAGCGTCCATTTTGCTTACTTTATTTGCAAGGTATACAGCAAATAACAAAGCTACTACAGCCGCAACCGGAACCAGATACATGTAATTGTCCATTGTCCAATCCCTCCATAGAATTATATATCCTAGATAGTTTATCACAGAGTTCTTAATAATTCAAAGAAAAAATACAAATTTCTTATTTTTTTCTTACATTTTTCTTATATTCTTCTGTTGAAAGCGTTTACAGTGGATAATCTATTGATACAAGCACCAGTCCATTCGGCGGTGCTGTTATTCCCTCGGAAGTATGTTCCTTCGCCTCCAGAATATCTCTGATTTTCTCTGGTTCATAGAATCCACGCCCCACACGGATCAACGTTCCGGCAATGATACGAACCATATTATATAGGAAGCCATTTCCCGTTACACGAATAACGATTTCTTTTTCATTTTCTAAATTTGAATTTTCCTGTCCCCAATTCGAAGCCTGGAACTTATCCATTGGAATCTCTTTAATTGTTATTTCATGCACTGTACGCACGGTATCTTTCGCATTAGTCCGTACATTGCAGAAGCTTGCAAAATCATGCTCCCCTAAAATGTATTTCGCACCTTGTCTCATCTTTTCCACATCTAAATCGAAAGAAACGAAGGTGCTGTACCGGTTTTTCAGCGGATTTCTCACCTTCGCGTTATAAATGTGATATTCATATGTTTTGGATATCTCGTTCTGATATCTCGGATGCCAATCTATCTGTACTTCGTCAGATCTTACGATCACAATATCTTCCGGCATCTTCTGATTCAGTGCATGTGCGAACCGGTCTCCCGGAATCCGGGATTCTGTATCAAAAACGGCTACATTTCCAAGTGCATGTACTCCGGAATCTGTCCGGCTTGCACCTATGATCCGGATATCTTCTCCGGTCAGTTTACTGATCTGTCTATTTAGGATTTCTTCTATTGTAATACCGTTCGGCTGAATCTGCCAGCCACAGTAATTGGTACCGTCATAGGCAACTGCTATCCGAATTCTTCTCACTCTTCAAAACCTCCTGTTAAAAAATCCAGATATGAAACGGTACATATCTTCCAATCACGAATACTTCTGCCACATAAAAAATCACAATTGCATAGGCCACACGGTCACGGCTCACATAACGAAGCGGTTTCATCTTCGTACGTCCTTCTCCTCCGTGGTAGCATCTTGCCTCCATCGCCATGGCAAGGTCATTTGCATGGCGGAACGCAGATACAAAAAGCGGTACAAGGATTGGAATCATAGCTTTTGCTCTTTGAAGCATATTTCCACTTTCAAAATCTGCACCTCTGGCAATCTGTGCCTTCATAATCTTGTCCGTCTCCTCCAGAAGAATTGGGATAAAGCGAAGTGCTATAGACATTGTCATAGCGATCTCGTGAACCGGAATATGAATTTTGTTCAACGGTCCAAGCAGCTTCTCAATAGCATCTGTCAGCTCATTCGGTGTCGTTGTAAATGTCATTAATGATGATCCAATAATCAGATAAATCAATCGGATCGCCATATACACCGCATTTACCAGTCCTTCTTCTGTGATTGTAAAGATCCACCAGTGAACTAATGTGGCACCGCCTCTTGTCAGGAACAACTGAAATAATACCGTCAACATCAAAATCATGATAATCGGCTTCAGACCTTTCACAATATAACCAAACGGTACTTTTGACAAACGTACTACCATCACAAGAAATGCGGTCGCAATGATGTATCCTGGAATACTCCGAAACAGGAATAATGAAATCAAGAATAAAAGTGTGGATACAACCTTCACTCTTGGATCCAGTCTGTGCAATATACTTTTTGCCGGATAATATTGTCCTATTGTAATGTCTCGAATCATTTTTTATATCTCCAATATCTATTTACAAGCCTTTTATCTTTTTTTGCTATTATCTTCCTAATGCGTGCATAATCTCATCTGCTGCCTCTTCTACAGTTGTAGCAGTCACACCTACCGGGAATCCTTTCATCTTCAGATCATGCATAATGTATGTCACCTGCGGTGCTGCAAGTCCGACCTTCTCCAGTTCCTGATAATGTGCGAACACATTTTTCGGGGTATCGTTATACATCACTTTACCACTGTTCATCACAACCAACCGATCCGCATATCTGGCGATATCCTCCATACTATGGGAAACCAGAATAACCGTCAGATCCGATTCCTTGTGCAGATATGCAATCTGATCCAGAATCTCGTCGCGCCCCTTCGGATCTAATCCCGCAGTCGGCTCGTCCAGTACAAGCACCTTCGGACGCATGGCCAGTACCCCGGCAATTGCAACTCTTCGCTTCTGCCCTCCTGAGAGTTCAAATGGTGATGATTTATAATATTTTTCTTTTAATCCCACAAGCTTCAATGCCTCCAGCGCCCGTGCCTCACACTCTTGCTGTGACAATCCCTGATTCTTCGGTCCAAAACACACATCCGTCAGCACATCTATTTCAAATAACTGATGCTCCGGATATTGGAACACAAGTCCCACCTGGCTTCTGAGTGCCCGCATATCGTACCCATCCTGGTAAATGTTCTCTCCATTATAATAGATGGCTCCGCTTGTTCCTTTGATCAGTCCATTCAGATGCTGGATCAGCGTAGACTTTCCGGAACCTGTATGTCCGATGACCCCCACAAATTCTCCATGTGGAATCTCCAGGCAAATGTCTTTTAACGCATGTTTTTCGTAGGCTGTGCCTTCACTGTATACATAATTCAAATGTTCTATTTTAATTGACATAATGCCTCCACCAGTTCTTCCTTCGTCAAAATTCCATCCGGAATGTCAAGTCCTCGTTTCTTAAGCTCGTCCGCAAGAATCGTCACCTGCGGAACATCTAATCTGTAGTGCTTCAATGTATCGACCTGAGAGAAGATTTCTTTCGGTGTTCCTTCCATCACTACATGCCCGTGATCCATAACATAAATCTTGTCTGCATCGACCACTTCTTCCATATAATGTGTGATCAGTATAACCGTAACTTTCTTCTGCTCTCTTAACTTCTGCACTGTTTTTAAAACTTCTTTTCTCCCCATCGGGTCCAGCATAGCTGTCGGCTCATCAAGAACGATGCATTTCGGCTCCATAGCGATGACCCCGGCAATTGCTACACGCTGCTTCTGTCCACCGGAAAGCTTATTTGGTGAATGATGCCGGTAAGAAATCATTCCAACAGATTTCAAACTGTCTTCTACTCGTTTCCAGATTTCGTCGGTTGGTACGCCCAGATTCTCCGGGCCAAATCCAACATCTTCCTCCACGACCGTTCCGATAATCTGATTGTCTGGATTCTGAAAAACCATGCCCGCACTCTGTCTTACATTCCACAGCTCGTTCGGATCTTTTGTGTCACGTCCGTCTACCCACATCGTTCCATCAGTTGGCACAAGAAGCGCATTTATATGTTTTGCAAATGTGGACTTTCCTGAACCGTTATGACCAAGAATTGCAATAAACTGCCCTTCTTTCACATCGATATCCACCTCATCGATTGCCCGGGACTTGCCGATAATATTGCCATCTTCATCCCGTTTGTCATATTCAAATACCAGCTTGTCTGTCTGTATCATATCCATGGGCTTTTTGTGCCTCCTCTAATTTAACTGTTTACTTTTTATCTTAAACTCTCTCCGGAGCCGGGTATTCTACTCCCATTGTGTCTACCGTAACTTTTTTCATCTTCTGCTCTTCCAGTGGTCTGTCACTGTAATCGGTTGCTGTCTCAGCAATTTTATTTACAATATCCATTCCTTCTGTAATCTTACCAAATGCAGCGTAAGCTCCGTCCAGATGCGGGGAATTCTTGTGCATAATGAAGAACTGGGAACCTGCTGAATCCGGATGCATTGCTCTTGCCATAGAAAGAACACCCTCTGTGTGTCTTAAATCATTTGCAAAACCATTCTGTGAGAACTCGCCTTTGATCGTGTATCCCGGACCGCCCATGCCTGTTCCATCCGGGCATCCGCCCTGGATCATGAATCCACGAATCACTCTGTGGAAGATGAGTCCGTCATAGAATCCGTTCTGAACCAGTGAAATAAAGTTGTTCACTGTGTTCGGAGCAATTTCCGGATATAATTCTGCTTTCATAATGTCACCGTTTTCCATTTCAAATGTTACGATTGGGTTTGCCATGTTGTATACCTCTTTCTTCTATATTTTTATTTTAATTTTTCTCAGATTGTTGGAAATTACCCGAAAAGCGAATCTAAATTTGCAGTCATTCTGTTCCCGGTAATTTTCGAAAATCCTGAGTAATATTGTAGCGTAGGTTAGGTGTATCGTCAATATTTCCTGGTACTGATATATACATTCTATATCTGAAAGCTGGATGGTCAAACACGTTGCCTAATTAATCGCAGTGTGGTGTAAGGCGTATGAGGCCTCCTTTTTCTTCACAGCCGGTGTTCCAGAAGTCTTCAAGTTCGAAGGTGTCGCTTTCCCCATAAGTTGCTGTTTTGATGTACATTTTTCCATCTTTTTCTTCGTATCCTGTGAGCAGGAACCAATGCCAGATATAGTCTTTGTAAGCTTCGTTCTGATGGCGCAAAAGCAGGTACGGTACAGGAATATCCTGATCTAGTTGTTCTTTAATAAATATAGCTGCTTCCTGCCATGTATGATCACCACAGAATTCTTCCATCCTGATGTAAATATCAGTGTGTTTTGCTTCATTTACATCTTGAATATATCGTCCAAGACCTTCCACGAACCAGCTAAGCTTCCGTACACCGCCAGCACGTGGTTTGAGGTAAGGTTTCATGATCTGGCTGAATGCCTTATAATCTTCTTTTGTAAGGCATTCTATATCGAATGGATAAAGCGGCTTCATCTTTTCATTCTGAAGTCCGAAATAAATGCAACTGTCGCATGCGGTCGCTGCAGCACAGCCACCCATATGCATAACCAGATTCGTGAACCAGTCCTGATTGCCTCCGTAGCACCCTTCTATTGTAAAATAATCCAGTTCTTTTTTCATATTCAGTCACTTCCTAACCAAATTTCTATATATTTTCACTTGATTTCAAAAATGCAAATGCAAAAATTATTTCTTGTACATTATATCCAACTCTGTCACTTCCTACAAGAGCGAGTCTCACAATGTCATCCCTGCCCAAACTCGCAAGAGCGATTCCTTTAACTTCGGATTGACTTCATTTTTCCAGAATGCTATTATTTTCCTAAGATGCCTGGAAAATGATTACCAAACGAATCTTAGCAATACGGCTAAACTACACATTTTCCACCCGGAAATGAACGAACATGGGCAAGGCAAATAATAAGAAAGAAGGAATCACTATGAAATTAGGTTTTATCGGCACTGGAAATATGGCGTCTGCTATTATGGGCGGTATTATAAAGAATCAAATCATCCCTGCAAATGATATTATCGGAGCAGATGTCATGGAAGCTGGACGCGAGCGTGTAAAAGAGCAGTTCAAAATTCAGGTAACTGCTGACAACCATGAAGTTATCAATCGTTCTGATATTGTCATTTTATCTGTAAAACCGCAGTTCTATGCAGAGGTAATTGCCGAAATCAAAGATGATGTTCGTGAAGATCAGATCATTATCACAATCGCACCAGGCAAAACTTTGGCGTGGTTAAAGGAACAGTTTGGTAAAAATGTAAAAATTGTCCGTACAATGCCAAATACTCCGGCGCTTGTGGGAGCAGGTATGACTGCCGCATGCCCGAATGAATATATGACAAAAGAAGAGATTGCTTATGTCCTCACACTTCTGGAGAGTTTCGGACGCGTTGAGATCATTCCAGAGCGCCTGATGGACACCGTCGTTTCTGTTAGCGGAAGCTCCCCGGCTTATGTATTTATGTTTATCGAAGCTATGGCTGATGCAGCCGTTTCCGGTGGTATGCCAAGAACTCAGGCTTACCAGTTCGCTGCCCAGGCAGTTCTTGGAAGTGCGAAAATGGTTCTGGAAACCGGAAAGCATCCAGGTGAGTTAAAAGATATGGTATGTTCCCCGGCAGGAACAACTATTGAAGCTGTCCGTGTCCTGGAAGAAAAAGGCTTCCGCAGCTCCGTAATCGAAGCCATGAAAACTTGTGAAGAAATTTCCAAGAGCATGTAAAAATTTTCTTATAAATTTTTAGGTGAAAAATTACGGTTAAAATTTTTCTTATAAAAATTTTTTTATTTTGCAAAAATGTCTTGATATTATCATAATTTTGCAATATAATTTAATCAAATTTTTATTGTATTATTAATTTTACCCAACCCAAATTTTAAGTGCGAACAGCACTTAATCAAACATTGTGGTCGCCCGGTTCCTCAATTAACTTGGCAACAACAAAAAGGAGACGCTTCAGATTCTATTATAAATCTGAAGCGTCTCCTTTTTACACAGCTATATCAGATGTGAGATGAGTCATCTATCCCAAAATTCTTATCTACCAGATAACTGTACTCACGAAATGCTTCTTCCTGCTCAAATCCTTCGCGCAGAGATTCCCGCAATCCTTTGTAATACCAGCCAATCATGTTCTTTTCTTTCATTCGGAAACGATTCCACAACTCTTCTCCCATAATCGGATAATCCCTGTCGATATCACGGATATTAGAAAGCTTGTCTGCCAGACCAATCATACGCACCTCATACGGTGCATATTTTAAATGCTCAATCGTATGACTCTTGCGCTCAAACCATGTTTTTGACTTGTCTTCGCTCTCCTGCGCCACCAGCGCTGCCACACGCTCAGAAAACTCCTGCGCCAGTACTTCCCGTGTAATTCCCTGGCAATCCTCGATTGTATCATGCAAAAGCGCTGCACTGATAATCTCCTCATCAAAAGTCAGTGTTGCGACAATCTCACCCACCTCCAATGGATGAACAATATACGGTCTTTTCGTCCCTTTTCGGAACTGCCCCTCGTGTGCCTTTGTAGCAAATGCAATCGCACGAGCGACCATCTGCCCTTTCTTTTCTAATTCGTTCAAAATTTTATCCCCATATTCGCTGCCAGTCAACTGTCTTATTGATAAGTCCTATATTACAAGCGTGCTTATCAACTATTATTTAAATAATAGCATCTCGTTCTTCAAATATCAATAATTCCAGTATATAATAAATATAAATATGTATTTATAAGATGATGTTGTGGATTTTTGCCTCAACTGTAATGCATAAAAACATTTTTCCTGGAGGTCATTATGTCTGAATATACACAAAAATATGCATTTGTTACCGGCTCTTCCCGTGGCATCGGACGTGCGATCGCCCTTCGACTCGCGGCTGAAGGCTATCATATCTTCCTGAACTGTTCCCGCTCTTTTGACGCACTGGAAGAAACCAGACAAGAAATTGAAAAGATTGGCACATGTACACTGGTGCCAGGTGACATTGGAAATCCTGATACTGTGCGGGAAATCTTCCATACGATTGCCAAGACCTGTGACCATCTGGATGTACTGGTAAACAATGCTGGGATTTCCCACATCGGGCTTCTCATGGATATGACTGATGAAGACTGGGATAAGGTGCTTTCCAGTAATCTCTCCTCCGTCTTCTACTGCTGCCGCGCTGCCATTCCTCCTATGCTGTCACACGGAAGCGGAAGGATCATCAACATTTCCTCCATGTGGGGCGTAAACGGTGCATCCTGTGAAGCGGCTTACTCTGCTTCCAAAGCCGGTGTCGGCGGGCTCACCCAGGCACTTGCCAAAGAACTGGCAAGAAGTAAAATTCCAGTCAATGCTCTTGCATGTGGTGTCATCGATACCGAAATGAATAAACAATTAGACGAAGCAGAACGGGCAGAACTTGCGGAAGATATCCCTGCCGGACGCTTCGCCACTCCTGAAGAAGTTGCTGAAATGGTGTGGAAACTAATCTGCGCGCCAGAATATCTCACCGGACAGATCATCACATTTGACGGGGGATACTTATAAAGAAAAAGATGCACGACTGCAGAATCTTATCCTGCAATCATGCATCTTTTTATTTATAAATTCTTATTTATGGTCTCTGACCCATTCCACCTTCCAGTGTCAGTGTCTCACCACTCATATATTTGAAGTCTGGAGATGCAAGCTGTACACACACTCTTCCGATCTCTTTCTCTGCGTCTGCATAGTGACCTGCCGGCGGCATCTTTACATTTGCCTTAAATGCGTCCGGATAAGCCTGCTCGAATTTCTCAAGCTGTGCAGTCCATGCAAGTGGGCATACGATGTTGACATTGATTCCGTCCGGTCCCCACTCAGTTGCTGCAACTCTTGTAAGTCCACGGATTCCTTCTTTTGCTGCCGCATATGCACACTGACCATAATTACCAAAAAGTCCCGCACCGGAAGCAAAGTTGATAACGCTTCCTTTTGTCTCTTTCAAGTATGGATAGCATGCCTGCATATAATAAAATACTGCATACAATCCTGAATACATTGCCAGATCGAACTGTTCCTGCGTATGATCTGCCAGTGTAACTCCGGATGCAGAAGCCTGTGCATTGTTGATCAGCACATCGATTCGCCCAAATGTATCGATTGCCTGTTTCACGACATTGTCAACAACTGCTTTATTGTCTGCGCCTGCAGATACGTCTGCTTGTACCGGAAGTACTTTTATTCCGTACAGTCTCTCTAATTCTTCTTTTGCATCTGTCAGTTTCTGCACATTACGTCCTGTAATAACAAGATTTGCCCCCTCTTTTGCATATGCAGTTGCGATTCCATATCCGATAGATCCACATCTGCCATCACTTAATACCGCGCGTCCCGCTCCTGTGATGATCGCTGTCTTACCTGTTAAAAATCCCATATTTCCTTCTCCTTTCAGTAAGCCTTTTCTTGTATAACGTACCATATCACATTTTTACATTCAATTCAATATTATTTTACTATTTTTCGCAATTTTCTATAAATAATAC
>SKEB01000375.1_pt1 | contig 42738 bp, 29 predicted proteins | sample 4826561 | NCBI WGS metagenome assembly SKEB01 (sample SAMN11008820, study PRJNA524170) | human gut metagenome | biome: Human fecal sample; material: Feces; isolation source: fecal sample from pouch patient p17 | host: Homo sapiens | place: Israel: Tel-Aviv | collected 2016-03-29
GATGAATAACTTACACGAACCCCAACCAAAACGCAAACCCACCCCAACCACACACCCACAAAACCCAACAAACACAACACCTCCACCGGCGTGTCGCAAAACACAACCACAACCCACAACCACGCCCTACGTACTTCTTCCCCACCACCGTGTCATCCGTGGTAAGCCTGTACATAGGTAGACCATAGACAGATCGAACAGGAGCAACCAATGGCGCAGAAACAAATCATGGTCCTCACGGGGGCCGGCATCTCCACGTCCGCAGGAATCCCGGACTTCCGTGGCCCCGATGGCGTATGGACCAAGCACCCCGACCAAATGCAGGTGTACGACATCGACGCCTTCCTGACCGACAAGGCGGCGCGCGAATACTCGTGGCGTTGGCAGAAGGAGTCACCGGTATGGAACGCACAGCCGGGCGCGGCGCATTACGCGCTCGTCGACCTGGAGAAAGCCGGCATGCTGAGCCTCATCGCCACGCAGAACTTCGACGCGCTGCACGAAAAGGCCGGCAACAGCCCGGACAAGATCGTCAATCTGCACGGCACCATCGGCACTTCGCACTGCATGAAGTGCCATGCGAAGTACGACACCGCGGACATCATGGCGCGCCTCGACGAAGAGCCCGACCCGCACTGCCACCGCCGCCTGCCGTACAAGGGGAACATGCCGTGCAACGGGCTGCTCAAGACGGACGTCGTGTATTTCGGCGAAATGCTGCCCGAAGGCGCGATGGAACGCTCGATCCGCGCCGCCCAGCACGCGGACGAGATGTGGGTGATCGGCTCGACACTCGAAGTCTTCCCCGCCGCGTCGATCGTGCCCGCCGCCGCACAGGCCGGCGTGCCGATCACGATCATGAACATGGGCCGCACGCAGTACGATTCGCTCGCCGACCGGCTGATCCACGACGACATCGCCTTGGCACTGCCTGAGCTCGTGGAGCAGACGATCGCACAGGAGTGACGCGCGGCGACGCGCATACAACAGAGCGGCGGGATTCACCGGAATCCCGCCGCTCGTGCGTTATGCTCGCGTCAGTAGATGCGCTTCGGCGTATAGCCCGCCTCACGCATCATCTGCAGCACCTGCTCGATGTGCTCGGGGCCGTTCGTCTCGACCGTCACGCCAAGCGCGACGGAGTTCGTGTAGTGGCCGTTCGCCTTGAACTGGTCGTGGTCGAGCGCGATGACATTCGCGCGCGCCTTGGCCAGGATCGTGGCGACCTTGACGAGCTGGCCCGGGGTGTCGGGCAGTTCCACTTCGAAATTCATGATGCGGCCGCGCGCGATCATGCCCTTCTGGATGACAGCGCCGATCGTGACGGTGTCGATGTTGCCGCCCGACATGATTGGGACGACGACGTGGTCGCCCTCTGCCTCCGCGAACTTGCGCGAACGCAGATTGAGGTGCTCGAGCGCGGCGAGCGACACCGCGCCGGCCGCCTCGACGACCATCTTGTGCTTTTCGAGCATGAGCAGGATCATCTCGTTGATGTCGCGCTCAGACACCTCGACCAAATCGTCGAGGAACTCGTTGAGCAGCGCGAAGGTCAGGTCGCCAGGGCGGCGCACGGCCACGCCTTCGGCCGAGGTGACGACCTTGTCGGCCGCCATCACGCGGCCTGCGTCGAGCGACTTGCGCCATGCGGGCGAGCCCTCGGGAATCGCGCCGATCACGCGCACGTCCGGGCGGAACGTCTTGATCGCGAGCGCCACGCCCGCGCCGAGCCCGCCGCCGCCGAGCGGCACCACCACGTCGGTCACGTTGGGCACGTCTTCGAGGATTTCCATGCCGATCGTGCCCTGTCCGCAGAGCACCTCGTAATCGTCGAATGGCGGCACGTACGTCATGCCTTCGTTCTGGCTCAGCTCGATCGCGTACGCGGCGGCCTCGTCGAAGACCTCGCCGTGCAGCACGACTTCGGCGCCGTACGCCTTGGTGGCGTCCACCTTGAGCGGCGGGGTGATTTCTGGCATGAGGATGGTTGCTTTGGCGCCGCGCTCGCGTGCCGCGTAGGCCACGCCCTGCGCGTGGGTGCCGGCGGAGGCCGTGACAATGCCGCGCTCGAGCTCTTCGTCGGTGAGCGAGGCGATCTTGTTGTATGCGCCGCGGATCTTGAACGAGCCGGTGACCTGCAGGTTCTCCGGCTTGAGCAGGATCGTGTGGCCGGTCATCTCGGACAGCACCGGCGAGGCGATGATCTGCGTGTGCTTCGCGGTTCCGTCCAGGCGGCTGGCGGCCAGTTTCAATTCGGCGGCATGGTCATGCCGCATTGCTTGCAACACATCTTTCTGTTCCATAAGCCGCTATTGTAGGGTTCCGCACGGCAACTGCCAGCGCTGCGTCCGCCTAGTGGCCGCACGCATGAGACGGGCGGGTGAAAGATGCGATCCGCAGGGACTCAGCCCGGAGCGCACCTTTCGCCGGCAGCATGTTTCACGGGAAACCTTATGTGTGCCAAGCGGCTCGGACCCCCGCTTCTACCGCTTGCCCGCCGCGTCCTTGCCATATTTCCACAGGAGCAGTTCATTCACCGTCGTCAACACCGACGGGTCGAAATCCTTCTTGTCCAAATGCACCGACTGCAGGAAATCCCTGTTCTTCGAGAACGCGTTGCCCAGCAGTCTGCGGTCGGTGTCGTCGATGTCGATCTTGTACAGCAGATTGGCCAGTGAGACAATGGCCTCACCGTGCTTCTTGTCAAAGTGCTTTCCTGTCGAGAGCCCGAACTCGGTCAGGTCTTCTGGTGTGACCTTCGGCTGCAGTCCCAGAATCGGATTCACCAGCAATTGCGTGGAGGCGTTCATCAGATTCACATACGACCCAAGTTCGTACTGCTGGGCTTCGGTCATCTGGTTGTAGTCCAGCCCGAACGACTTCGTGCGCGCGATGGCTTCGCCAAGGCGGGGATTTTCGTCATCTATGCGCACAATGCGCTCCTTGAGCTCCGTTTCCGCCAGATTGTACGATTTGGTGTCGCGTTTGCCGATCAAGGTGAACACATTCTCGAGCTTCTTCTTCTCTTCGTTGCCTTTGTACAGCAAGAAGCCACTGCCCAGCAGCGCAACGCCGGCGATTGCCCAACCGATCGGCCCGCACATGGCCAGAAACGCATTGCCGGCGGCCATGCCACCGCCGCCAGCCGCCAACGCACCGCCACCGAGCCAAGCAAGCGCCGCGTTGGTCGCTGCGGCGCCGCTCAACGCGGAGATGGCGGTGCCGGTGGAAGCTACGCCGAACGTGGTGGCGATGCCCATGGCGGCGGTGGGGGCGAGCGCAGCGAACGCCACCCCGGCGCTTACGCCGGCCGCGCCCGCACCGGCGTTCTTCAGCGTTGCTTTCTTGTAATCATCTTCGATCTTCTGCGCCCGCTGCTTCCATTCAAGGCGAATCTTCTTCAGCTCCTCGTACTGGAGACGCTGCTCAGCGGGAATGTTCCTGATGGCGTCGAAGCAGGCTTGGATCTCGTTGAGGTTATCGAAGAGCCGTGCGTCACGTTCACCCAGCTCGACGATCTGCTTGTTCACCTTGTCCAACGCGTGCTGCGCTTCAGTGCGCGCCTCTTCCATCTTCGAGGGTTTCTTCTCGAAGGCACCTTGGATGTTGCGGTTGATGTCCCCGGCGGTTTTGGAGACGTTCTCCCCCACTTGTGAGGCGAAGGCCCCCACGTTGTGCGACACGTTTTCCGCGGCGGACGAGACATTGCGCCCCACATCACCCGCGAAATTGTTGATGTTGCGGCCCGCCTCGCCTGCGGCCCGGGAGATGTTGTTGCCCACATCACCGGCGGCCTTGCCGACATTGTTCACCACGTCCCCCGTGGCTTTGCTCACGTTCTTGCCTATCTCGTTGAACGCATTGCCCATATTGTCGAAAAAATTGCCCATGGTCGCTCCTAGTTGTTGAAATATGCGTCAATGTCGGATTTGGACGCCAGAATGCGCTCCTCCGGCACCTTGCGCAGTTGTGCCAACTGCACGGATTTTGCGAATGCGCGTTCATATGGCGCGCTGTGTTTGAAGTCCTCGGTGAAATCAACCAAGTGGCGGTCGTCGTACAACCTGCCGAGTTCGCGCAGACCATCAAGATAGTCTTCGACGATCGTACGCTCGCGCCGGGCGAATTCCGCGTTTGGCCCGGCGGTCTGCAATGCCACCGCCCGCACGCCCTCGCCGTATAGACTGATGGCGAACCGGCCGGTCCCCACCAGGTTGAGCCGCATCACGAACTCCCGCACGTTGAATGTGCCGGCGCCGGCAGCAACGCCCCGGATTGCGGCATCCGTGGTGTCCAGCAGGCAGAACGTGCCATGCGCCACCGTGAGCATGCGCTGCACGGTCGAATTGGAGAACGGTTCGCATGCCTCCCACATAGCTTGCATGGAAAAATCACTGGGATCAGCGGAATCGGCGTAAGCGAACATCCGCCGGACGGCGTAGAACAGCCGGGTGAGGGCCTCGTTGAGCAATACCGGGACGGATTGCGTGGCGAGGAACCGAACGTCATACCCCTGTGCGTAGATCTGATTGGCGAGCTGCTGGAAACGCTCAAGGAACTTGGGCGCGGGCAGCGGGATGTCCCGGGCATGCATGGCGTATTGACTGATCAGCGTCCACACCGGGGTGGGGATGCCCAACGCAGGCATCGCCTGCTGCATGGCATCCACGGCGTCGCCCCGGCCGAACAACTGGTGGCCAAGCCAATTGACGATGCCACAGAACACCTTCTCCGCAGGTGTACTGCCGTGCAGGCCGGCGCCTGCATCCTTGTCATGCACAAAGTGGAGTTTGCCCGCATCCCCGGCAGGGGCCGTGGTGGCAAATTCGCCGAGAATGGCGAAGAAGACACCGAGCAACGACGATTCACGGCCGAACACGCGGAACGACTTGGCCCGGCTTTCCGGATCGATGTCTTCATCGAACAGCAGGCCGAGTTTTCGGGCCAGTGGGGAATCAGAGTCGGCAAGGAACTTGGTCGCAAGGAATGCCGCGGCCGATTGGATGCCGGTTTGTTCGCCGTTCCAACCACACAGTTTCGCAAAGGTCACCGTAGTGCGCCGCATCCACTGCAACGCCGGCCCCTGTAGTTTTGAGTCCCCTGGCGCACCTACGCAGAAGATGTCGATCACACCGCAGAGCGCACCCGAGCCGGCGGCCAACGCATAGTCGAGTTGGTCACATTCCGGCTGCAGCCGTTCGGCCAAAGCGATGATGTCGTCCAACTGGTCCAATTCCGCTTGCGCGGCATCGGTAGCTTGGACGATGTACGAGCCGAACGCATAGTCGTCATCATTGCCGATGGTCAGGTCAAGTACAGCTGCGTCGCCCATATGTGAATCCCCTCGTATTGGACACACTCGTTATGATTACCCAACATTGTAGTGGCTGGGCACCTGCGCCATACCCATCTCAGCTGGAAAGGAGCATTTTCTTGGGACAGGGCCAGTACGGGCGGCTATACATGGCATGGTTTCAGCCCTCATACCCGAGGGATCCCCGGAAAATGCTCCTCCCCAGCCAAGATGGGTCTGGGCGTACTAAAAAAACCGGCCTCAAGGGCCGGTTTTGTAGTGCTTGAGCGCCGTCACAGCTGCACAACGACGCCTTCCCACTCGGAAAGCTCACCCTTGGCGATGGACTTGACGCTATGGATCGCGTTATAGGTGCTCAGCACCACATGGTCTTCCGCCACCCCATTGCGCAGCAGCTCCTGCGTGTGCGCAGGCAGCTGGGCATGGCGCCCGCTCAGGTTGATCATGACGAGCATGCGGCGCTCCCCCAGCGTGCGCGTGAACGCGTACACGGCCTCATCGTTGTCGTCGACGAGCTCCCACTCGCCAGCCGCCACGACCGGGCTGTTGTGCCGCAGGTTGACGAGCTTCTTGTAGAACGCATAGACGGAGTCCGGGTCGTCGAACTGCGCGGCGGCGTTGATCTCCGCATGGTTCGGGTTGACGGAGATCCACGGCTCCTTCGGCGCATCGGCTGCGGTGAAGCCGGCGTACTTCGAGCCGTCCCACTGCATCGGCGTACGCGCGTTGTCGCGGCCGAACATCGCGAGCGCATCCATCATCGACTCGCCCGACTGCACCTTCGCCTCGGTGACACGCTGCCGGTAGGCGTTGATCGCTTCGAGGTCACGATACTGGCCGAGCTCGGTGAAGTGCGCTCCGGTCATGCCGAGTTCCTCGCCTTGGTAGATGTATGGGGTGCCACGGTGCAGGTGCACGAGCATGCCGAAGGCCTTCGCGGAATGCGCGCGGTTCTCCTCATTCGAATCGTCGCCCCAGCGAGTGACCACGCGCGGCTGGTCGTGGTTGCAGGTGAACAGACTCGCCCACCCGAGGTCGTGCACGGCCTCCTGCTGCGCCTTGAGCTGCTCGCGCAGGTGGCGCACGTCGAACTTGACGACGTCCCACTTCGAATCGCCCTGATCAATGCCCACATGGTCGAACAGGAACAGCATGTCGAGTTCCTTGTGGTCGGGATCGGTGATGTACTCGTTACGCGCAGCGTCCACGCCCGGCGCCTCGCCGACGTTCATGTAACCGCCACGCTTCTCGAACACCTCACGACGCATTTCCTGCAGGAACTCGTCGATGCGCGGGCCGTCGGAGGAGAACGGGTACGGGCTCGAGTAGCCTTCTGGGCCGGCCGGGTAGTCGTCGATCTCGGAACCCGCTTCGCCCGGAAGACGGCCGTTCTTGTCGACCACCTTGGAGATCTGCGTGATCACGTCCATGCGGAAGCCGTCGATGCCCTTATCCATCCACCAGTTCATCATGGCGTAGACGGCCTTACGCACCTGAGGATTCTCCCAATTGAGGTCCGGCTGCTTCTTCGAATACTGGTGGAGGAAGTACTCGCCACGCTTGGCGTCATACTGCCATGCGGAACCACCGAAATAGGAACCCCATTCGTTCGGCTCGGCGCCCGGCGTACCCGGTTCCATGCCAGGCTTGGCGGGGCGCCACCAGTACCAGTCCGCTTTGCTGGAATTGGGGTCGCGAGACTCCTGGAACCACGCATGCTCGTCGGAGGTGTGATTGACCACGAGGTCCATGATCACCTTGATGCCGCGCTTGTGTGCTTCGGCGAGCAGCTCGTCCATGTCATCCATCGTGCCGAAGATCGGGTCGATGGCCTCATAGTCGGAAATGTCATAGCCATTGTCGTCCTGCGGCGACTGATAGACCGGGCTCAGCCAGATCACGTCCACGCCGAGATTGGCAATGTAATCGAGTCGGCTCGTGATGCCCTTGAGATCGCCGATGCCGTCGCCGTTGGAATCCTGGAAACTCCGCGGATAAATCTGATACACCACCGCGTTCGCCCACCACGGGTTGGGCGTGGCGCCATTCGTGCGCACCGAATCGGGAAGCGCGGGCCTGTTCATTGTGGTCATGGGAGCTCCTTTGCCTTGAATAACAACCACCAACACTATAGAGATGGCTCCATAGTAGGCACCCATGAATTAATTGCCCAGCGTAGTATGCGGACGGGCGTGTGGGAAAGTAATTCCGCGGTCGCATGCACGGAAATCTCCGCAAAATCGACCATACCACGGCGTTTGCGTGGCATACTTTACGGAAGTCTCCGCGAGGAATGCCATGCTAGAGCCTCTTTGCGGTCGACCATGCGGAAGCATCCGTAAACCATGCCGCGGCGGAGTCTGCAAATGGCATATCTTACGGAACGCTCCGAGAACCATGCCAGCAAAAGACGTTTTTGCGGTCCGTCTCAAGGAAACTTCCGAAAACCATGCCACAAAGAAGCGCTGTTGCGGCGCATCTTACGGAAGCTTCCGAAAAACACGGCGCAAACGGGCACTCCTGCGGCATATCTCACGGAAGACTCCGCACAATGAACCGCGAAGAGAACAATCTGCGGATCAGTTTGCGGAAGACTCCGAGAAACAAACCGTTTTGAGACCACCGCGCGGTCGATCATGCGGAAGGTTCCGAACAATCGACCGCGAAGAGGGCAATCTGCGGCACAATACACGGAAGGTTCCGAGTAATGGGGCGCCACAGCGGCAATCTGCGGCACGTCGTACGGAAGGTTCCGAGAAACGCGCCAAGGAGGAATCCAGAAATGGCATATCTTACGGAAGCTTCCGAAAAACAAGCCGCAAACAGAGCGCAAAATAGCGCTTCCAAGCGTCCATAGGCGTCGAATACGGTGGATAACGGCGAAGTTATCCACAAATTCCAAATCGGGATTGCATGGCGTGCGGCACTCTCCTACCGTCGAAAGCATGAAAATAGATTCGCAAATCGAGCGACTCCTCGACGAGTCCCAGAACGCGCACCGATGCGCGGTGACGACCGACGTCAACCTGCGCCGCAAACCACGCCGCCGATGCGAGAGCGGAGAACTGACCATGCCGTATCCGCAACTGTTTGCACGGACGGAAATCTGGGCTGCGCTCAATCCGCGCGAGAGAAAGAGACGCATCATACTCGCCCTGGCAATGCTGCGCTCCGACTGGATTTTCTGCGCACAGAGCGCGGCATGCCTGTACGGCATCGAGCAGTCGTACCAGATCCACGACAATCCGATGATCCACATCGCATCCACACACGAAAGCGGCATATACCGAGCCAAGCGGAGCGATGCCGTCATACACCGCGTGTACACGCCAAATCTGCAATACAACGTGATCAACGGAGCCAAAGTCACCACACTGCCGTGCACAATCTACCAATGCGCACTCGTGCTGCCGTTCGAACAGATACTGCCGCTCGCAGATTCCGCAGTACGCAGCGGCATGGCACTCGACGATCTGCGACAGTTCCCCGTTCACAGTGCGGCCGAGGCACTCGCGATTGGCAACGTGCTCGAATACACCGACCCGCGCAGCGAAAACGGCGGCGAAACGCTCGCAAGAAGCCGATTCATCGAACGCGGTCTCATGATTCCGCAGCTGCAGAAGGAGTTCCCGAATCCGCAGAACCCGGAATACCCGTTCCGCGTTGATTTCATTTGGATTCTGCCGGATGGACGCATGACCGTCGCCGAATACGACGGCATGGCGAAATACGGCAATGACCGCAAGACCATCGCAAACCACGTGCACAGGGAGAAACTCGCGATGAAGCACTGCGGCAACACGGTGTCGCCGCGATCATCCATTTCGATTACGAGGATTTGCTCAATCCCAACGAACTCATTGCCAAGCTCGTCGCCGCCGGCGTGCCGTACCGCCGCTGAGTACGCAGCAGATTGTAGTGACAGAAGTGACGGCATAGACAGCATAGGCGGCATAGCATGCGGAAGCTTCCGTGAACCGTGCCGCAAATGGCGGCTTTCGCGGTCAGTCTTACGGAAGGTTCCGTGAGACTAGCCACGGAACGGGTCCTGCACGGCATAGTTTACGGAAGGTTCCGTGAGACTGACCATGGAACGGGGCCTGCACAGCACAGTTTACGGAAGAGTCCGAGAGACTGACCACAAAAGGCAACTTCTCGGTATAGCTCACGGAAGACTCCGCGAAAGCTACCGCTCGCTTATCAAAGCCTTTGCAGAACGCGAAGCGCGCAGTCGCCGTAGTTCAGCGTGATTGCAAGCTCATCGCTCGGTTCCAAACGTATGCGCGCACCTGTTTCCGGGTCAAGCACGGCGAGTGCAGACTCGGTCGCGCGAATGTGGGCGGTCTGCGGGGCATCAGCGTTCAATCCGACGAACAGCAGCACCTCGTCGCCATGGAACGTATTGCGAATGCCGAGCGGAACGTCGCCGTGCACCGGGTCTGCGAGCAGACTGTCGAGCACCGGCACGCCGACGCCATCCGGATGCGTGAGATTGCCATCGGCATCGAACAGCGGAGCGAGAAGATCGGAATCGGTCTCGCCAAGCTTGTCGGAACAGTAGATCGGGCCGCCGCTTATCCAGCGCAACAGCATATGCGTGCGCGCGTGCGGGTGGCGGGTCCAGAACATATCCCAGTCGCAGTAGCAGAGGCAGCCTATGAGCAGCGAACAGTACGCGTTCTCGATGGCATGCTCGGCGAGCGATTCGGGAATGTTCGGGAAGAAATCGTCGCTCGTGCGGGCGATCGGCGAGCTCGGGCGACTCCAATAGCTCTCCGGTGCCATGCCCATGCAATTGATCAACGCGCCGTCGAAGAGCTGCCCAGTCACTGAGTCGAGCGCCGCGTGACGCTCGCGCAGACTACCAAACGACTCCACTCCACGCGCGAGCAGGCTCGTCGTGCTCTGCGAATCCACCTTGACAAAGTCGATGCCGGCGACTTGCAACTGCGTGTCCCACACGTGCCAGAATTCTGCACTGCGCGATTGGTCGGCACACGGAATCAGCATACTGTTCGGCAGATGCTCCAGTGTGCCGTCAAGCTCGCGCGCTGCGGTAGACTCCGGCTCGACGCCCTGCCAATATCCTTGGAAGGCCTGCCACACACCCACATGACGCACGCCGAACTCGGTTTTCAATGTGCGAATAGTATGCGCGAGACCATGCGGAAAGCGCTGTTCGTTGGCACGCAGACCAGTGAGTTTGCCGTTGGCGGTTTCTGACCACCCGTCGTCGATGAGCACCCAAGACACCGGCACTTGTTTCGCTTGGAATTCCCGCATTTTCTCGAAAATCGCCAACTCGCTCACCTGCTGGCCGAGCGAGTCCCACGTGCACCAGCCAAGACCGCGCAGTGCCTCGGGGAACGGCCGCGACTCATGCATTGCGAGGCCGTTTCTTTGGGCGATCGCTTGCACACAGGCATCGACGAGCGCATATGGATCATTTCCGGCGGCACTGACGAGCGCAAGTCCACGAATCACTGTGCGAGAAGCTTGGTTAACCGAAAGGCTTGCGGAAATCTGGCTTGCCGACTCCCCCGCGCAAAGGTCTGCTCGCATCTCACCGTCGCACACCGCGAGCAATACACACCACGTTCCACCGCGCGAACGCCACATGATCATCTGCGTACGCGCTGGCACATCGGCGAGTGAATGCACCCAGATCGGGCGCATCCACCATTCCTTGTGCTGGTACAGGCATAGGATCCCTGATTTCGGCTCCGGCAATATCTCGCTAGGCAGCTCGAGTACGGCTGCAAGCGATTGCCCCACGCGGAAGCTTTCATGCTCGAGAATAGGATTCTCCACCGGCAACTGCGCGTCAATGTACAGTTCGTGCACGCCGATTTCGCATGTATCGCCTTCGCCGGCGTTCCTGCTTGCGTACCAAGTTGCCGAGCTGCGTGACAGCACCTGCTCGCGCAGCTCGCATGCCGGCCCGAACTCGGTGTGCGCCGTCACGCGCTCCACTGTGCACTCTGAAATCATCTCCATATGCCCTTTCCTACCCTACGGCACACATGCGGCAATAGCCGAAAGAGAAAAGTCGCCGGAAGGAACCGGCAGTCTTTGCTCATAGTGGACGGGTAAACACAAACACCCGTGTAGTAGGGCACCTGCTCCAAGGAGCAGGTGCCCTACGTGTCGTCCAGTATGCACACGACTCGACTTCGTCTCCTATGACCTATGACCACACCCGCTGGTTATGAGTGTAACGGCCGCTGTCAACGGAAGCAACGGAGCAATCCGTCACCTTTCGCATGTCAGACAGTGTGCTGAAGCTCCGGTCCATCTGTGAATATCGTGGCTTTCAGCGTTCACAGCACCAGACCGCCGTGTTCGGAGGAACGACCGACACCTGTGAACCCTGCTCGAGGTGCGGATCCGACGACAACAACACTTGTAGCGCAGGATAGTCGCCCGAAACCTCAGAAGCCTCCTCGTGAGAGAAATTGGCCAGCACCGTCATTCCCGAGGGAAGCCGCCAAGCCAAAGGCAGACCGCCACGCAACGCGTCGTTTACCCATTCGAAGGAGACGTCGCCATCGGCACGCGCAACCCAACGGTGCCGCAATTCGAGGGCATCGCGATACAACTGCCATGTCGAGCCCTCTGTATGCTCCTCGGACGATTCTGCATACCTCGCAAACCACTCGGGCTGCGGGAGCCAGGAACGGCCGGTAGTGTTGAATCCGAACGCAGGATCCTGCGCATTCCATGGAAGAGGAACACGGCAACCATCGCGTCCCTTGAACCGATGGCCGCTGCGCTCCCAATTAGGATCTTGGATCTCGTCGGGGGTGAGATCGAAATCCTCCGGAAGTCCGAGCTCCTCGCCTTGGTACACAAACGCCGTGCCGGGAAGGCCCAACATGATTAACGCAGCCGCCCGCGCTCGGCGATGGGCCATGTCGGGGTCGATGCGAGGAATCGTTCCATTCGACGTCACCCACGTATTGATGCTTGCGCCAATGGGCAAGCCCAATCTCGAGGCGGCTCGGGGCACATCGTGGTTACCCAGAACCCATGTGGGCGAGGTTCCGGCCTCCACTGCGAAATCGTGCGTCCGACCAATCGAAGTGCGGTACTCCTCGCGATCCCAGTACGCCTTGGACAGCGAGAAATCGAACACGGCTCCCAGCTCGTCTTGCCTGGCATATTGGAAAATACGCGGGGTGAATGGGGACCAAGACTCACCAATGGCGTATTTGGGCGGATTGTAGCGGTTGAACAGCTCCCGCCATTCACGGTAGATTGCGTGCACCGCATCCCGATCCCAGATTGGGTCGCTGCCGTCCGCGGCCTGCGGCCCCATAACAGTGGGATCGACGCGATCGCGCAACGGCGTGGAGAGATCTTTCGCCAGCCCGTGCGACACATCGATGCGGAACCCGTCCACCCCTCTATCGCACCAGAATTTGAGGATTCGCAGGAATTCATCCCGGACCTCGCGGCTGTCCCAGTTCAGATCGGGTTGCTCCTTGGCAAATAGGTGGAGGTAATACCACCCATCGCCACATGGCTCCCATGCCGATCCTCCGAAATTGCTCAACCAGTTAGTCGGGGGCAACTGCCCATCACGGCCCCTGCCACGACGGAACACGTATCGCGAGGCAGCGGCCGATTCCGGCCCCTGCGCGAGCGCCTCTTTGAACCACGGGTGTACGTTGGAGGTGTGGTTCGGAACGATGTCGACAATCACCTTGATGTCGGCTGCATGCGCCTTGTGCACCAACTCGTCAAATTGGCTCAACGTTCCGAATCTGCAATCCACATCGCAGTAATCGGCCACATCGTATCCGCCATCGGCCATTGGCGACGGATAAAACGGTGACAGCCAGATAGCGTCGACTCCCAAATGCCGCAAATAACCAAGCTTCTTGATGATGCCGGTGATATCGCCCTCACCGTCGCCGTTGGCGTCGAAGAACGAACGCGGATAAATCTGATAGATCACGGCATCGCGCCACCAAGCCTCGTTGTGCACATTGCCGCGTATATCGGTATGAACAGACACGGAAAACCCCTACGGAACAGAATCTGAATACAGACCAAAACAACAACTCGAACATATTGTTGCCGTTGAGGACCTTCAACGGCAGCAAGGAAAGGAATACAGCCTCATCCTTTCACCGATCCGGCCAACATGGCGCGAATGAAGTACCGCTGCAGGAAGATGAAGAGAATCATCGTCGGTGCCATGATGAGCAAAGCACCTGCATTCAGCAGCACAACATCCGTTTGGTACTGGCCCACGAATGATTGCAGGGCACCTGCCATCGTGCGTTTTTCCGGATCGTTCTCCAACACCACCGCAAGCAGGAACTGATTCCAAGTGGCAAGGAAAGTGAGAATGCCCAGCGAGGAAATGGCCGGCAGCGCCAGCGGCAGCTGAATGGACCAGAACGTTCTGAAATGCCCAGCGCCGTCGATGCTCGCCGCCTCCATCAGATCGCGCGGCATCTGTTCGAAACAGGATCGCATCCACACGATTCCGAAGGGAATGTTGAGACCGATGAGCGGAAGGATCAGCGCAAGGCGCGTGTTCAGCAAGCCCATGCCGCTAATCTCGTAATACAACGGCGTCACCAACGTCTCGAACGGTATGGTCAGACCAATTAGGAAGAACACATACAAGAAGCCCTTCGCCGGTACATGGAGCTGAGCAAACGCGTAGCCGCCAAGCGCACAGAATATAACGACCAGCGGAACCACACATACCACAAGAATCGTGCTATTGAGAAGCAACGGGGAGATGTTCGCGATCTTCCACGCAGCCACAAAGTTCTCCCAGTGCGGATGTGCTGTGAACTGTATGCCCTCGGGCATGGAGCCTTGCGGCTGCAGTGCTGCAGACAGCATGCTGATGAAGGGAAGCACACAGAAAACAATGGTCAGGGCAAGCATCACATTACCAACGACGCGCACCGTTTTCGATTGCTGCATCGAAATCACCTATCCTTCCCGTTCACCAAACGCTGCACCGGCCCCACAACCAGCAGCACCAGCACCATCAAAGTCACGGCCAAGGCGGACGCCAGGCCTACGCTCTGCTGAGTGAACGCCAGTCGGTACACCTGTACGCCGGGAACCATCGTCGACGTGCCCGGGCCACCTTGGGTGGACATGTACACTACATCGAAGCTTGCCAAAGCGGAGATGATAGTCATCGTCAGGCACACGCCGATCTGCCCGCGCAGGCCAGGAAGCGTGATGTAGAACAGCTGACGCCACCAACCGGCGCCATCAATGCTCGCCGCCTCATACAGCGACTGGTCGATGCTGCCGATGCCGGAAAGCAACAGAACCACGCAGAACCCCAATTGCAGCCAGAACCCGATGACACCCACCGCATTCAGCGCAGTCGACTGGTCTCCCAGCCATACATGGGCGGCATCGCCAAGGCCGACGGCGCGGAATAGCTGATTGACCGTTCCTTTGTCAGCGAGCATCCATGTCCAGGCGACACCGGCTGCAGCCGCAGGAATCACGCGCGGCAGGAATAGGCACACCTGCGAGAGGGAACGGCCCACTTTCGATCTCATGTCTTTGATGAGCACCGCAATGATTAGACCCAGCACAATCGGGACGATCGAGAAGAATATGATCAAATAGAACGAGTGCAGAATGGAGCCATAAAGCTCCTGATCGCTGAACACTGTCGCATAGTTCTTGAACCCCACAAAAGTGCTGGCATCGATGCCATTCCACTTGTAGAACGAATACCAGATTGTCTGAATGATCGGCCAGAATTCGAACACGATGTAGAACGCGAGTGCCGGGGCTAGGAACAGCAAACTGATGACTGCGAGAGACATCCGCTTCCTGTTCACAGTGGCCGCACCCTTTTGCTTCAGCTTCTTTGCTGACATAATTCACCACGCTTTGCTGTATGAATGAGCCGCGGCGAGAACCTACGGCTGCATGTTCCCGCCGCAACAACTATTCAGACTCCATCAACTGATTTCCTTCTCGTACTGGCTCTGGATCGAGTCGACGAATTGCTGAGGGGTCTTGGTTCCGTCGATCAGCGATTGGAACCCGGGGATGATGGCGCTTGCCTGCATGCCTGCCGTCGCATTGTTGATGTAGTCGGTCGTGTTGCCGGACTTCACCAAAGCCTCATACGACGTGAGCACCTGGGCCAGCAGCTGGTTGTCAGTTTCGGGGACAGCGCCATCGCCGATGGGCGGGTAGCCGTTATCGACCGCAATCTGACGGGCCTCATCGGACTGCAGGAAGTTGAGGAAGGCTGCGGCAGCGTTCTTATTCTTGGATGTCGCCGGAATGCCGAACGCCGTCACGGCGTTTGCCGCAGCGGAGCCGGAGGAACCGGATTTCTCACCGGGGAACGCAATCCAGCCAGCGCCATCGCCCAATGCCTTGTTGATGGAATCGGTATACCAGCTGCCCGCAGGGAAGAACAGGCCCTCACCATCGCAGAAGCGGCCCAAGGCCGTGGAGCCGTCCAATGCCAACGTGTCTTTCGGGAAGTACCCGGAATCGGCCCAAGACTTAATCTGCTCGGCGGCCTTCACCGCACCTTTGGTATTGAAGGTCGTGCCGTCTTTCTGGATGATCCAGTTCTGAACAGCATCGCGCCCCTCATAATTCGTGAGCAGCGCCTGATAGATGTATGAGGTGCCGCCCTCCTTGGCGGGCATCATCATCGGAAGCACGCCGGCGTCCTTGGCCTTCTTCATGTCCTGCTCCAGTTCGCCCATTGTAGCCGGGGCCTTATCGATCCCCAGCTTCTTGGCGAGGTTCTTGTTCCAGAACAAGCCCGTCATCGAGACGCCGTCGGGAATCGCATATAGACTACCCGAACCGATCTTGCCCTGTGCATCCACCCTATACACTTCGGTCTGAGAATCCGGCAGCTTCCAACCATATGCGTCGGAATAGTTGTCGAGATTGGTCAAATGATGTCCGCGCACAGCCGAGTTGATATCAGTCACGCGCGCGATGTCGGGAGCATCGGCGGAGGCGATGATACGCGGCCCGTTCTGCTGCGACGTGTTGTCGGGATCATACGTCGCCTTGATCGTGATGTTCGGGTACTTCTTTTGGAAGGCCGTGATCAACTGATCGTCGAATGTTTTCAATCCGGCGCCATCCCACAGGCGAAGCTCGTACTTCTGGTCTCCGAGATCGGTGCTGACCGGCTCGTCGTTCGCGGTTGTGTTCGCTGCGTTCGAGGAGCCTGGGCCGCATGCGGCAAAGGCGAACACACACGAGACAGCCAGTACACCGGCTGCGACGCTCTTGATCTTCCCGCCAATCTTCATGGGAACATCCCTTTCCTTGATTTCCTTGTATCCTCATTGATATTCAGTACTGTATCGCTAAGCGCTTATGCATCAATATAAGCGCTTAGTCCAGTGCTGTCAAATCCCAGATTCCACCGGCGTTTCTTTTGGATTTTCAAGTATTTTCACCATGTTTTCAAATATCAGATATGCAAAGATGTATATCATGATTATCATTAGCGCTTAGATAATCTATAGGGAAATGTGGCGAAAGGTAATCTGCAAACCTCTCACCAGACTTCTCAAAGGAGACAATATGGCACGCACAACCATCGCCGATGTCGCCAAAGCCGCAGGAGTCTCGACTTTCACCGTCTCCCAGACTCTCCGCGGCAAAAACCACGTCGCACCGGCCACCCGAGAAAAAGTACTCAAGGTGGCAAAAGAACTCAATTACACAGCGTCAAGAGCCGCATCCTCCCTTGCCAGCGGAAAGGAGAACCGAATCGCACTGCTCGCCAGGGAGCGAATCGGCGGCTGGTTCATGGGCGAGCTCACTGAAGGCATGTACGACGTGCTCAGCAAAGAGGATTACGACATTGTGATTTACCGCGCCAGCAGCGATACCGAACGTTCGCATTTCTTCGAACGTCTGCCCATGCGACGCAATGCCGACGCCCTAGTGGTTACTGGATTCCCCGTCACCGAAAGCGAAAAGAACGCATTGAGCAAAATCGACATGCCGATCGTCGCGGTCAACTCGCCCGACACCGCCTACTGCCAGGCCTCCATCACCACCGATGACGTGGCAGCCGAAGCCGCCGCTGTTCGGTACCTGGCCGCCATAGGACACCGCCGCTTCTGCTACCTGGGCCGTGCAGACCCGCTTTGCGGCAATTCATGGGGCTACGATGCAAGGGCACTGGGATACATGGAAGCCATAGCAGAACTGAATCTCACTGACTGTGGCAGCTATCACATCGATCCACTGCAACCGAACACGGTCAGCCAGTCGGTCGCTTCAATTCTCTCCAAACCGGAACGACCGACCGCATTGTACGTGTGGTCGGATTACTACGCAGTGAGTGTGCTCCACGAGCTAAGAAGAAACGGGCTCCAAGTACCGGAAGACATGTCTGTCATGGGCTTTGACGGTTCCGACATGGCCACCGCACTCGATCTGACCACCATGGCACAGCCAGCGCGCGAGATTGGAAGACTCGCCGCCCGCAAAGCACTGGCATTGGCTTGCGGAGAGACGCTTGACGATTCCCACACCGTCATCGAACCCACATTACAGATCGGTCTCTCCACCAAACCGCTTATTGCTATACAAAGTAGTGAGTAATTGAGCAAGCTGTGCGGTGACTGTGTAATCTTGCTCAGAACATGGAGGCGAGGTGAGCGAATCGGCAATCCGTAAGCATAATCTGTCCACACCGCAAAGCCGTGAACACAACAAAATAGAAAGCAGAAAAGGAAAGGCCCTCAGTGCAGGGCAGACTGCACCGAGGGCCGGGGAGAAAAGGAGAGACGTTTACTTCACGGCGCCACGCATCACACCGCCGACGACCCACTTCTGGGCGAAGATGTAGACGACGAGCACCGGGGCCATGGCCATGAGGTAGCTCGCGAAGGCCTGCGGGTAGTTCGTGGCGAACTGCGAGCTGAACACATACTGCGCGAGCGGGATCGTCTGGTCGTGCTGGTTCGTGAGGATGATGAGCGGCAGCAGGAAGTCGTTCCATGCCCATAGCGCCGTCATGATTGCGATCGTCGCGTTGATCGGCCCCATGAGCGGGAAGATGATCCTCCAGAAGATGCGCCACGTGCCCGCGCCGTCGATGCGCGCGGCCTCCTCGAGCGAGACCGGGATCGAGCGGATGAAGCCGGTCGCGATGAACAGGTTCGTGCCGAGTCCGAGGATCACATACAGGATGATCAGACCAGCCTGATTGTCGAGGTGCCACGAGCCCATCTGCTTGGCGAGCGGCAGCATGACGACCGGGAACGGCACGAACATCGCGGCGATGAAGAAGTAGTAGAGGAAGCGGAAGAACCGCTTGTCCATGTTGCGCGCGATCGCATACGCCACGAAGGTGTTGGTCACGAGCGTGAGCGAGACGGCGATAACGGTGATGATCGCCGAGTTGAGCGCGGCGCGCGGGTAGTCGACCTTGGCGGACGCGGCGGCGAAGTTCCCCCACTGCCAGCTCGAGGGCAGGCTGAAGGAGCCCGCTTCGGCCGGCGTCTTCAAGGCGGTGACGACCGTGAAATACAACGGCACGAGGATCGTCAGGCTGAAGACGGCGACGACCGCGGTGAGCCACCAGTTGATACGCCTGTCCTTGCGGAACTTCGTGGGCGCGGCGGCCGCCGGACGACTTGTGGATGGTTGGATGGTGGTGGTTGCGGTGGTCATGATCTCACACCTTCTCTTTGCTGCCGAAGAACTTGAGCTGGATGAACGCGATGATCGCGAGGACGATGAAGAACAGCACGGCATTCGCGGTCTGGTATGCGTACTCGCCGCCAGTCAGGCCGCCCTTCCAGATGAGGTAGGTGACCGTCTCCGTCTTGGAGTTCGGGCCGCCGTCGGTGAGCGCCACCACCTGGTCGAAGGTGCCAAGCGCGTTCTTCATGGTGAGCACGAGGTTGATGGTGAAGAAGGGCCCGATGAGCGGGAACGTGATCTTCCAGAACTTCTGCCACGCGTTGACGCCGTCGATCGCGGCGGCCTCATAGACCTGCGTGTCCACGGTCTGCAGGCCCGCGAGGTAGATCAGCACCGAGTAGGCGACACCCTGCCAGACAGCTAGGAAGACGATCGGGATCCATGCGTAGCGTTCGCTCGTCAACAGCGATTCGCTCAGCCAGCCGATGCCGAGCGCCTTGCCCAGCGCGGGCAGCGGCTGCATGAAGATGTACTTGAACACATAGCCGATGACGAGCACGGCGAGCGTGTACGGGATGAAGTAGATCGCGCGGAACCCGTTCTTGCATGCGATCTTGCCGTTGAGCGCGACCGAAAGGAACAATGCGATCACGTTGATGAGCACGGTGATCGCGATTGCGATCAGGAACGTGAACAGATACGCGTGCCCCACGCGCTCATCGCGGAACAGCGCGAGGTAGTTGTTGAACCCGATCCACTTGTAGCTGCCGTAGCCTTGCGAGTTGGTGAACGAATACATGATGCCGCGGATGAACGGCACGTACAGGAACACGGCGAAGATCACCGCGGCCGGCACGGCCATCCAGTAGTACGCGTGATCGACTTTGCGGTCGGAGAACGCAGACGTCTTCTTCTTGCGCGGCGGTTTGTTCGCGGGCCTGCGGGAGTGGTGGGTGTCTATGTCGTTGGCAAGCACGTCCTCCATCGCGCGTGCCTGCTGACCGGCGTTCGTCAACGAAGTCATTTCTGGCCTTCCTTTCCTTGCAATCTCATTCGCTGAAGTCGCGGGCCTGTACTTTGTCCCACTCGTTCTGCATCGAATCGACGAACTGGTTCACGTTCCCGCTCATGATCGCGGACTGCAGGTAGCCGCCAATGTTGATGGATGACGGGATGTAGTGGTCGCAGAAATCGGCCACGCGGTTGCTTTCGAAGAACGGACGCACCGTTTCGAGCGCCGGATTGCCGAAGTAGGTGTCTTTGAGCGGTGTGATTGCGGACTGCGCACGCGCATAGTCCTCGAGCTGCTGTTTGCCCATCAGGAACTTGATGAAGCGCATGGCCTGCTCCGGGTGCTTGCTGTTCGCGCCCATCGTGAGCATCACATCGTCACCGGCAGTGAGGATCTGCTCTTCGGCGTCATTCGTGGCCGGCATCTGTGCGAAGCCGAGGTCGATGTCTTCGTTGATCATCGTGATCTGCGGGATCGCGTACGTGCCGAGCGGGATGATCGCCGCGGCGCCCTTGGCGAAGTTCTGCGTGCCCTGCTGGTACGTGACGCCCTTCTCCCCATCCGCATAGGTGAACAGTTCGATCTCCTTGGTTACCGGTTCCGTCCAGATCTGCTTGAACGTCGTGGTGCCGTCCTTGAGTTTTGCGTAGTCGCTTTCCGGCACGAGCGTACCCGCCAGCGAGGCGAGCGGCGCCTGCGTGGTCCAGGCGTCGGCGAGCGTCGCCTGCACCGGGTCGATGCCGGCGTCGCGGAAGGTCTGAAGCATCGCCGTGAACTCATCCCACGTCCGCGGCGGATTCTCCGGATCGAGGCCGACCTTGCGGAACAGGTCCTTGTTGTAGATGTAGCCGGACGCATTGCCGGCGAACGGCAGTCCGTACAGCCGCTTCTTCGCCGGGTCGTTGGTCTGCACAAGGTTCTTCGCGATCGTGACCATGCCTTCGTTCAGGTCGTCGACAATCGGATCGTCAGTGAAATCATGGAAGACGCCGCTCGCGGCGAACATGCCGAAGCTGTAGTCGCCGTTGAATGTGATGACGTCCGGCACACGGTCCTTGACGAAGCGCGTGCGCAGATCGGTCTGCGCGTTCGCGGAATTGTTGATGTTGATCTTGATGTCCGGATTCTGACGTTCGAACTCCTCGGCCGCCTGCTTGAACCAGTCCGCGGCCTCGGCCTTGAACTGGAAGAAATCAAGTGTGACCTGCCCATTGCCGGCCCCCGCGCCGCAAGCCGCCGCGCCCAGGCCGACCGCGACCGCGCACGCCGCGGCACAAGCTCCTTTCAATGCGCGCCGTAGCGCCGACCTCGCGGCGTTCATAGCGAATTTCATGGTAACTCCCTCGTCTGTTGTCCTGTTCCTCAGTGCGGCCGGCGCTCCTTCACGCCAGCCGGTACACAGTCAGTGTATGAATCCGCGCTTTTCATTCCCACCGCCCCGCGCGTCTAAAAACGAAGTAAGAAAATGGGCGTATATTTATATACTCATGGAAACAAATTCGGATTCGCTCGAGTTCCCGCACTGGTTCAGCAAGTCGGAAGCCACGCACGACGTTGCGCGCGGCATCATGCAGTACGGCCCGATCGCGCGCACGCCGCTCGCGCAGATCTTCAATCTTTCGCAGGGCGCGCTCTCGCGCATCACGAGCGACCTCATCTACGACGGCGTCATCGAGGAGATGCCTGCCGGCTCCGCGCAGACGGGCACACTGCCAGAGGGGTTCACCGTCCACGATGCGAGCGGCCGGCGTGGGCGCCCGCAGACGGCGCTGCGCATCCGCGAGGACTCCCACACGTTCATCGGCGTCAACATTCACGACGGCGCAATCACCGCCTCCGAAGTCAATGCGATGTGCCTCCCGATCGGCGGTGAGATCACCGAAAGCATCACCGACCGTTCGCCCGGCGCGATCGTCGCGCAGATCGCGCGCATGGTCCGCGCGGTGGTCTCCCCCGGCGCGCCGGCGCCTACCGCGATCGGCCTCTCGCTCGGCGGGCATGTCGACGACGACCGTTTTGTCACATTCGCGCCGTTCCTGTATTGGGATTCGGTCGTGGACCTGGGCGCGCTCGTACAGCAGGCGACCGGCATCCCCACGCGCGTGTTCAACGACCTCGATTCGATCCTGCTGTACGAATGCTGGTTCGGCGACGCGATTGGCGTCCCCAGGTTCGCCGTCATCACGATGGGCGCGGGCGTGGGCTATTCGCTCTCCGACCGTGGCAATCCCATCGACAATCCGGACAAAAGCTATGGTCTGGCCGGCCATGTACTGATCGACCCGGAAGGCCCGCGCTGCTCGTCGGGCCATGTGGGCTGTTCGCAGTGCCTCACGTCGGATTCGATCGCTGAGGAGTACTCGGCGATCGTCGGCCGCGTGACCACGTTCGAGGAGTTCGCACGCGACCTGCACGCGAACACACCGCAGGCGCGGCGCTTGGGCGAGCGCACATGCTTCCGCCTGGGCGTGCTCGTCGCGACCGTCTCCAACCTCGCCATGCCCACGACGGTGCTCATCAGCGGCGAAAGCTCGTTCATCGCCAAGAAGAACCGCGAGTTCATCCGCAAAGGCATCGACACCTACCGGCACAGCCAAGCTGCGCCGGTCTCGTTCTCGATCCCCGAGTTCAGCTGGCGCCTGTGGTCGGACTCCGCGGCCGCGCGCGCGATCGCCGCGTTCATCAGCTGACCGGCGCGGCTACACGCGCGTGGCGCTGAACAACACGGCGTTCGCCGGGTGGATGCACGGCGGCCGCAGGCCGAACGCGGCGAGCGCCCCGCCGTTCATGACGATGCCTTGGCTGTTCCACCAGCCGAGCTCGCTCTGCCCGTTGCCGATCTGCGTGAACGGCTCGCCGCTACCGATATTGCATGCGAGCGGTTGGATCAGGTAGTCGGCGTCTGGGTCGAGCCCGAGCAGGCGCACTGGCGCCGCCGGGTAGGTCTGCGATGTGGTCAATTGCGTGAAGCGGTAGACGGCGCGCTCGCCGCTGGCGCTGACCACGCCGTCGACGCGCACCGCGGGGTCGGCCTCGTCGCCGTGGATCACAGTGCCGTGCGCGAAGTCCGCGCGGTGCCGCTTGTATGCGTCGACCCATACGCCGAGTTCGTCGAGCGCCGACTGCGGTTCCTTGAGCAGGTTCCATTCGATGCCCAGATGCCCGAAGAACGCCATCGCCATGCGCATCTGCTGGCTTGTCGCGCGGTGGGTGGAGTGCGCGGGGCTCGCGCCCACATGCTCGCCAATCATCTCGGGCGGCACGAGCAGCGATGTGTAGCGCTGGATGTCCGCGCGTTCGACCGGGTCTACGCAGTCCGACGCCCAGATGCGGTCGGCGAGCGAGAGGATCGCGAGGTCGACGCGGCCGCCGCCGGACGAGCAGCTTTCGATCTCCAGACCAGGGTGCGCGGTCTTGAGGTCGCGGAAGATGCGGTAGACGGCGAGTGTCTGCCCGTGCACGGCCGGGCGGCCGGTGCGCGGCGACACCGCTTCGGTCACGTATTTGTTGTGGTCCCACTTGATGTAGTCGATGCCGAGTTCGGTGACGAGCGCGTCCATGCAGCCGTACACATACTCATAGGCCTGCGGGTTCGTCAGGTCGACGACCTGCTGGTTGCGTCCCTGCATCGGCAGGCGGTTGGCCGTGGGGCGCAGCACCCAGTCGGGGTGCTCGCGGTACATGGCCGAGTCGGGGTTCACCATCTCGGGCTCGAACCACAGGCCGAATTCCATGCCTTTGGCGTGCACGTAGTCGGCGAGCGCCTTGAGCGAGTGGTCTCCATCCGGCCACACGTCCTGCGAGACCCACCAGTCGCCCAGACCCGCGGTGTCGTCACGCCGGCCGCCGAACCAGCCATCGTCCACGACGAAGCGCTCCACGCCGCTTGCGGCGGCCTTGTCGGCAAGCGCCTTCAACGTGCCGAAATCGTGCTGGAAATACACGGCCTCCCACGTGTTGAGGATCACGGGGCGCGGTTTTTCGGGCACGCCGAGTTCGGCGCGCCACTGCGCGTGCGTTGTGCGCAGTTCGGTGTGGAAGCGCGCGGCGACCTCGTTGAGCCCTTCGCCGTACGCTCCGTACAGCCACGGCGTGGTGTAGCACGCGCCGTCGCCGCCGGCGCCACCCTGCACGCACAACGTCACTTCGCCACCGGAGAGCGCCTCCGCGCCGCCGATCAGCCCGGATGTGTACGGCAGGCGTTCCGCGGCCATCAGCGAATTGCCGCTCCAGGCCACGTGCACGGAGTAGACCTCGCCGTGCGTGAAACCGAAGCCGGTGCGCCCCACGTTCAGCAGGAGCGAGGAATCGAAATCGGGGCGCCCGACGAGGCTCGCCTTCTGGAACCGACCGATGGTGAAGGGCTGGCGCTGCGGCGAGCGTTCGCGCAGGTGGTGGCCGGTCGTCGTGAGGATCTCGGTCATATCCGCGGGCACGGGGAACGCGAGTTCCACCGTGCCGATTTCCAGCTCGCCGGAACGCATGTTGACGACCGTCATGCGCTGGCGCACGAGGCCGCTTTCGCGCAGTTCGCACCGCCACAGGATGCGCACGCCCTGCTCGGCGTCGCGCGCGTCGACCGTCACGCCGTCATCGTCGATGCGCACGTCGGTCACAGCGAAACGGCAGAACAGCTCCATACCGCCGGCGCGCACCACGAAGCGCGGCGAGCCGGTCCATGCCTCGGCCTGCGTGGGCAGGATGCTCGGCCAGGCCGTCTCGTCGAGCGCGCCGGAGACACGCTGCGGACGCAGCGCATCAGCCGCCGCAACGAGTGTGTGCGGGTCGGCGAGCGGGCGTCCCCAATGCACGATGCGCGGCAGTTCGTCGCCCACAATCGCGAACGCGAACGCGGACCGTGCGGCGCGCTGCTCAAAATACACGATGCGGACCTCTTCGCCGCGGCTCGAAGTCCCGTGGAAATCCATGATTGCCATATTCCTGCCCTCCCTGTGCGGATGCGTCATTGCACCAGTTGATGCGATCCTGCGACCATCCTAGGGATTCCCGGATTCCTTGCCACGGTTCGGAGTGTTCCCTGCACCACGCAAGAAAATCATACGCGGCGCTCGCGGAAGAAGTCGGTGAGCATGCGCGCGCACTCCTCTTCGCGCACACCGCCGATGACCTGGGGCTCATGGCCCACATGCGGGTCGCGCGGCAGGTCCCATACCGAGCCGCACGCGCCGAGCTTCGCATCCCACGCGCCGAACACGATGCGCCCGATGCGTGTCTGCAGGCATGCCCCCGCGCACATCGGGCACGGTTCCAACGTGACGACGAGTGTGCAGCCCTCCAGATTCCAGTCGCCGCGCATGCGTGCGGCCGCGCGCATCGCTTCCACTTCGGCGTGCGCGCGCGGGTCGCCGTCGCGTTCGCGCAGATTGCGGCCCGCGCCGATGCGCCGGCCCTGTTCGTCAATCACGACGGCGCCGACCGGCACATCGCCGGCGAGCGCCGCCAACGCGCCCTGGGCGAGCGCCGCGGCCATCGCCTCGTCGAGCGTCAGCGGGGCGAGCGGCGGCGCGGAATGCACGGGATGCACGGAATCGGTCATGGAATCATTGTGGCACCACCCGTGGTTGTTCCTCAGGCTGACATGGCTTCCACATAGTGGCCTTTCGCTTGATATTCTGGATTTCTCAGTGGTTGGCGAGCGAGGAGGATGGTTGTGCCCACATTCGAGTTGATTCTATGCATCATTGCGGCGGGCGTGCTCTCCTCGTTCCTCAGCCGGTTTATCCCCAAGGTCTCCACGCCGCTCGTGCAGATTGCGCTTGGCGTGCTCGCCTCGCAGCTGCCGTTCTTTCCGGACACCGAGCTCGACCCGGAATTGTTCATGGTGCTGTTCATCGCGCCGCTGCTGTATCTGGAGGCGCACGAGATAGACAAGGGCTCACTGCTCAAATCGTTGAAGCTCTCGCTTTCTCTGGCCGTGGGGCTGGCCATCGCGACAATGGTGGGCGTGGGGTTCACGCTGCACGCGGCATGGCCGGTTGTGCCGCTCGCCGCCGCGCTTGCGCTCGGCGCGGCCTTGGGCCCGACCGATGCCGTGGCGGTGAGCTCGCTGAGCCATGAGGCGTCGCTTTCACAACGCCAGGTGGGCGTGCTCAAAGGCGAATCATTGTTCAACGACGCTTCCGGCATCGTCGGGTTCCAGTTCGCCATCGCCGCCGCCGTCACCGGCACGTTCGAAGTGGGCGAGGCGATCGGCGAGGTCTTCATCTCGTTCTTCGGCGGCGCGATCGTGGGCGTGGTGCTCGGTCTGATCATCAACTGGCTGTTCGAGACCGTGCGCTCACTCGGCTGGGAGACCACCACCACGCGCGTGCTCATGGAGCTGTTCCTGCCGTTCCTGCTGTACTTGGGCGCCGAGGCGATCCACGTCTCGGGCATTCTTTCGGTTGTGGCGGCCGGCCTGATCATTCGCTTCGACCGCTCCGGCGTGGGACCGAATGTGGCGCGCACGAACATCGTCGCATCCAGCGTGTGGTCGGTGCTCTCGTTCGCGTTGAACGGCGCGGTGTTCATCCTGCTCGGCATGCTGCTGCCTGACGCGATGGAGGCGAGTTGGAACGACCAGCAGATCAGCAATCTCACCCTGCTCGCCACAATCCTCATCGTGGCAGCCGTGGTGGTGGGCATGCGGTTCGCCTGGGTGGCCGCCATGCTGCGCATCACCCGCCACGAAGTGACGCGCGAGCGCCGGCGCATGACGAAGGAACGCTGGCGCTCGGCCGCCGTCATGACTTTCGGCGGGCCGAAGGGCACGATCACGCTTTCGCTGATGTTCACGATTCCCTACACGCTCGCGGACGGCGAATGGTTCCCGATGCGCGACGAACTGATCTTCATCGCCGGCGGTGTGATTGTGGTCACCCTGCTGCTCGCCAACTTCCTGCTGCCCGTGGTGGCGCCGAAGAGGGGCACCGACGATTCGCGCGCAATCACCGAAGCCTCAATCGAGGTGCTGCGCCGCACGGTCGAGGAGCTCGCCGAACGTGTGACGCCCGACAACCGCCGCGCCGTCATGGCCGTCATCGACTCGTACACCAAGCGCATCACACGCCTCAAGCACCGTCTGGGCGCGATCGACCCAATCGGGTTCTCGGAACTGCAGATCGCGGCGCTCGAGTGGGAGAAGGACTATGTGAAGGGCCGGCTCGCGGCCACGAAAGCGCAGACCGGCGAACAGTCCGTGGACCGTGACCTCGAGATCGAGGCGTGCGAGCGCCTGCTCGACCAGATCATGACGTCGCTGCGCCACGCGGTCACCGACCACGATTCCGCGCACGCGATCTGGCAGATCAAGGGTCGCATGCGGTCGCTGCAGCGGCGCATCAAGATCCTGTCGAGCCGCGTGAACAACCTGATCCGCAAGAACACGCCGATGCTGAGCGAACACCAGATCTACGCGCACATGCGCACCGTGCAGACGGCGGCGATCGACAATGTGATCGACCACCTGTACGACGAGATGGGCAAATCGACGTACAACACCGAGTATTGCTCGGCGCTGCTGCTCGACTACCGCCGCGCGGAGGCGACGCTCAAAGCGCGCCCGAACATGGGCGCCACAACCGAGATGATCACGCAGATCGAAGAGATCAAGCGCGAAAGCTACGGCATCGAGCTCAGCGTGATCCAAGACATGCTCGAGGCGGATGACATCACACGCTCGCAGGCGCGCCAACTGCGCAAGAACGTGTATGTGATGAGCGTGGCCGCCGATTCCAGTATCTGACTATGCGCGCGGGGTACGGCCCGGGTGGAGCCGCACCCCGCGTTGGGTTACTGCGTAACGCCTGTGTCGGTGGGTGTGCCGGTGTTGGTATTGGCGTTGGCACCTGTGTTGGCGCCAGCCGTATCGCCTGCCGCGTTCCCACCGGTGTTGCCGGTATCTGGGGCCACACCGTTATTGGTTGTGCCGCCAGTGACGCCGCCGGTCGTGGTACCCAGACCAGTGCCGGCATCGGCGCCTGTGGTGCCGGGTTGCGTCTGCTGCGCCTGCTGTTGCTGGAGCTGCTGTTGGCGCAACGCCTCCTGCGCGGCGGCTGCATTCGCCTCGGCGAGCGCGTTCTGCGACTCGACGACGGCGTTCACCGCGTTGGTCAGCTTCTCCTTCGCGCTATCCACCGCGGCCTTGTCGAGCGACGGCTTGTCGGCGACCGTCTGGGCCTCGCCGATCGCCTGCTGCAGCGCCGTGCGCGTCTGCTCGTCTGCAACGGCGTTCACGGATCCATCGTACACCGCCTGCGCGTCAGCAATCGCTTTGGTCAGATCGTCTTTGAAGCCCTGCGTGCTCTTCGCGTCACGCGACGCGGTCAGCGCGTCAGCGTCGGTCTTGAGCTGCTTCGTGGCGGCCTCCACGCCGTCGAGCTGATCGTCCATGCTCTGCGCGTTCTGCTCGAGCTTGTCGCGCGAATCGGCCGCGTTGCACTCGACGAGGATGTCGCCCTGCTTCTGCTGCAGGTCGGTGGCGGCCTTGTTCGACTTCTGGAACGCCTGCAGTGCGGCGGCGTCGGCCACCGCGGACTCCTCCGTCTGCGCGAGCGGCTTGGATTGCGTCACCTGCTTGTCGAGTTCCGTGTACGCGGTCTGCAGGGCGGTGTGCGCGCGCTCGCAGCGTTCGACTGCGGCATTCTGCGCGTTCGCCTCCTGCGCGGAGCGGTTGCGCTGCCACAGCGCCGCGCCGCCGGCGACGAGCGCGAGCGCCACGACCGCCGAGACGGAACCGATGATGATCTTCTTGCGCTTGCCGTCACCACCATTCGGCGCGGCGTGCTCGGGCGATTCACCGTCGCCGCTGTCGCCGCCGTCCATCGGCACGAACGACGCTGGGGCGTCGAGTTCGGGCACGGCGGTATGGGTTTCGTTCACATCGTTGACCACGGTGCGCGTGGGGCCGTTCTGCGCGATGAGCCGCGTGCGCTCCACACTGGTGCCGTCGATCGCGGGCATCGCCGTCGTCTTGGTCTGTGCGGCGTCGGCCAGCGTGAACAGCTGCGTTGGCTCATCGTCGTCGTGTGCGGTGGCGCCAGCGCCCCACACCGGCAGGTCGAATCCGTCGCCGGACGCGGGCTGTACGGCCGGCTGGGATCGCGCCGCTGGCTTGCTGGATGCCGCCGATTTCGGCTTTCGGCGTTGTGTCGCCGGCGGCTGGGGCGGCTGCGCAGGCTGCGTGTGCTGCGGCTCGTCGTCACCGCCGACCGATGGGAACATCAGCGTCGAGCTGTCGAATGACGTCAGCTCGGTCTGCGGGTCGTCATGCCCATCGCCGCTCCCGGCATCCGGAAACTGCAGGTCCGATTCATCAATCTGGCTCATCTTTCCCCTCCCCTTCGTCGATGACCCTGGCGTGTCAGTCGTCGATATGCGCGCGGTAGAAGCGCTCGTACGACCGCGACGGCGTCGGGCCGCGCTGGCCCTGGTAGTGCGATCCGGTGCCGGTGGACCCGTACGGGTGCTCGGCCGGCGAGCTCAGCTGGAAGAAGCACATCTGCCCGATTTTCATGCCCGGCCAGAGCTTGACCGGCAGCGTGGAGACATTCGACAGCTCGAGCGTGATGTGCCCTTCGAAGCCCGGGTCGATGAACCCGGCGGTCGAATGCGTGAGGATGCCGAGCCGGCCGAGCGAGCTCTTGCCCTCCAAGCGGGCGGCGAGCGTCGCGTCGAGCTTGACGTACTCCCATGTGGAGCCGAGCGCGAATTCGCCCGGGTGCAGGATCCACGGTTCGTCGGGGGCCACCTCGAACTGCTCGGTCAGCTCGCCCTGGTTTTCCGCCGGGTCAACATAGGTATATGCGTGGTTGTTGAAGAGCCGGAAGAAGCGGTCGAGGCGCACGTCGATGGAGGCCGGCTGGACCATCTCGGGAGTCCACGGTTCGAGCGAAATATGACCCTCGGCCTGAGCGGCCAGAATATCGCGGTCGGACAGCAGCATCGGCAAGCATCTCCTAGCGCCGGCGCCCGAGCGGCCCGGCAACGACAACAGTTCGGTTCCAGTGTAGCCACAGGGCGGCACACGCGTGCGCAAGCTCCACGCACGTGTATGGTGGAGGCATGACTACTGATGCGCAGGCAATGCAACCGGAGCCGCTCGTCGGCCGCCCTTCGCCCGTGGTGCCGGGCAGGTTCGGGGAGCCGCTCGAAGTCACGCAGACGCGTACGTCACGCGGGGGCGGCGCGGCACAGCCGAACCGGCCGCTGTTCGTGTGCCTGCACGGCTGGGGGTCGAACGAAGACGATCTGGCCGGCATGATGCAATATGTGGCTCCCTACAACGACTTCGTGTCGCTGCGTGCGCCGATCACGCTGCAGGAGCCATCCACCGGCGGGTTCTTCGCGCAGCCCGGCGCGTATTCGTGGCTGCACGACGCCGTGCCGAGCGGCGAGGACCTGGATTACGACGCCTATGCAGCGGCACAGGCGATTGACACATGGGTCGCCGGCAATGTGCCGGCGGAGCGCGACGTGGTGCCGATCGGCTTCTCTCAGGGCGGATTGTTGGCCACTCAACTGCTGCGCGTGCACCCGGAACGCTACCGCGCCTCGATCTGCCTTTCCGGTTTTGTGGCGCCGGGCGTTGTACCGGGCACGCACCCGGCCGACGACCGCCTCGCCTCGCTCGACATCCCCGTCTTCTATGGCTATGGCACCAACGACACGGTGATCCCGAAGTTCCTGGTGAACGAGACGCTGGCATGGCTCGAGGAGCACACATGGCTCACCGCGCACGCCTACCGCGGCCTCGACCATTCGGTGAGCCTCGAGGAATTCGCCGACCTGCGCCAGTGGCTCCTCGACCACAACATCGCCTCCGGCATGATATAGGCGAGTGGCGTGCAGGTCACTGTTTTCGCCGTTTATGTCACCGTTTTGCTGTTTTCGTCATAAATCAGGCCAAAAAGTGACGAAAACAGCGAAAACAGTGACCGTAACGGCGAATCTCCCACAAAGATAGCGGCGGCGCTCTCACCGGCACAGCACAATGGGGTCCAGTTCACGCGGAACCGGACCCCATTGTCATTCAGTATGGCCGAATCACTTCTTTGCACGCATGCGCAGGAAGATCTTGCGGATCTCCGAGGCGACGAGCACGAAGAACGCCAGACCGATGCACTCGAGCCATGCCATCGGCGGCAGCGGCGTGGTGCCGAACGCGGTGTTGAGGAACGGCACGTAGATCACGAGCAGCTGCAGCACGATCGACAGACCGATCGCGCCCCACAGCCACTTGTTCGAGAACAGGCCCACGAAGGCGCTCTGCAGGTGGCTGCGCGAGGCGATCGCATTGAACAGCTGGGCGAACACGAGGATCGTGAAGCCCATCGTGCGGGCCTCCACCATCTGCGCGTCATGGCCCATCGCGTCCACGGAGCGGTCGGTGAACAGGCCGCCGGTCAGGTGCATGTCCATGCCGATCAGCGTCACAGCCGCCATGATGATGCCGATGTAGACGATGTCGCCCCACATCGCGCCGTCGATCACGCGGTCGGTGAGCTTGCGCGGCTTGCGGTTCATCACGTCTTCGGTCATCGGGTCGACGCCCATCGCGAGCGCCGGTGCGGCGTCGGTGAGCAGGTTGATCCACAGCAGCTGCGTGGCGAGCAGCGGCACGGTCACACCCACGGACTCCGGGTTCTTGATGCCGAGCCAGCCGGCGAACACAACGCCGAAGAACACGGTGAAGACCTCGCCCACGTTGGAGCTGAGCAGGTAGCGCAGGAACTTGCGGATGTTGTCGAAGATGCCGCGGCCTTCGCGCACGGCGGCCACGATGGTGGAGAAGTTGTCGTCGGCCAGGATCATCTTCGCCGACTGCTTCGTCACCTCGGTGCCGGTGATGCCCATCGCCACGCCGATGTCCGCGGACTTGACGGCCGGAGCGTCGTTGACGCCATCGCCGGTCATGGCCGCGATGTTGCCTTGGCGCTGCAACGATTCGACGATCTTGAGCTTGTGCTCAGGAGCCACACGCGCGTACACGGAGACTTCGGAGGTCGCCTTGTCGAGCTGTGCCTCGTCCATCGCGTCGAGCTCGTCGCCGGTGAGCGCCTTGCCGTCCTTGGCGATGATGCCGAGGTCGGAGGCGATGCGGGCGGCGGTGAGCGGGTGGTCGCCGGTAATCATGACCGTGCGGATGCCCGCGCGGTGCGCTTCGGCGACCGCATCGCGCACTTCGGTGCGCGGCGGATCGATGATGCCGACCATGCCGCACCAGACCAGATGGGCTTCGATCGCCTCGGCCTGCTCGGAGATGTCGGAGATCTCACCGGCGGAGTTCGTGCGGATGCCCGGGATCTGCGCGAGCGAATCGGTCTCGAGCGGGCGGAACGCCTCGCCGAGCGTACGGTATGCCTCACGCGACAGGCGCTCGACGGTGTCGAGGATGTCCTGGCGGTCGCCTTCGGTGAGCTTGCGGACCGCGCCGTTCACGTAGATGCGGTCGCAGTAGCTCAGCAGCACGTCCGGCGCGCCCTTCGCGAACACGGTGAGCTTGCCGGCGTCGGTCGCGTTGCGCGTGATGACGGACATGCGCTTGCGTTCGGACGTGAACGGGATTTCGGCCACGCGGTCGAAGTGCGCGAACTTCTTGTCCGCGTGCGTCTTGCGGGCGGCCACGACGAGCGAGACCTCGGTCGGATCGCCCACGATCTCCCAGGTGCCGGGCTTCTCACCGGCGCGCAGTTCGCCGTCGTTCGCGAGCGTGCCCGCGCCGAGCGTCGCGAGGACTTCGTTCGCCACGTTCTCGGGGACCGCGGAGCCGTCGATGGAGACCATGTCGCCTTCCGGCGCATAGCCGGTGCCGGTCAGTTCGACTTCGCCCGACGGCACGACCACGCGTTCGACGGTCATCTCGTTGCGCGTGAGCGTACCGGTCTTGTCGGAGCAGATCACCGAAGCGGAGCCCAGTGTCTCCACCGAGTGCAGCTTCTTGACGATCGCGTGGTGGGCGGCCATGCGCTGCACGCCGAGCGCGAGCACCACGGTCAGGATCGCGGCGAGGCCTTCAGGAACGGCCGCGACGGCGAGCGACACGGCGAGCAGCAGCGAATCGATCACGTCGTGCACGCTGTGGAAGCCTTCGAGGACCGCAAGCGCGAGCAGCACGACCACGGCGATGATGCACACGGCGATGCCGAGGATCTTGGAGACGTGGTTCATCTCCTTCTGCAGCGGCGTGGCCTCGTCTTCGGTGGACTGGAGCAGGTCGGCGATCTTGCCCACCTGCGTGTTCATGCCGGTGCCGGTCACGATGGCGCGGCCGGTGCCCTGCGTCACGGACGTGCCGTTGAACACCATGTTCGCACGGTCGCCGAGCGCCTTCGCGCTGTCGAGCGTGGCGGGCTTCTTGCCCACCGGCACCGATTCGCCGGTGAGCGACGCCTCGGCGATGCGCAGGCTCGCGGCGGCGAGCAGTCGGCCGTCGGCCGGCACGGTGTCACCTTCGCCAAGCACCAGGATGTCACCGGGCACGATGTCGGTCGTGTTGATGCGTTCCACACGGCCGTTGCGCAGCACGTTGGACGTGGGTGCGGTCATTTCGGAAAGCGCGTTGACGGCCTCTTCCGCCTTCGCTTCCTGCATATAGCCCAGGATGGCATTGACGATCAGGATCAGCACGATCACGATGGAGTCGAACGGCAGCGCCTCGCCTTCGGCGCCCGGCGCCGCGTTCACCTTTTCGATGATCCACGCCACAAGCGAGATGGCGGTGGCGGCGAGCAGCAGGTAGACAAGCGGGTCCTGGAACTGCTGCAGGAACTTCTTCCACTTGGGGACCGGCGGTGCGCTGGCCAGCTCATTGGGGCCGAACTTGTCGAGTCGGCGTTTGGCTTCGTCGGAACTCAGGCCGGTGCGCGGGTCTACATTGAGCGCCTGCGCCACCTGATCGGCATCGGTGAGCGACGGATCGACGTCGTTCAGCAGAGCCTGCTGCGCCTTCACCTCCTGGGTTTCCTTGGCATCCTCTGGTTCCACGTGGGGTTCGCGGGAAAGAGCGGATGGATCTATGATGCGATCATCCATAGTTGTTGTTCTCCTCGGTCAGCCGCGGAGTAGTCAGTCGAGTCGTCGGCGCAACACAAGCCGGTGGCCGCTACAGGACTGCGCGGTTATTGGCACGGCCCCGCAACCGCGGTGCCGCATTCGGTTGCTATTATTCCATAGCCGTTTGTCTACAAGCGGACACGGCCGCATTCTATACTCTATATGCACAATCTGCGCCATTGCGTGCGTGGATGGCGGCGTTTTTGGCGCGGGGTGCTGAAAGAATTGGACGCATGGTTAGCAAGAAAGGACCGACCAAGGGGTCGGGCGGCAAGCATCGTAACAAACTCAAGGGCAAGGGCCCCACTCCCAAGGCCGAGGACCGCGTGTACCACAAGGCGTTCAAGGCCAAGAGGCAGGCGGAGAAGCGCCAGCGTTCCGACCCACGTCTGGCGGCCCGCCGCCGCGTGGCGAAGTTCACGTCGGATTCCGACGACCTGGTCATCGGCCGCAACGCCGTGCTCGAGGCGTTGCGCGTCGGCGTGCCGGCGAGCACGCTGTATGTGGCGTCGCGGCTCGAACATGACGACCGCACGCGCGAGATCGTGCGTCTGGCCGGCACGAACGGCCTGAACCTGCTCGAGGCGGACCGCTTGGAGATGGGCCGCATCGCGCGCTCCACGAACCATCAGGGCGTGATCATGAAGGCGCAGCCCTTCCAGTATTCGTCGCTCATCGAGCTCGCCGAACGCGCCGAACGCAAGGCGAAGGCGATGGAGGCGGCGAACTCGGCGGCGGCGCGCATCGCCGCGCGCCCGCTGTTCATCGCGCTCGACGGCATCACCGACCCGCAGAACCTCGGCGCGGTCATCCGTTCGGCCGCCGCGTTCGGCGCGAACGGCGTGATCCTGCCCGAACGCCGTTCCGCTTCGGTCGACGCGACCGCGTGGAAGGTGTCTGCGGGCGCCGCCGCACACATGCCGGTGGCGCGCGTCGTCAATCTGACGAAGGCGATCGAGGCGCTCAAGGAGCGCGGTTATTACAGCGTGGGGCTCGACGGCGGCGGCAGCGCGCTCGTCGGCGAGACCGGCTTCGAGACCGACCCGCTCGTCATTGTGCTCGGGTCAGAAGGCAAGGGCCTAAGCCGCCTCACGCGCGAGGCGTGCGACTGCATCGCCGGCATCCCCATGTCGACCGCGGTGGAGTCGCTCAACGCGTCGGTCGCCGCCGGCATCGCGATGTACGCGGCGGACCGCGCGCGCCGCGAAGCCGCGGCAAGCGAGTGATGTACGCGCGCAGATAACGAAATGGCCGTCCGCACTGCACCAGTGCGAACGGCCATTCGCATATACGGGCGGAATCACTGCGCCCAGACGGCGGCGTCCTGATCGTATTCGGGATTGTAATCGTCGTCGTGCGCGGTGTCGTCGCCGTAGGTGGACTGCTCGTCGATCACACCGGAGTCGGCTTCGGCGTTGAGCTCGTCGAGCTCCTTGGAATCGAGCTTCTGCGTGGGCAGGATGTCACGCACATAGCTTTCCACCGCGACTGGCATCGGCACGTCGTGGCCGGCTTTCTCCGCCATGTACCAGCGGTGGTCGAGCACCTCGTGGAAGAACTGGGCGGGGTCGATTTGCGCACGGTATTCCGGCGGGATCATGCGCACCGTGGGCTCGAACACCTCGCGCATCCAGTCGGTCGCCACAATCTCCAGATCCTCGCCGTCGCGCCATGTGGAGGCACGGTAGGCGTCCAGGTCGTTGAGTAGACGGCGAGCCTGGTTCTCCTGCACGTCGAGGCCCGTCAGGCGCAGCAGCTTGCGGTTCGCGTATCCCGCGTCCACCACACGCGGGCGCACGAGCACGCGTTTGCCGTCATCGGTCGTGTTCATCTCCAGTTCGTCCACGTCAAAGCCGAGTTCGTTGAGGCGGTTGACGCGCTGCTCGATCTTCCACATCTCATTCGGGTTCAGGTTGTCGGTGTCGGTGAGCGCGCTCCACAGCGAGTGGTAGCGGTCCACAAGCCGGTTGCCCACCTCGATCTCGTCCACGTCGGGCGGCAGCAGCTGGCCCGAGCTCAGATCCATGAGTTCGCCGATGATGTTGGTGCGCGCCAGGTCGATGTCGTATTCACGCTGGCCTTCGGTCAGGTTGATCTGCAGTTCGCCGGTCTCGGCGTCCACAAGGAACGCGGAGAACGCGTCGGCGTCCTTGAGGAACAGCACGTTCGACAGCGAGACGTCGCCCCAGTAGAAACCGGCGAGGTGCAGGCGCACCATGAGCACGGCCAGGGCGTCGATGAGCTTTTCGGCGGTGTCGGGCCGCAGCGTGCGTGCGAACAGCGCACGGTACGGCATCGAGAAGCGCAGGTGCTTCGTCACAAGGATCGCCTCGAGCGGCTCACCCTGGTCGTCGTGGCGGCCGGTCACCACGGCGATCGGCTGCACGGTGGGCAGGTTGAGCTTCTGCAGCTGGCGCAGCAGCTCGTATTCGCGTTCGGCGACACTGCTCGTGATCTCCTTCATCGCGTACACCTGGTCGCCCACGCGCACAAAGCGCACGATGTGGCGGGAGATGCCTCGCGGCAGGTTGACGAGCAGGTCGGACGGCCATGTGGCGAGCGGCTTTTCCCATGGAAGCATGAACATCTTGGGGTCGGCGCTCGCGGACGTGATCTTCAGCGAAGCGGGTTCGTCCGCCGGCGATGCGGGGTCGGCGGCTTTGACCGACGTGGCTTTCAACGCACGGGGGTCCAAATGGCCGTTGTTGTCGCTCAAACTCATAGTCGCTACTCTACCTCACTATGTGTGCGGCGCGCACACGCCACGCACCACTCGGTCCTGAGTCCCATAAAACGCCGAAACCCCGCTGCAACGCGGGGCTTCGGTCACAAGGTGACAAGAGAGAGAAAGGACCTTGTGTTGTTCATTGGCGGGGCACAGCAATCCCCGTCAAGACTAGTTTAGACGCAGCTCTGTAGAAGGAGCGAACAGGTGCATCTTGGCCGGGTTGACCTTGATCTTGACGATGTCGCCGACTTTCGGCAGCACGCGCGGGTTGACGCGGATCGTGGTCAGCTTGTTCTGGTCGGACATCATCGAGGTCTGCTCGGCGGCCACCGAGTCGTCGGTGATGATGTTGCCGTAGATGTAGCCGTCGGAGCCGAGGTCTTCGACGTTCACGACCTTGAGCGAGAAGGCGTTCGCCTCATCCGGCGCGGCCAGGGATGCGTCTTCCGGACGGAAGCCGACGACGATCTCGTTGTTGTCTTCCGGGGTCAGCTTGTCGAGGGCTTCCTTCGGCAGCTCCATGGTGTCGGCGCCGATCTTGGCCTTGCCGTTCACCACCGGGTGGGTGTTGAGGTTCATGGACGGCGAACCGATGAAGCCTGCGACGAAGACGTTCGCCGGACGGTCGTACAGCTCGGTCGGGGCGCCAACCTGCTGCAGGATGCCGAGCTTGATGACGGCGATGCGGTCTCCCATCGTCAGGGCCTCGGTCTGATCGTGGGTCACGTACAGGGTGGTGACGCCCAGCTGGCGCTGCAGGGCGGCGATCTGGGTACGGGTCTGCACACGGAGCTTCGCATCGAGGTTCGAGAGCGGCTCATCCATGAGGAAGACCTTCGGCTCACGGACGATTGCACGGCCCATGGCCACACGCTGGCGCTGACCACCGGACAGTGCCTTCGGCTTGCGGTCGAGGAACTCGGTCAGGTCGAGGATCTCAGCGGCCTTCTCGACACGCTTGCGGATCTCTTCCTTCGGGGTGCCGGCGATCTTCAGGGCGAAGCCCATGTTGTCGGCGACGGTCATGTGCGGGTACAGAGCATAGTTCTGGAACACCATGGCGATGTCGCGATCCTTCGGCTGCATCGTGGTGACGTCCTTGCCACCGATGAGGATGCGGCCCTTGTTGACCTCTTCGAGGCCCGCGAGCATACGGAGGGTGGTCGACTTGCCGCAACCGGAAGGACCGACGAGCACGAGGAACTCGCCATCCTTGATATCGAGATTCAGGTCATCCACCGACGGCTTGTCGTTGCCCGGGTAGATACGCGTGACGTGATCGAAAATGACTTCTGCCATTTTGTTCATCCTTTCATCGGCAGGTACGTGCCGAACGATCCGTTGTGAGGGGACTACTTGTATTGTGGTGTTTCCATCTGCAGCCGTCGACATCGACGCGGCAACAAACTTCTACGTTCGCCCATCATGGATTCTCCATGTCCATCATGAATTACCATGACGAACTGCTGGCTTAGTTTACACGAGGGGCCGAACTTGTCAATCGCCCCGGAGTTTCGCCCGCCCGCAGCCCTGTTCACCCGTGCAGTAGCCAGCGCCCGCGCCGCCTGTTCGCCCGTACAATCGACAGTATGACTCTTGAGAAATGGGAACGGATCACGAACATACCGCTGTTCATCCTGTCGGCGGTGTTCCTGTTCGCATACTCATGGCAGATCCTCGCGCAGACCCATCTGCAGGGCTGTTTCATCGCAATCAACACCGTGTGGGTCGTGTACGGCGTCGACTACGTGGTGGAACTGTTCCTGGCGCCGAACAAATGGCTGTGGTTCCGCAAGAACATCCTGCTGCTGTTGACGCTCGCACTGCCGATTTTCCGCCCGCTGCGGATGCTGCGCCTGATCCCGATGCTGCACATCTTCAACCGCAGCGCCGGCGCCATGACCCGCGGGCGCATCACGCTCTACGCCACGAGCGCCATCCTCATGCTCATCTACGTGGGCGCGCTCGCCGAATACTCCGCCGAGCACCTGGCGCCAAACGCCACGATCACCACGTTCCCGCTGTCGCTGTGGTGGGCGTTCGTGACGGTGACGACCGTGGGCTACGGTGACGTCTACCCCGTGACCGACACCGGCAAGATCGTGGCCGTGGGGCTGATGCTCACCGGCATCGCCCTCATCGGTATTGTGAGCGCCATAATCTCGTCATGGATCATCGACCAGGTCAATGTGACGAAGAAACCGGACGGCGCCGGTTCCGCATCCTCGTCGTCATACAACGACGCGGAGATGCGCCTCATGCGCGCGGAGATGCTGCGCCTGGCGGACTCGGTGGGCCAGCTGAACGCCGAGCTCAAGCGCACGCACCGCATCACCACGAAGAAACACCACTTCCGCGAGACGACGCACCACGACGGCCTTTCGCCCGTGCGCTCCGCACTGGTCGACGAACTCGACCCCTCGCTCGACGCGCCAACGCCACCGCAGGGCAGCCCCGCGCCACCGGCCACCGGCGCCGCCGCGCACACCCCCACGGGCCAGGATCAGTGAACATACCGTGAACAATCCGCGCAATTGTGCGCGCAAACCGTACGATAGAACATTATGAGTGATTTGCACGCGTTGAATCTGGAGCCCGGCGACATCGTCGGTGGATACACGCTCGTCTCACGCCTCGGCAGGGGCGCGATGGGATCGGTGTGGCGCGTCGTGGACGGCGGCGGCACGAACTACGCGATGAAGATCCTGCGCGACTCGCTCGACGACGAAGACACCGCCTCGCAACGCGCGCAGGCCACCGCCCGCGAGCGCCTGCGCCGCGAGGCGATGGCACTCAAACGCATCAAGGACCCGGGGGTGTGCAGCATCGTCGACATGGAGATCGACGACGCGCTCGCGTTCATTGTGACCGAACTGATCGAAGGCAAGAACCTGCGCGAAGACGTGATGCAGAATGGCCGGTATGTGGGCGAGGACCTCGAGCGGCTCGCCTCGAAACTGATCGACGCCGTGCGCGCGGTGCATGCGGCGGGCATTGTGCACCGCGACATCAAACCGACCAATGTGATGATCTCGGTGACGGGGCCGGTGCTCGTCGACTTCGGCATCGCGATGGGCGAAGGCGAAAGCCACGTGACGAGCACAGGCCTCGTGATGGGCACGCCAGGGTTCATCGCCCCGGAGATCATCGAAGGCGTGGAGGCGAACGACGCGACCGACTGGTGGTCCACGGCGTCCGTGCTCGCATTCGCCGCAACGGGCGCGCCGGTGTTCGGCACGCAGCCGATGATGGCGGTGCTGCAGCGCGAGGCCGCCGGCAACGCGAACCTGCAGGGGCTGCCCCCGCGCACATTGCAGGCGTTCCGCGCGGCGCTCGACCCGAATCCGCGCCAGCGGTGCACGCCGGCGCAACTGCTCGAGGCCATCCAAGCGGACGCATGGCAGACACCGGAGCCGATGCCCCCTTTTGATTCCCCCGCTCCCATGAGCGGAGCGGCGCTGAGGAAAAACCAGTATGTGGACAATCCGCGCCGCCTGTGGCGCGCGCAATCGATGCCGACGGCGATGATCAGCTACGATCCGGCCGAGCTGCACGCATCCGCGCCGGCGCAAGGCGCAATCGAGGATCCTGTGCCGACGGTCGCGGTGCCTGCAACGTCTGCACAACCGGCCGAAGCGGCCACGCAGGCCCTGCCGCAGGGTGCGCGCACCGTGCCGGCCGCCGCGCGCACCACGGCCCTGCCGCCGGAGCGGCCCGAGGAACGCACGCAGGTCTTCGCGCCACCGCCGCCACCCGCGCAGCCGTTGCAGCGGTTACAGCCACAATATGATGCGGCGAACGCGGCGGTTGCGCCCGCGACGGCGGCCCCCGCGCAACCGCTTCCGGCCGCGCAGCCCGACCCACTGGCCACCTCTGCGCCCGTGGACCCACGCCCGCGCCTCACCGCGCGCGGACGGCTCGCATGTGCGCTGCTCGCGGTGCCGCTCGCGCTGTGCGCGGCGTCGATGCCGCTCATCGCATTGATCGCCGCGTCGATGCTCATGTGGCTGCTCATCGCCTTCGGTCTCGACGCGAGCGCCCAGACCATGCGCGTGCTGCGCCGCGCGGGCCAGACGCGCACATCGGACGGCGCGTTGCGCATCCTGACCTTGCCGTGGCACGCGCTCAAAGCGGCCGCGTTCGCCCTGCCGCGCATGCTGGCGATGTGGCTCGTCTATGTGCTCATGCTCGCCCTCGCCACAGTCGGCGCCGGTCTGCCGACCACCGACATCGCGGTGGCGCTGTGGGATTGGACCGTGCAGGTGCCGGTGCCCTACGACGTGCCGCAGTCGGCGGCGGGCGCGGCGGCAGCGGCGGTGATGGCGGTGTCGTGGCTCGCGTGCGCGCTCGGCCCGAAGTCGCAGCAGCTGCGGCTGGGAGCCGGCTGGGCAATCGGCCTGACGCGGCGCCAGAACAGCGCATTGACGGGGTCCGCGCGCGCAAATCACCGCCAGTTCGTCTGGCTCGCCGTGACGGTGGCGTGCGTGCTCGCCGCGGCCGTCAATCTCGAGGTGGCGCCGGTGATGGACTGGTTCCCCTTGCCCACATGGTGAGCATTGCGTGAATGTTCGCCCATGCGGGTGCCAATGACCCGGCGGGCGCATACACTGCCTAACAGGATTTAGGAAAGGAACCCGATGGCACAGAAATCGCAGGAGCCGCGCAGGCAGACGCACGCCGAGCGCCGCGCCGAACAGCGGGCGAAGGCGCAGGCGCGCGCCGAACAGCAGGCAAAGGAACGCAAACAGCAGACGATCATCGGCGTCATTGTGATCGCCGTCGTGGTCGCCCTGCTCGCAGTGGCGGGCGTGGCGGTCTACCGCAGCCTGCACCCTCAGGCGTCGGGCGGCGAATCGTCAGGCACCGACCTGACGGTCGAGCAGGCGCACGAGCAGCTCAAGACGCTCGATTCGCGCCCCACCAACGCCGACGACGAAGGCGGCATCCTCATCTCGAAGGACGGCTACGGCAAGGCCGTGGAGAACGTGCCGACGATCGGCATCTACATGGACTTCATCTGCCCGGGCTGCGGCAGTGTGAACCGCCAGCTCGACGCCAACCTGACGAAGCTCGTGGACGCCGGGCAGATCAACCTGGACCTGCACTTCATGGCGTTCATGGACCGCTTCTCGACCGACGACTACTCGTCGCGTGCGGCGAACGCGATCCTGTACGTGAGCGACCACGACAGCAACCCGGACCACCTGCTGCACGCCGTGCAGAACCTGTACGCCGAAGGCTTCCAGCCGCAGGAGGGCAGCGCGTATGTGCCGGTGAGCGACGAGCAGATCAAGGAACAGCTCACCAACGCCGGCGTGCCCGAGGAAGTGGCCGGCAAGGCCGCCACACGCAGCTATGACGATTGGCTCAACGCGGTGTTCGGCTACACGCCGCACCAGGAGAACCTGCAGAACTCCGAAGGGCAGATGTCCACGCCGACCGTGACGATCAACGGCTACCGCTGGGACATGAACTCGGCGAGCGGCGGCACGATGTTCGACGCGCTGCTCAATGCGATCGGCCTCAAGCCCGACCAGGTGGGCGTAGAAGGCGACCTGCCGTCAATCGGCGCCGAAGGCAAACCGATCGCCGAATAGCATGGCCACGGACGGCGAACCGCGGAAAACGCGAGGGTTTTCCGCGGTTCGCCTTGACCGTTCCGCATAAGCTGCTATGCTGTTCTTTCGTCTGTGTGCAACAGACATGAGCGGCGAAGTCCAATGCCTCCTTAGCTCAGATGGCCAGAGCGGCCGCCTTGTAAGCGGCAGGTCGTCGGTTCGATCCCGACAGGAGGCTCGATTTGCGTTGACTCGATTCTCCGTGTACACTATTTGCCGTGCATGGTTGATAATTCAACAGCAATATAATTCTTACCTCTGAGTAAGTAAATCCAGAGGGCTCCCCCAACTTAAGCCTTCTGGTGCGGGAGAAGCATCCCCCCAACCAGCTTCCTCCCGCCGGGGGCGAGAACATCCCCTTCTCTCT